>TARA_R110001632_G_scaffold72044_2_pt1 | contig 45332 bp, 37 predicted proteins | sample TARA_R110001632 | Tara Oceans TARA_R110001632 (sample SAMEA4398266) | marine metagenome | biome: Polar Biome; feature: [SRF] surface water layer (ENVO:00010504); material: water (ENVO:00002006), including particulate matter (ENVO:01000060) such as... | depth 5 m
TCATACATAAAATACTTTACAAGCCGCTCGGTCATGCGGCGGACAATAGCCGAAAGACCTTGGGGGTTCTTAAATTAGGCCCATTAAATCGAAAGCTTGGTCAATGACTGATCAGTTCGTGGGCATTAAGAATATTTCTCGCACTGAATTGCGCTTGTCAGCCTCTATGGCGAATAAGACCGCCTCGGCTACATCAACAGGAGCAAGTTTGTCAGGTTTAGCTTCATCAAAGAACGGCGTGTTTACCATACCAGGCGTAATAGTGGTGCATCTGCCTCCCCAGTCGGCCATTTCTTCAGCCAAATTTTGGCCGAATCCGTAAGCGAACCATTTACTTGCGCCGTAAACCGACCCTTTAATGGGTCTACGCCCCGCGGCTGAACTGGTGATAATGAATTGTCCGACAGACTCACGCAAATGGGGGAGGGTAAGCTTGGCGGTATAAAGCAGAGCGTTAATATTGATCTTGAGCATAGTATTCCACTCGTCTGGATCACCGCTCTCGGTACCTGAGATAGAGACGCCCGTTCCTGCATTGGCAAATGCTACGTCCAAACGACCAAATTTCTCTAGTCCTGCCTGCACAACCTTATTCAGCTCGTCAATGTCAGTGGCATCGGCGGCGACTGCAAAGGCGTGTTCTTCCCCTAAGTAATCTACGATTTCGTCTAATTGCTTTTGTCTACGGGCGGTTAGAATCACTTTGTGACCATTTTGCACAAGAATTTTTGCAGTCATTTCACCTATGCCGCTCGATGCACCGGTAATTAATACGACTTTCTCTTTAGCCATGTTACTTTCTCCTGATGAGATTAAAATTAGTTCTCTGTGTAGAACTGATGCTGTTTTATTAGAATTCAATCCTTTGCAAAAATTAAGCGTTAATTGTGGGTATTTCACTAGGTGTTTTATCAACAGCGATATTGTTAATTTGCTAGCGTATTAATTAAAAACGAGAGATTAGTTTTTGTAATCCAAGGTGGGTAATAAATGTGCGTTGTGCAGCGGTTCAATTGCCACTAGAATCCCCGCAAATTCGGCATGAGCCGACGGTTTAGTTCAATAGTTATAATGATAAGGCGTGTTAAGTGAATACAGCAGAGTTTATTCAAATTCGAAAATTTATCGTTAAATTGGGCATTATGTTGCACAAATACGGTACACCTGCGTTTCGCTTAGAAGCTTATTTGACAGAGCTAGCCACTTACCTCGGTGTTCGCGCTTCTTTTATTGCTACCCCTACCGCGTTGACGTTCGTCATTTGGAGCGACAGACGCGAAGATGAATACAATCACTCAGTGCGCGTGCAGCCCGGTGATTACGATATGAACGCCTTATCTAGGACAGACGAATTGGCAACGCGTTTGTTGGCAGGAGAGGTCGGTCTTGAAGAAGCGGATTATCAACTAGATGTGATAAATCAAATGCCCAGTCCTTATGGCAAAGTATTAACTGGGCTTGGTTTTTGTGGTGCCACAGGTGCTTTTGCTATGTTGATGGGGGCGAGTTGGCAAGAAATACTATGGACCGCCCTAATCGGCTTGATAGTGTACTTTTTAGTCTTGTGGTCGCAAATATCAAAACGCGTCACGTTGATGCTAGAGCCCGCGGCGTCACTTATCGCAGGGTTGGTGGCGTGTGCTATTAGCTTTTACTTTGATCATGGGATTAACATTCCGCTGGTGGTGCTTTCCTCAGTTATTATTTTAGTGCCGGGGTTGGCGTTAACCATGGGGTTAGCTGAATTATCTTCACGTAATTTGGTGTCAGGTACGGCTCGGATAATGGATGCGGTCATGCAATTATTCAAATTGTATTTTGGCGCGTTTTTAGGGATCAGCATTGGTTTTGGTTTGTTCGGCGCGAATGAATCACAGGTTGCCTATTCATTACCAGAATGGACGCGTTGGTTCGCTATATTTATGCTCTGCTTAGCCCTAGTGGTGATATTCAGAACTCGGGTAAAACATATTCCGTGGGCTTTGTTATCAGGCTTTATTGGTTATGGCGCAACAGTGTGGAGCTCGGCTTATTTTGAGCAAGGCTTGAGCACCTTTGTAGGCGCATTTGCATTGGGCGTTTACGCAAATTTATTCACCCGTATTGCTAACGCACCAGCGTCGTTGGTGAGCATGCAAGGCTTAATTGTGCTGGTGCCAGGTTCGAAAACCTATATTGGTTTAAACTCTTTCGTATCAGGGCAAGACTTCGTACAAGCAGAACATATCGGCCAAGAAACCTTTTTGATATTTATGTCACTGATTGCTGGGTTAATCTTTGCTAACGTTGTGATGCCAACGAAAAAGGCGTTATAACTTGAAAAAAAAGAGAGGTCAGTTGATTTGAGATATTAAAAAAGAGAGCAATGCTCTCTTTTTTAATATCTATAATGCACGTTAATCGAGCGAAAGATTAACTCACCTCTTTTAAACCCTCATCTGTTTCAGCGACAAAATGTTTCGGCAAAAAACTTTCTGCACAAGACTCAGCTAGTGCTTGAGCAAATTTGGTTGGGGTATCTTCGTGGAAGAAGCTACCCGGAACTGGACTGGCGTAAATCTCATCGAAACGGCGAACTTCTGTTTCGCTAACTCGGCGGAATATATGTGAGCGATTTAAATCGGACGTGTCACGTAGTCCTGCTGAAGCAATGATCTCTAATGCTGAATTGACCGTGGCTTTATGATAGCGCGCTACGCGCTCAGCTTTATCGGGTACCACTAAGCCTCGGGTTAACTTAGGATCTTGGGTAGCGATACCTGTAGGGCATTTATTGGTATTGCACTCTAATGATTGCACGCATCCAAGAGCGACCATCATGCCCCGAGCGCTGTTACACATATCGGCCCCAAGGGCTAAATTCTTCACTAAATGAAAACCGCTAAAGGTTTTGCCACTGGCAATAACACGTATGTCTTTTTTAAGATCAAAGCCAACGAGCACATCACAAACAAACGACAGTGCTTCACGCAATGGCATACCTACTGAGTTGGAAAACTCTAGCGGTGCTGCGCCAGTGCCACCTTCGCCACCGTCAACGGTAATAAAATCTGGTTTTATGCCTGTTTCGAGCATCGCTTTACACACGGCCACAAATTCGCTGGCACGACCGATACATAATTTAAACCCTACGGGCTTACCGTCAGATAGCTCACGTAACTGTTTGATGAATTGCATCATTTCAAGGGGAGTATCAAATGCACTGTGTGAAGGTGGCGAGTCGACTTGGGTACCTGGTTCGACAAGACGAATACGGGCTATTTCGTTGGTGTTTTTATCGGCTGGTAACAAGCCGCCATGACCAGGCTTCGCCCCTTGACTGAGTTTTATCTCAATCATTTTAATGACATCCTTTTGCGCAATTTTTTGAAAGGCCTCAGGATCAAATTTACCTTCTTTGTCACGACAACCAAAATAGCCTGTTCCGATTTGCCATACTATATCTCCGCCATTTTCTAGATGGTAGTCGCTAACGCTACCTTCACCTGTGTTGTGATAAAAGCCGCCAATTGAGGCCCCTTTATTTAACGCACGTATGGCGTTGTCACTTAAGGCACCAAAGCTCATCGCGGAGATATTAAAAAAGCTAGCCTCGTAAGGCTGAGTGCAATCAGGTCCACCAACCATAATACGAGGAGCGGGATGGTCGCTGTCGTGATGCTTAGCTGCCATTGAATGGCCTATCCACTCGTAGCCTACGCGTTGGGTATCAATCTTGGTGCCATAAGGATTTGAATCTAGACTTCCTTTTGCACGCTGGTAAATCAATGATCTGAACATTCGGCTAATAGGCTTGCCGTCTGTTTCTGATTCAAAAAAATACTGACGAACGAACGGCCGTAAACGTTCCATTATCCAGCGGCCATGACCGACTATCGGATAGTTGCGCAATATACTGTGGCTGGTTTGATGGTAGTCAGAGTAGGCTAGCGCCACGAGCGGGATAAGCAGCACGAATAACCATAGTGCAGAAAGCCAGAATAAACTGACGACTAAGATCGCTATTGCAGTCCAAATGGCGATTTCTTTCAATTTTTTTTCCATTATTGCTCACTATTGTTGATTTCTTAAAGGTAGATATACATCAGACCCAGTGACAAGAGAACTTCATTCAAATAATTCAATTACGTATGATTAGTCTAGTTGATTTTGTTTCGGTGTATTTCAATACAACTAGGGTAAATCTAGTTCAATATAAAATCTATTGCCGTCGCGACTATAAAATCAGGTTATTCTCTGCGTTTATGACCATAAGATTTCTAGGCCCTCGGTTTATTTATCTGCCTTCGAGGTAACATCGAAAACGTGAAGGGATCTCAGGGCGCTTTTGTTTATGACGCATTTTTTAACAAACGCTGGCAAATTTTATCTTTATAATACTGAGCTTATTTCAAGTTTGAGGTAATTATGATTGTTCGCGATACCCCGCATTCATTTAGATTGTTTTTTATTCTACGTGGTTCGGTTTTACCGCTTATTTACGGAAAAATACTTTTCATTACGTTGTTGGGTACTGGCGTTGCCGTTACTCAGCATTTTTACCCTGGGGTGTTTCCGAGTTTCACTTTAGCGCCAGTCGCCTTATTCGGAGTGGCTTTGTCGTTGTTTCTTGGTTTTAGAAATAACGCTAGTTATGACCGCTGGTGGGAAGCCCGAAAGCAATGGGGGCATTTAATTGTGGCATCGCGCAGTTTGTCCCGACAGTTGGTGACGTATATTGATGGTACTGATGAAGAAGGCGCATTTGCACAACGTTATGCAATAAATCTGAATATCGCGTTTGGTCATGCACTACGCCATGAGTTACGTCAGACAGACCCTTGGCCTGATATTGAAAAGTATATAACACAAGATGATGCACTATTTTTGCAACGATCGAATAGTTTGCCTGATGCCATATTGCGCTTGATTGGACAAAAACTGGCAGATTGCCGACGGAAAAACTTATTATCAGACATTTTATTGGCCAGTTTGAATAAACAGATTACGGCTTTGGCCGACGTGCAGGCATCTTGTGAGCGTATTCAAAATACCCCGCTACCGTTTGCGTATATGTTACTCGTTCAGCGTACAGCCTATTTATATTGTTTTATTTTGCCCTTTGGTATTGTGGCTTCCCAAGGGTTAGTTACGCCTTTATTTAGCGCTATTATCGCTTACACCTTCTTTGGCTTAGATGCGTTAAGTGAAGAGTTGGCGCAGCCCTTTGGTCTTTCTGCAAATCATTTACCCTTGCATGCAATTTCCCGCACGATTGAAATTAATTTACTGGATATTTTGGGTGAGGAAGTGCTTCCCGAACCTATTCAGCCGCAAGATCACCGCTTGGAATAAATGACTCTAGACGATGCGGATTAGAGCATCATTACGCACGATACCGCGTTGGCTACAGGTACTTCACCCAAGGCATGGTTGAGCGTTTTTTTAAAGCGCGAGAAGACCACGGTGGGGAAATAAAGGACTAAAGCTAACAGAGCGGCGATTGCCCACACTTGCCAAACGTCATTCACGTCCCCTTGGTTAGCGCCAAATTGCGCTGACAATATTCGATAGATAATTAACAATAGATACAAGCGAACAACATAGAAAAACATTGGCGCTGAACCAAAACGCTCAACTACTTTACTGACTTGAATATCAACATTTTTAAGGCGGATAAAAGCAACCAAGAAATGCTAATGTGAGCAGTAAATAATCGAGTGACGGCGGATACTTTGTGTAATTAACGAATGATTTCAGGCTCTCGATTAGCGTCTCCCCCGCTTGCCAAGGCAGGATTTCTCCGTAGATGTTAAAGGCACGTAATACCAGAAGCAGTACTAATGCGCTTAAGCCGCCGAGTAATAATATTTTTTGGCGTTTTGGCGTTTTGGCGTTTTGGCGTTGGCATCGTGTGGGCATATATTGGGCCGGAAAATACGTTCGCGCACATGGTCTACCAACATTAATAATATTACCAAACCCCGTAAAATATCGATCGAAGCGATACGCTTTTCCGGCGTATGCAACTCATCTGAACATTGCGCAGATCCTAAGTTGATTTAGCAACTCCTAATACGTGCGGTAGTATATTTAATGCACTGTTCAATAACCCAATGAGCGATCAACAATGCCACGCATCGGCTGTTGATCGAGATAACGTTGTACATTTTCAACTAGCATTTTGCCAGCGCTATCGTTTTGCGTTATGGCAGCGATATGTGGCGTAACAAACACACTTGGGTGTTGCCACAGAGGATGTGCTTCGGGCAAAGGCTCTATGTCGAAAACATCGAGGATGGCATACGCTAGATGCTGTTCATCGAGCAACGCCAATAAGTCTTGGGCCACTAATTGTTCGCCACGTCCTACGTTTATGACGCTGGCGCCTTTGGGTAATTGGCTGAGTGTTTCATGATTGAGTATGCCTCGTGTCTGATCGGTAAGGGGTAATAGGCAGACCAAAATATCGCTCTGAGACAAAAACGTGTGCAGGCGACCGTCACCGTGAAAACAGTTCACGTCTGCTATTTGCTTAGCACTACGGCTCCAACCATTTACACTAAAGCCGAGCTGAAAAAGGTTTTTTGCGGCGACTTGACCTAAATGACCTAAACCAAAAATACCTACTCTGCGTTGTTGATTCGCAATGGTGGGGATTTGCTGCCAAGTGGCTGATTTATTGGCATTGATATAGGCAAAGGTATCTCGGTGAATATTCAACACATGCATAGCAATAAATTCACTCATGCCTTTTGCAATGCCTGGATCAAGCATACGTACTACCTGAATATGCTCTGGCACTGTGGCTAAATCGAGTTGATCGACCCCAGCCCCAACTGAAAATATGACTTTTAGGTTGGGATAATCCTGTTGGTAATCGCGGGGCAATTTCCAAACAATCATTAACTCTATGGAGGTCTTGTCTGCTATTTTTGGCCAATGATGCCATGCAATATCGGGCAGGGCGTCAGCGAATAACGCTTGCCAGCAATCATTACGCTCTTGGGGGCCACGAAAAAGAATATGGGTTGTCATCTGCACTGCGCCTCGAATTTTTGACTAAGTCTTTATATTGTAAACTGTTTATTCTTAAAATTGATAGCTAACACTGATACGGTAATTGCGCGGCGAGCCAGGCATTGTCCATAACGCGGAATAAGAACTAGCCTAGTAATCTTCATCAAATAAATTGTCGATATCGAACATCAATCTTATTTGTTCACTTATGTGCATTGAAGCAAACGCACGGACAAGGATGTACGTAGGCAATACGTAGTTAGGATCGATGGTTTCACCCAAGCGCTCGCCTACGTAATTTATACTTACGCCAATATCAGCATCATTATTTGCTAATGTAAAAAAGTGTCTTAAGGTTAGATTTGCGCTGTTTTTTGCGACACTAATCAAACGGCTACCCGCTGGGATTTCAACGCCCCAATCAGCATTAATAACGTTATTAGATGTATAGGCATCCGTGTAGGCATAGCTTGCCGAAAGTGTAATAGAATCGCTAATTTTGTGCTGCAATACAAGTTGGTGGCCAGTGGCTTTAATGTCGATTGGCCTATCATTGTCTTCCCCTAAAAATCGCTCAACAGGAACAACGCCAAAATCATTATTTAGCGCCACTACACCTCGATCAAATGCTGTCTCTTAGTCGAGTATTTCAACGTCGTAACTGATGATGCCAGAAAGCCAGTAGGTTTGGCGGATAGCATAAAAACACCACAAATGTCTGTCGAAAGCACTTAAGGTAACAGGCGTCTAGGTATTGGATAAACGAAGTGTTTATATCTTAACTAAAGGGTACTGTCGGGCTGATTTTGTGGTGCAGCTTGTACAAAAGCATCTAGTCTATTGCAGGCCGTATAGGCGCGCATTATAGTGGGATAGGCTTGCATATCGACCTCAAATCTTAATGCATTGTATACCTGGGGTACCAAATAGAGATCAACCATAGTCACCGCTGGGCCCATGGCATAACTCAAGGTGTTTTTGGATCTATCTTGGTACTTTGCAAGTTGTTGTTCGATGGCGGCAAAACCTTGTTCGATCCAGTGACGATACCACGCTTGTTTTTGCTTATCATCAGCGGCTAAATCGTTGCTCAGATATTTTAAGACCCGCAGATTGTTCACGGGGTGAATATCACAGGCAATCATATCCACTAGACTACGCACGTTGACGGCTGCCAATAGACTTTCTGGCATTAATGGATATTGAGGATATAAGGCCTCAATATAAGCCAAGATTGCCCCAGACTGAATGATCACCTCACCACTATCAATCTGTAGGCAGGGCACTAAGCCCTGAGGATGCAAAGCATTATAATTTGCCGACAGTTGTTCGCTTTTCAGTAAGTTAACCGGCACCAATTCATGTTCAATTTTTTTCAGGTTAAGGGCAATTCTTACTCTGTATGCGGCAGAAGAGCGAAAGTAGCTGTATAACTTCATAATACGGCTGGCAGTATGGTACCGACTACCTCTCCGAAACCTATGGTAACGGCGCCTTCGCGACTGCAATGGGCGCGCATGATAATGGCGTCGCCGTCTTGTAAGAATGTACGAGTCTCGCCGTTGTCCAGTGTCAGTGATTTTTTACCACCTTGGCTGAGCTCTAGTAGCGAGCCAGCCTCATCAGCCTCTGGACCAGATTGGGTGCCCGAGCCTAACAAATCACCTGGGGTCATGGGGCAGCCATTGACACTGTGATGGGTGACTAACTGTGCTGGAGTCCAGTAGGCATGCTTAAAGTTTGATTCAGACAATAGCTGCGGTGCTTGCTTAGCATTGCGCATCGCTTCAGTCTGAATAAAGCAGCTCAATTCAATATCTAAATTACCTGTTTGCGTGTTGCCTTCGCTGGTTAAGTATTCAAGGGGTTGCGGGTCGCTCTCAGGGCGGGTGAATGCTTCTCTAAATGGCTCGAGCGCTTCGTTGGTTACCACCCAAGGTGAAATAGTTGAAGCGAAGTTTTTTGCTAGAAACGGCCCTAATGGTTGGTATTCCCAGGCTTGAATATCGCGCGCAGACCAGTCATTTAAAATACACATGCCGAAAATATGTTCTTGCGCAGCACTAATATCAATGCGTTGTCCAAGTTGTGTGCCTTGGCCGATAAACACGCCCATTTCTAATTCGTAGTCCAGTCGTTGGCAGGGGCCAAAATCTGGTGTGCTGGCATCCGGTTTTTTAGTTTGCCCCACAGGACGCGGGAAGGTTTGACCTGAAACGCCTATGCTTGACGAGCGCCCGTGATAGCCGATCGGTACCCATTTATAGTTAGGTAACAAAGGGTTGTCTGGACGAAACAAACTACCGACTGCGGTTGCATGGTGAATCGACGTATAAAAGTCGGTGTAATCTGTTACCTGACAAGGCATGGCATATTCAGCGCAGCTTTGTGCAACTAGGCAATTTTCAAGAGCGCGTTGGTCTATAGACTCTTCGCTTAACACATTAGACACCGCAGATCGCAAGGCTGAATTTGCCTTAGGCCCCAAGCCCATTAAGGTATTTAAACTCGTTTGCGCCGCAGCTTGTGCCGCTGTCTGCGCATCGCCGCTTAATATATTGAGTTTCACGACTTTTGCCATGTCGAGTATCTGTTCGCCAATGGCGACACCGCCGCGCCAAGTGTCGTTAGATCCCGTTTCACGAAAAATTGCGAACGGTAAATTTTGAATTGGAAATTGCGAATGGCCGTTAGCCGAGCTTACCCAGCTTTTGCGAGCAGGATCATGTGTTTCGTTTATCAATGTCATCTTATCAATTCCTTAATAGCGGGCCGGCGACTAGGGCTGGCCGTTAAAATGTTTTTTAAGGTCGCCCCAACAGGCCAAGTAATTCCTCTGGCGCTGAAGGGCATTAAGTGCAAATTTTGTGGGCCCAATGACGTAGCGAGACTCCAGCATAAAAGCCATGGTATTTTCATAACGCTGAGGCTTAAGTTCGCCATGGGTTGCTTTATCAAATACGTCTGCTTCTGGGCCGTGAGGCGTCATGCAGTTGTGTAGGCTGAAGCCGCCGGGGGAAAAGCCCTTTTCTTTGGCGTCATAGGTGCCTTCAATTAAACCCATAAATTCACTCATCACGTTTCTGTGATACCAAGGTGGCCGAAAGGTATTTTCAGCTACCATCCAGCGCGGCGGAAAAATAACAAAGTCTACATTTGCTACACCAGCATCGGCGCTAGGTGAGGTCAGTACGGTGAAAATTGATGGGTCAGGATGGTCGAAGCTCACAGTGCTGAGCACGTTAAAGCGGGATAGGTCGTACTTATAAGGAGCACTATTGCCTACCCACGCCACCACATCAAACGGGCTATGATTTTGTGTTGCCTGATAAAACTCGCCACAAAACTTAGCAATGACTTGGTGCTGCCCCTCGGTGTCTTCAAAGCGCGCGTGGGGATACTCAAAATCTCTTTGATTCGCAAAGCCATTGGCTCCGGCAGGCCCGCGTTCAGCTAGCTCCATTGGACTGCCATAGTTTTCACAGATGTAGCCGCGAATGGGCCCATCTGTGGGTTCTATTTTAAATTTTATACCTCGGGGGATAACGAGGATCTGCCCGGGCTTTATATGTAGCTTGCCCATTTCAGTTATGGCGCTAAATGCCCCTAGTTGCGGGATAAAGAGCAACTCGCCGTCAGCAGAATAAAATGACCGAGAGCCCATAGTCTTATTCGCCACATAAATATGAATGCCAATCCCTGTTTGCGCGCGAACATTTCCGTTTGCCGCTATCGTTGTCAAACCATCGATAAAATCGGTGGGCTCAGTGGGCAAGGGAAGGGCGTCCCAGCGCATTACGTTGGGCGGGCAATCTGCGTCAATGATTGGCCCTGAACGTACATGGCCTTTATCTATTTTACTAAAGTCGCCCATCGCAATAGACGGGCGAATGCGATAGGTCCAAGTACGGCGGTTTTGATGTCGTGGCCGCGTAAAAGCACTGGTACTAAATTGCTCTGCATATAGCCCATAAGGGCAACGCTGAGGACTGAATTGTCCGATAGGCAGCGCGCCAGGCAAAGCCTCTGTTTGGTGTTCATTATTAAACCCATACAGCTTATTTATTGATACATCGTTCGCCATACACACCTCTTACTCACCTACGGCTAAAGTTAAATCAGCAATAATTTACTAATAGGTATTATTCTCATGTGAGATTAATTTATAAGCTTGTATATCATTAATGCAAGTTTATAGCGCTGATATAATACTATTTAGCGATTATCTACTGCCTATTATTGTAAAGATTTCTTTAAAAACTCTTACTTGAGAATAAATGGTTGTAGCATGGCGGTGCGTTGACTTGTAAGCTTTATGCATTGTGCCTCAGTACCTAATCGGTTTATGCGCAACAACGCGCGAGACAACCTTGACTCTATACGGCGTTTAACATGATTTTACTTAAACTGTTTGTACCTTATCGAATGGTCAATTTAGCCACGCGCATTAGCACTGCATTTTCACAGACATATCGCGAGGAATTTAAGCTGGCTATTCCTGATTGGCGTTTATTGGCTTGTCTGGGGGAATACGGAAAACTCAATGCAAAAGATATTGCTGAGCTGACCTTGATGGATAAATCCAAAGTGTCGCGAGCGGTCAAGCAGCTTGAGGATAAAGCTTTGTTGTTGCGCGAAACAGACCCGCAAGATAATCGCGCCGCTTATTTATCGTTAACCGAAGCAGGGCACGCCCAATACCAAAGTATTTCCCCTAAAGCTCTAGCGTGGGAAGAAGAGTTATTAAGCGTACTCGATACGAATGAGTACCGTAATTTAATGCGCATCATAGAAAAGCTTGATAACCAAGTGATCAAAATGGCTGCACAGCAGCTTGAAAAACAACCAACTCTACGAGTCTGATTAAGTAAAATAGCCTAAAATCCCAGCGCGAGAGTGCGATCTGCAAAAATAAACATCTTCTTCTTCACAGGTTACCTTTATTCTAGAATTGCCTTTAATCGCAGATATTAACGTCCTTTCAGGCAAGGTTATGATTGCTATTGGGTGTGCGCACAATCAAATTGATAATCTCGTAGAAATACTCGTACTGAGTCGTGTTCTGGGTTACTTGTTGTTGCAATAGCCCCTAAGTTGACCATAAGACCAAAGTCTTATGGCTAATTTATTTGCCTGGACTAGCTTGGGTTAATCTTATTTTGACTGAAGTGATTGAATTGTTTTTATTATTTAAGATATTGATTTTTATGGGGTATTAGTTTTTTATTAGTGCTTCAGTACTTTTCATTGTCTTCTTTGCGGTTCTAATCTTTACTCGTATTCCTTTATCTGTGTTCGTATAAGACCTTTTGCTTAATCGCCATTTGCCAATGGCTGGCTTACCCTGCCGCATCGATTTCATTTGCTTCAATAAAAGCGTTTTTTTTTATTTTGAGCAAGTCACCATGTGTTAGGAAATATCATGAATACCACGTCGCAGTATGACAATCGGTCTGAAGCCGCACCGACAGAGGATACGCAGCCCGTCTCTGACAGCTATGAAAATCTGCACAAGCCCAGTTCTGAGTTCGACACCAGAGACGAGTACCTCGAGCATGAACTGCAAATTATGCAGCCAAAGCGCTGGCGGCCTAATTTACCTTTTCGAGATTATCGCTTCGAATTTGAAGATACGATCCCCGCATTAGCAGGCACTATCGGCAAAGTCGTTATGGTTAGCGCGATTGCGGGCACGTTTGCCGGAACATTAGGCTTAAGTGACGGCTTTGTTTTAGAGAATGTGCGCTATGAATTATTCATTGTTGCTGTTTTCATTCTGATATTTTCCGGTTTTATCTTACCGACTGCCAATTTAGCCGGTACGCACGGACCGCTTATCCCGTTAATTCCAATTGTTGTTGCAGCAGGTGGTCACCCTATGGCGTTTGGGTTACTCATTGGGGCGTTCGGCTTAATTCTCGCGCTGAGTAAAGGGGGAAGTTTACTGGCTAGACTCACCAGTAAAGGTGTGTGTGGAGGGTTGCTGCTGTACCTCGGTTTTATTGGCACTATTTCTCAAGTGAAGAAACTATTTGCTTGGGCAGAAGACATTCAAATGACCCACATTGCATTTATTGTCATTCTGGCCACTATTTTATTATATGCATTGCTAGAACACTTCAAAAAACGTTGGCTAGCAGTACCACTAAGTTGCTTAATAGGTGGGGTAACGGCGTTTTCATTAGGAGCTCCGTTTGAATTTAAAACAGCCCCTGGTTTGCCTAACATCAATCCTATGTACTGGTGGGGCGAAAACACGGGTTGGATGCTAGGCATGCCAACTCTCGAAAGTTTTGTGGTCGTACTACCGTTTGCCGTACTCGCCGTGGCCATGTGGTCGCCGGACTTCTTAGGTCACCAAGTATTTCAAAAAATAAGCTATCCACAGCGGACAGAAAAGGTGCAAATGAATATCGACGATACGATGCTTAGCGCATCGGTCAGGCAGACATTTGGCTCTATTTTAGGTGGCTCGAATTTCGCGTCTTCATGGGGGACCTATATCGTACCGGCCGCCATTGCTAAACGGCCCATTCCCGCTGGCGCTATATTAACGGCATTATTTTGTATTATCGCTGGTGTGTGGGGTTACCCCATGGACTTAGCGATTTGGCAGCCTGTTTTATGTGTGGCGTTAATCGTAGGGGTATTTATTCCACTGCTTGAAGCAGGTATGGAAATGACCCGTGAAGGCAAAACCACTCAATCAGCAGCCATTGTGGTGTTCGCCTCAACCTTGGTTAACCCCGCGTTTGGTTGGTCTCTTACTATGTTGCTGGATAACTTGGGCCTTATTGGCTGTAAAAAACGAAGTGCTGAGTTAACCCATATGAGCCGCTGGATCATTCCTGTGGTTATGTTTGTATTACTCACACTGGTAATGGCAATGGTCGGCATGCTGCCAGGCATACCCGCACTGATGTCAGACTTCCGGCATTAATAGTACGCGCAGATCATGCCGTGGTCTGCGCTTACTGCTGCTTTAAAGCAAGAAATTGCCAAAATTGCCAACGTTTACTGGCATACCTAGTAAGAACGCAACGTAATCTTGAGTATCGCTGCATTATACTTAGCGGCTGATATTATATCCCTTCAAAATTGCACCGCCTACGTATTAGTGCTTTTATCTGCGATAACAAGAAAATTCCGGAGTTATAAAGACACCCATCTTTAAAATCGCATAAAATGTTTCCGTAAATTGTCCTCTTTTTTTTCATTCGCAAGAACTTCCATTAACACAAATTAACCGGAAAATTCCGGAGTTATAAAGACACCCATCTTTAAAATCGCATAAAATGTTTCCGTAAATTGTCCTCTTTTTTTTCATTCGCAAGAACTTCCATTAACACAAATTAACCGGAAAATTCCGGAGTTATAAAGACACCCATCTTTAAAATCGCATAAAATATTTCCGTAAATTGTCCTCTTTTTTTCCATTCGCAAGAACTTCCATTAACACAAATTAACCGTACTTTTAATCCGAATGATGAGGGCTTTTGTTGAAATATTGAGCGGTTTAAAAAGGAGAAAAGGAATTATATGAATTTTATGCACGGGTAAAAGTCGTGAGATGTTATGCATGAGATTTGTTATGTAAAACAGATTTATGCGCGCGTTAACAGCTCTTTCGCTTTTGTCATTCCGCGTAACCGTTGATGATGGGTATGACGTTTAAAGGCGCTCATCATTTGCTCAGCACCTGCGGCGTAGCAGAAGTGTTTTTCGAATTCAGTCGTTAACGTTAACCATTGAGCGCTATCTAAGCCCAGTCTTTCTAGAATGGGGCTTTTAGCATTATCGATACAACCCGCCTTATCATAGCGGATACAGCGACCGGTAGTCTCTACGAGCTCACAATAGTCTTTGAGTGAATAAGCGATACCTTTTGGCATGTTTTTACGAGGATTTCCCGCAAAGGGCATTAACGAGCTCGGTTGGGCTTGTTGATTTTTAACGGCTTGAGTACGCTTTTGGATACTAGTGTGTTTTGATGTCTCGGGTGTTTTTTCAATTTTTGCGCGAATGGGGTTTAAATCTACATAGGCCATACAAGCTAAAACAGCACTTTCATCTAACAGTGCTTGTGATTTAAATCGTCCTTCCCAAAATCTACCAGTGCAACCGTCCTCTTTATTGGCTTCACGGGCAATGTGTTCGTTTAAGTCACGCATAAACCAACTGATTTCATATAAACGTTTTCTGTATATTTCTACCGTGTCATCAAGCGTGATTAGCTCCCCTTGGCTCAACGTATCGCCGTTCACATATTTCTGTGTGAGCAAAGTGCCTTTATGGAGTTTGTGATACCGCCTCAACACCTCATCGGTACTCCAATTCTTAGCCAACGCTTTATTAACACAAAGCACTACATGAGTGTGATTATTCATAACCGCATAAGCACATATGTCGATGGCAAATATTGTAGATAAAAACAATAAACGCTCTTCTACCCAACCCCGACGATGCTCATAGCTCTGCCCGGAATGTTTATCTATTCCACATAAATACGAGTGACGAACACAGCGCGACACACAGTGATAATAAGGCGTATCGATTAAACTGATTTGGCTTTTTCGAGGCTGAGGCATAGTCCATCTACCTGAGAAAAATGAAACACGTATTAAGCGTAGTTCAGCCCTAAAAATTAACCACTTTTATTATGGGTGTCTTGATATTTTCTTTTTTTTTAAGCGTAGTTCAGCCCTAAAAATTAACCATTTTTATTATGGGTGTCTTCATATTTCCTTTGTTATTTTCGGAGTTGCGAACATAGGCTTGGTGGGTGGTCTTTTTATTTATTTACGATTTTGAAGTTTGCTCTTTATAAAATATAAACTGACAATCAGCAGGCAAAGGGCGAGAGATAGGTAGCACAGTGGTATGCCTTGCTCATTGACAGGGCATATATCTCCTAATACGATTTCAGTAATTACCCCAACCAATGCGATAATCAAAACCAATCCCCAGCCCAGATAAAACAAGCTATTTGCCCGTTTAGAAGCGGAAAAAAGCACGCTTAAGAACATTGACAAATAACCCACTGTGACCAAATAACAAATTGGAACTCCGCCCACGTCAGGACATGGGGCCTTAGTTGTTAACGTATCAAAAGACACTTGAAGTGCACCCCATAATCCAAAGATGACTAATATCATTAGAGATAGATAGAGTGCTTGGTTTAGACGTTTAGACATTAGAATGAAACAGTGGAATTAATCCAATTCCCTGTTTGAACTGATTTTTCACCATTAATATATTGCACACTGACTTCGCTAGCTCGTGCATCTTCTAAAGCAAAAATTTGCACATGAGATTGGTCAGAATTAAGTCCTTCGCCCAATACATAGTCACGACGAAGGATTTTGCCATCGCTTCTTGTGACAGTAATCTTTGCAGCAATTGAATAAACGGTATCAGGTAATTTTACTTTCAGATATTTGGCCTCGCCGCCTTTATTGATAAAGGCTTTTGATTGCCCGGCAATATTCACATGTACCACATCAGGATATCCGTCATTGTTAAAGTCCGCAGTGATGGGGGTAATGCTATAACCCGTATTAATTACGCCGCTTTGCTCTCCGGTTTCAGCAAACTCGCCTTGATTATTTTGCAGCAAAAACCGCCCAGGCAATCTCAATAAAGAAAGCTTGTGAGGTGGGAAACCAATGTAGTTTTCTGAGACCACTAGATCATCGTGTCCGTCTAGATTGAAGTCTTCGAATATTGCGCCCCAAGAAAACTCGTAGTCGGCAATTTTGACCTGTGCCGCAACATCGTTAAACTCAAAGTCGCCTTTATTTTTGAACATGATCCATTTGGGATTAAATTTTTGGTCGTCACGTAAATCGCCCTTTACCAAAAAGCTTGGTGGGGTACTTCCGACGTTGGAAAAAAAGAAATCAACAAGACCATCGTCATCAAGATCGGTAACCGCAATCCCCATGGGATAGCTATATTCGTCACTATTTGGATTCGCAACGTCAGTAAATTTGTTGCCGCCGACGTTTTTCCAGGTTTTGACATGACCAGTATCGTGTGCGACGACTAAATCTTCCAAACCATCGTTATCCATATCAACAAAAATTCCCATAAAGGTATTGTGTTTATATTTTAGTCCCGACGAGTCGGTAATATCAGTAAAGGTATTATCGCCATTGTTAAGCAACATCAAGCTACTGCCGCCATAACCTTCTTTGTTGAAAATGTTTTGACCTTCAACCAATTCCTTTTTTATATAACCGGCCACGTACATGTCAAAATGTCCGTCACGATTAATATCTGCGATAGCTACAGATAATGGTGTGGTGTCTGATTGAATGGGCAAGTCAAGTTTCTGTGGGCTGAACTTACCATCTTGATTCGAATATAACCAAACACCTGTTGTGCGGGTGATGATTAAATCAGAAAAACCGTTACCGTCTGCATCTAAAACCATCGCAGCGAAGGTAGCATCCTGCATGTCTGGCTTGCTGATGATATCCGAATTTAGTGGTTCCAATTTACCGTTGATATACCCGAATAGGGCGTCTTTCTGGTTAGGACCGCCACCAATGAAAAGCTCTTCGGTACCGTCATTATCGATATCAATTATTGCACTGGCGGTAAATGGTAAAGATTCGGCATTGCTGAGTTTCTGATCAAAATCCAATAAATAAGAATCAAACTCGGGTATAGCGAGTCCACTGGTTGAAACATCATATGGATTGTTTTTATCTAAGGTAAATTTGACCATAACAACCATGATCAATAAGACGATCAGTGTGACGGGTATAAGCAATAATTTTTTCATATGTTTCCTTGAGCTCTATGCTGACACTCTTAGTTTTTTTGTTTGTATTAAAGACAGAATAAAGAATAAGCCAAATCCAACATTTAGCGCGATTGGCATTAAATATTTACCTATAGAGGGATTGATCAAGTACACCACAAAAGACAAGAGCAGGAGCACGATAGGGCTAAAAAAAGCATGCCACTTTTGATAATGTGAGCGTCCTGTGGCCGCTAAATAAATAAAGATAACAGAGCTCAACAGGGTAGTAATACGCACTACGGTGAGCAAATTTTCATATCGGATTTGGTAGAGATTTATGAGGTGATCGACGTCCATACCTTGCGTTTTGGCATGGATCAAGGCACCGATACTGGCACGTGAGCTGATCCAATCAGCACCTAGCATAAATCCATAGGCTCCAATTAAAAAACCGAAAAAGGCGAGTTTTTGATTGGCGGGTTTAAGCATCAAGTAGATATGCCAGCACCCTACAATGTAAAGCGGTGCGCCAAGAGCGCCTAAAAAATGCCCGATGGTCTGCTGTAAATCAGATGCAGCAAGCATAAAATCGTAATGCACTTCAGAGTATCTAGCCAGGGGGTCAAAATGTAATAGGAATTCACCTGCACCTACTAACACCGCAGCTATTAACCCAATTAAACCGGTCAATACGATTACGTTATTTCGTTCCATTATTGTCTATTCTTAATTTTTTAATGAAAATCACATGCATCAGATGCACCTCATATCTAATGTTTAAAGCAGTTCGTCTACACTTGAAGTCGATTGGCCAAGGAATATAAGGCAACACTCATTTCGTGCTTGTGTTCGATAGCCGAAAATGTTCAATATCTTCGAGCACTCCCAATTATATTAGTGGGTTGGTTCGCAAGAGTACCTTCGCTTAATTACAATTTTTAGAATTCAGTGAAAGGACCTGTACAATGTAGCTTGTATTTCACAGGTAGGTTAAAAATAAGTTCTTTAAGCTCAGCTTTGCGACAAATTAATGCTACAACTAGGGTTTCACTGTAATAAGCCTGAATCAAAAAAACATATTTTCTGAGTCCTTCGACAAGAGGATCTTACCGAGATACCCAATTTACTAGTCTATTGTTTCTACTTAAGTTTATAAGGGGATTCATTAGAAACAAGCGTCATGAAAAGGGCAATTAAAGTACTAAACAATATCGGAGAAAATATTTGGACTGTTGAGGGTGAAGCGGTTCTTCTTTTGGCATGCCCTATACAACCAGAATGACATTAATTAAGCTGGCAAGTGGCGATATATGGATACATTCATCACTGAAATTATCTCAAGATCTTATCAGAGAGGTATCGGCTCGAGGTAACGTTAAATACCTTGTTTCTCCAAATAAATTACATCACCTCTTTATAGCAGATTGGATAAAAGCGTTTCCAGAGGCCATTTGTTACGCGTCACCGGGTTTAGTCAAAAAGAGGCGTGATATAACGTTCGATAAAGAGTTGGGAATGCATCCAGAAGCTGAGTGGTCGACTGAAATCAATCAAACAATTTTCAAAGGTAGCCCAGCTTTACAGGAGGTTGTATTTTCTCACTCCCGCTCAAAAACGTTAATATTAGCTGACCTTATTGAGTACTTTAAGCCTGATTCATTCAATTGGTGGCAAAGAATATTAGCGAGAGTGACAGGCATTTTATCCCCCCATGGCAAAACACCGATTGATTGGAGATTAAGTTTTATAGGTGGGATAAATGAGGCTAGAAAGTCACTATCCATCATTTTAAGCTGGGAGCCTGATGTTATTGTGGTATCGCATGGGGAGTGTATTTTAGGTAATGGGGTTCGGTTTTTGCAGAAGTCATTCTTATGGCTCAAACTATAATATATACCAAAACAAATCAGAACGACGCTAAAAATTGGCTCGTTTGCTATCGGGGTATATTCACGAGGTAAAATATGGAGATTCAGGTTTTTCGACCCAAACAATTTGGCGACATGACAAGAGATTACAAACTCTTTGCAGATGATGTCGAGATAGCCACGCTAAAGCGTGGAGATGTTCAAACGATAACAATCTCTGAAGATACCATGACGCTTCAAGCAAGGATTGACTGGTGTACCAGCCGAAAGTTCGAAATTTCTACATTAACACAGAACAAACTAACCGTGAAAAACAGCTTTTCAAGCAATTTCATCACGGCTATTTTCCTGCCTTTGTATTACATTACCGTCGGAAAAAACAAATATCTGAAAATTGAACAAGGCATACAATAAGGAACTTATCACAGCTTGCCGAGCTTCTTTTTGGCTAATTTTAACTAAAAAATAGTTGCCAGCTATGAGAGCGCTACCCCCCCCAATAGAATAATTATCATGTCTTGATTTAAGTAATATATCTATGCTTCTAAACCCATCTAATTTAGGCTGAGTTTATCATATACTCTGGTGCGCTTTTGTTGAGCAAACAGCCAAACCTAAGAATTAATAAATGCCGACCGTTAACGGTTAATTTGATTACGACTTTTAGTACCTATATCACAGGTGAAATGTCCGCTGAGTTCGATAAATACAGCATTTTAGACAAAATGTATCAGCATGTGAGTGATGGCGGTACCGTTGACAGTGATGCATTTGATACAGGTATAAAACGGCAAAAACACCGGGTTCTTTGCTATATAAATTTTTTAGCGCCCTTTCCAAATTTTTGAATAAGACGCTCCATGCATCTGGGGTACAGAGTTATTTGTCAGGTCTGCTTATCGCCAGTGAATTGTTCGATATGCTGACTATGCATGCTAGTCAATCAGCAAAAAAGACCGTGAAAGCAATCTTAGTTAAACGATTATTCTTGTTGGCGCCCCCGCATTAAATGCGCTTTATCAAAAGGTTATCGTCCAAACTTCGTTTGAAGTGAGTTTTACTGATGCCGAGACCGCGTCATGTAAAGGCGTGTTAAGTATTGCTAAAGCAGTTCAGTTAATTTAACCCTGCGTAAGTTTGTGTAAAATTGATTCGGTCAAACTCAATTTAGCCGCTGGGCCTGCTTTCAACCTTCCATTTTTAAGGATTAATGATGAGTTTAAATATTTTTCAAACAGCGATGACTCAGTTACCGCTGGTCGCTATTTTACGTGGTATTACACCAAACGAAGTGATTGACATTGCCCAAGCATTAAAAACAGAAGGTTTCAAAATTATTGAAGTACCGCTTAATTCGCCTCAGCCCTACGAAAGCATAAAGCGTTTGGTTGATACCTTTGGTGATGAATTGATCATAGGCGCGGGCACAGTATTGACCTGTGAGCAGGTCGATAAAATCCATGCTATAGGTGGAAAAGTTATTATCTCTCCTAATGTGAATCCCGATGTTATTCGCCTGGTTAAAGCTAAAGGACTGTATTGCGTTCCCGGTTTTTATACGATAACCGAAGCCTTTAACGCTATTGATGCGGGCGCCGATGGCATTAAGTTATTCCCTGCAGATACCTTAGGTGCTGCTGGCTTAAAAGGAATGATGGCGGTATTACCTAAAGAAGTTCCTGTTTTGCCCGTTGGCGGTGTGTCGAACGAGACTATTATGGGTTTTCTTGATGTGGGTGCTGGTGGCTTTGGTTTAGGCTCAGGTTTATATAAAGCAGGCATGACAGTGGCGCAAGTCACTGAAAATGCCAGAGGTTATATAAATGCATACCGTGCCGCTGTTAATCGAAAAGAGTAAATAAGATCCTTCTTAAGCACTAGCTTGTTTACCAACGGTCTTCGAGCAGATTGGTATACCGGTAGAAGATACGTTTATGCAAACAGTGATTTTAGGTTTAGTGGCGGTGCTTTTCACCTTAGTGACTATTTGTTTCGTTGATAATCGTGACGTCGCCGCTTATCGGTTTACTGTTTATCAGTATTGCCCATACTTCGACCCGGTACGGATTCAAATCTGCCTATTATGAACTAAGCCAACACGCTATCGAAAATATTCAAAAAAGTAATGTGGATATCACTCTATTGCAGCCCTTGGTGGGAAAACCTACGCCTCATATGTTGATTTAAAACGTGAGCTGTCTGCTATCTATAGTAAGAAAGACTTACCCTTAGTCAGTGGGCCTATTATCAATTCGACTATCAGCATCAATGTATTCTTCGTGTTATTTGGTTTTTTGCATTTTTAGCTGCATTTAATATGTCGATTGGACCCGTGATGTGGGTCATATTTTCCGAGATATTCCCTAATTACGTGCGTTGCATTGCCGGTGGCCGCTTTTGTATAGAGTATTTCGAGCTATATGATTCAGCAGTTTTTCCCGTGGCAACTTGAAAACTTAGGTGCGGCCAATACATTCTTAAATTACGGCATTATCGCGTTTATCGGTATGTTAATCATGGCGAAAATTTTGCCGGAAACGAAAGGTAAAACCGTTGAAGACATTGAACGGGACTTAGTCAAAGCATAGGCCACAGCAGCCCAGTTGTAGGTAAAATAGCTAACGAGCTTGGTAATGTGCTTTGTAACCTTCGTAAGGCGTGATACATTCAGTATATGTTTTAACATATCATGTTTAGAATCTTATTATGAGTGAATTAGTATATTACGATCTTAAACGCACGGCGACGATGACGCCTAGTATGCCGGTTCAGGTGGCGCGTGAATTAGGCCGACGCATTGTTGCGGGCACATATGAGCCAGGCACGCTAATAGATGAAGAGAACACTTTGGCGACGCGCTATCAGGTTAGCCGTGTAGTCATTCGTGATGCCGTTAAAATTTTGGTCGGAAAGGGCTTGCTTGATGTACGTCGGGGTATTGGCACACGCGTTCGTGCGCGCAATCAATGGTCGATGCTTGACGACGACGTGTTAGCGTGGCATTTATCTGCGCCGCCCAATCCTGCTTTTTTGAAGCAATTGATGGAAATTCGTTTAGCGTTTGAGCCCAAAGCTTCACGCTGGGCAGCGGAACGCGCTACAGATGAAGATATTGCTGAAATTGAAGCCGCGTGTGTGGCGATGGAGCAAGAAGGCGGTTCGGTGGAAAATTTTGTGATTGCCGATGCGGAGTTTCATCGAGCGGTATTACGTTCAGCCCACAATGAATTTTTAAAAGCGATGGAAGGGGTGATTTACTCCGCTTTGTTAGTAAGTATTCGTTTGACCAACAAAGACCCGCGAGAGAATAAAACCTCTGTGCCGTTTCACCGGGCAGTGTGCAACGCCATTACAGCCCATGATGGTGACTTAGCAGAAGAATTAACGGCAAACTTGTTAAACGACGCTGATCACCGGTTAGACGGTAATGTGGCAAATTATGCATAAATGTTAAGCAAATTTGCCGTTTAAGATTATGTAAATAGGGCTGATTTGTCGCTTAGTAAAAACACCAGCTTAAGCTGGTGTTTTCAAAATTACCCTTTGTCGTTATTTTATCGAATATTCAACTGCTAACTCACTCTGTTGTGTCTCGTTAGTTTGTCAGTTGATGCAGTTGTTCTGCGCAATGCATGGGTAAGTTTTAGTTGATGTGGGTATAGGGATCAGTAGGTGAATTTTATAAATTAGCGTCAGGGTGACACATTGCCCGTTTGGTTATTATTTTCTCTTTTATTACTTGGGCTATTCAGAACCAGCGCAGTTACAGCTAATGCCAGCGAGCATAAGCTCGGATATGTTGGGGCAACGGCTTGCCAGGGGTGTCATCAAAGTGAATATAACCAGTGGCAACAATCTGATCATTTTAAAGCTATGCAAGTGGCGAGCAAAGACACCGTACTGGGAGATTTTGCCAACATCGAAGTAGAATTCCATGATATCAAAACCCGTTTTCACAGCGAAAATGGCCAATACAAGATCACCACAACCAACAAAAAAAATCAGCTTGAAACCTTCGACGTGCCTTATACATTTGGTTTTTATCCGCTGCAACAATACTTAGTTGATGTGGGCGAGGGGAAGTTACAAGCGTTTAATGTAGCGTGGGACAGTCGCTCTAAAGATGAGGGAGGCCAGCGTTGGTACCATTTGCAGCCCGTTGAAAAAATTACGCCTGAGCATCCGTTTTTTTGGCAGCGTCACTTTCAAAACTGGAATAGTCGCTGCGCCGATTGTCATTCAACAGATCTTCAACGAAATTTTTCGCCTAAAACAAATGTTTTTAACACCCACTTCAGCGAAGTAAACGTGGCATGTGAAAGCTGCCATGGTCCTGCAAGCCAGCACATAACATTAGCCAAACGTGGCGAACTGACAGCAGACAATAGCGGTTTTAACAGTGTATTACCTGCGGTGAAAAATTTCGCCTTTACCATGGGTAACCCCATTGCTCATGCTGATGGCCAGCCAAATAATAGCGAAATCAATGTGTGTGGTCGTTGTCACTCGTTACGTACGCCGTTAAGCCATCCATTTTCTGACGATATAGGCAAGCAGAGCTTCGTTGATGACAACCGAATTGAGTGGATCCGTGCTCCGTTCTACCATGCTAACGGCACGATTAATGAAGAGGTGTTTGTACTGGGCTCATTTATGCAGAGCAAAATGCAGCACCAGGGTGTCACGTGCTCTAATTGTCACAATGCACACACCGGAAAAGTTAAAATACAAGGTAATGGTTTATGTTTGCAATGCCATCAAGCGCAAACCTTTAATACTCCAGAGCATCATCACCACACGCCTGACACTGACGGGGCAATGTGCGTGAATTGTCATATGCCAAATAAAAAGTATATGGGAGTGGATGACAGACGTGATCATAGTTTCTCTATCCCAGATTTAAGTTTTAAAACGGAGTTAAGCGAACCGCAAAGCTGTCTGGCTTGCCATGATAAAGAGGATCGGCAATGGCGCGATAAAAGCCAAGGCGTTTGGGGACAAGGCCAAACAAATGCATGGAAGAATGCCCGCGAGCATGTTCAAAATGTTTCTGCTGGTGGCTTAGCAAAAGCAATAGCCTTTATTCAAGACCCAAATAATAGCCCATTACGCCAAGCGTCTTTATTAGCCGATATTAGCCAATACCGTTCTCAGGAAGGGCTAAATGTCGTATTGAACAACTTGCAAAGTGATGACTCATTAATTCGTCGAGCGGCGGTAGAATCATTACAAATGCTCAGTCCGTTAGAGCGATGGCAGGTGCTGAAAGATAAATTGGCTGAGCCCAGTCAATCGGTGCGTTTCGAAATGGCCAGATTGCTAACCGAAAGTGCGGGGCAGTTGTCCCGTGCTGATAGAACTAAATTAATGCCGCTGCTCAATGAATACCGTGAAATGCTGTCTCTAAATGGCGATTCACCGATAACACAATTAGGCATTGGCCGTTTAGCCATGAACCTAGGTGACTTGGCTGGGGCTGAGCGCGCCTACTTAACTGCGCATAAAATTGAGCCAAATTATATTCCGGTGCTCATTCAAATTGCCGAGTTTTATCGCCAACAAGGGCAAGATGAAAACGGTGCTAAATACCTAGCCAAAGCCCTTAAAGTTGAGCCAGATAATGCCCAAGCCAATCACGCCTTTGGATTATATAAAATCCGTCAGAAACAATATGCTCAAGCATTATCCCATTTAGAAACAGGTGCCCATAGCAGCGAAGCATTCCCTTCATTTGCATATATTTACGCGGTGGCGCTCGATCATCAAGGTCATACTGACGTGGCCATTGAAGAATTGACGCAGGCCCATAAGCGCTGGCCAAATGACGTCGATGTACTCAGCGCGCTTATCAGCTATTCGAATAAGGCAGGTAAAAGCAATGAGGCGAAAAAATACCACGTTAAGCTGCAGGCATTGCAGAATTCGCCAAGGTAGATACCGACTTACAGCATTGCTAAAATTGACTAAAACCTATGTATGCAGATTTTAGTCAATGATGAGGTTTGACACGCCAAGTAAACCTTAAATCTGTTCTACATATGTTTGATAGATCGCGCTCGTTGCGCAGATTAACCCTATTTAAATGGTTTTGCTTGTTCTTGCATGCAACAGTAAGCTTTTTAGGTAACAATTAAACAGCAGATCATTGAAAAGGCCAGAGTATGCACACAACTGATATTCGTTTGTTTATTCCTAGCAAAGATTTTGCGTTATCCCAACAATTTTACCAAGCATTAGGCTTTAGCAAAGCGCTCGTTAATGACGAATTATGTCTATTTACCTGTGGTGAATGTACGTTCTTTTTGCAGAATAATTACCACCAAGCATTTGCTGAAAACCTTATGATGCAATTAATTGTGCCAGATATACATGCAGCCTTTGAGCAAATTGAGAGTATGGGGAATTTGGCTAACAAATATCAGCCCATCAAAAACGAACCTTGGGGTAAGGTCGTTTATTTGTGGGGTCCATCAGGCGAATTGTGGCATGTAACGGAATTAAATGCCCGCTAGGGCATTGATGAAAGAGCCTTGTTTGTAACCAATGTGTTCTAATGAGATATGAATTTGTCGCTGACTAAATATTCGCGCTGACCGAAGCCATTTTTATGCCGGCAAAGAGTAAAAAACCTCCGGCAGATTTATTGATTACGTTGACAATTGACGACTTAACCGAACCACTGGACAGTTTTTGGCCAATGTAAGCGTACATTGTGTAAGACATCAAATAGACCAATAAGCAGGAGGCGCCCATAATTAGCAGTTGCCCGATTATAGGTTTTTCAATGTCGATAAACTGTGGCAGTAAGGCTAAAAAGTACAGCAGGGCTTTTGGGTTAGCCAATTCGACGATAAAACCTTGGCTGAACAGCGCCACACCATTAGCACTTGCGTGCGCCTTTTTATTAATGCTCAACCCGCCGCTTTTACTGAATAATGCGTTCAAGCCTAAGTAAACTAAATACAGCACTCCAATCCACTTAATGATCGAAAACAATAAGTTAGATGCAATTATCAGTGAGGCTATGCCAGTGGCAGATAACAGGAAATACACCACATTCGCACTAGCAACTCCAGTTACCCCGCAGAAGGCTTTTTTCGCACCGTGTCGAGCACCCTGAGAAGCAATTGTGATGACAGCAGGTCCCGGAGACATACATACTATGATGGTGGTGGTTAAAAAAATAATGTAAGCGTGCAAATCCATCCGTCATCCAGTTTAGTATGTATGTATCAGGTTTGACTGTGAAACCTGTTAGGGGTTATATGTTCAGCAAGTTGTAATTTGAACAATCGACAATTAACCGCATTAGTTCTGTGCTGAGTAATATACAAACCCAAGCGTGAATTTACTAGGCGTATAAGCGACAGGTTTTAATATACCTACTTTAAAGAGATTCTTTATTCCTGATGCAGGTCAAATTTTCCGTATATTAACTAAATTAAATATTAGCTATGAGTTGACATAAATTAAGCGGAAGGAGTAAAGTTAACAAAGTTTCAGTAATTACTGAAACTTTATAAGTGTAGAGTGTTAGCCACCTATTTTTAGATTTGTTTAGCGTCGCCAATGCGACCTTACTAGGAGCCATTAACATGATAGATGAAACCTTTGTGGATCTATCGAGATTACAGTTCGCGATCACCGTACTGTACCATTTCCTTTTTGTCCCGCTGACGCTGGGCATGACGTGGATCCTGGTTATCATGGAGACAGTTTATGTGATGACTGGCCGTGAAATATACCGAGATATGACTAAGTTTTGGGGTAAGTTGTTCGGTATTAACTTCGCCATTGGCGTGGCGACCGGTCTTACCATGGAATTCGAGTTTGGCACCAACTGGTCCTATTACTCTCATTATGTTGGTGATGTGTTTGGTGCGCCGCTAGCGATAGAAGGTCTAATGGCGTTCTTCCTTGAGTCTACGTTTGTGGGCATGTTCTTTTTAGGTTGGGATAGACTCACCCGCAGACAACATTTAGGCGTAACCTTTTTGATGGCGGTGGGGACTAACTTATCAGCTCTATGGATTTTGATTGCCAACGGTTGGATGCAAAACCCAGTGGGATCAGAGTTTAATTATCAAACCATGCGTATGGAAATGACCAGTTTCGCAGAATTGGTGTTTAACCCAGTTGCTCAAGTTAAGTTTATTCATACCGTATCAGCCGGTTACGTTGCCGCATCTATGTTCGTGCTGGGTATCAGCAGCTATTACATTTTAAAAGGGCGTGATATTTCCTTTGCGAAACGTTCATTCTCTGTCGCCAGCGGATTCGGTTTAGCGTCAATATTATGTGTTATTTTGCTCGGTGATGAATCAGGTTACGAAGTTGGCGAAGTACAAAAAGTGAAACTTGCGACAATCGAGGCTGAGTGGCATACCGAAGAAGCGCCGGCTGCGTTTACGGTATTTGGCTTCCCAGACTCAGAAGAACAAGTGACACACGCCGCAATCAAAATACCCTATGCGTTGGGCATTATCGCTACCCGTTCTTTAGACGAACAAGTTACTGGTATTAATGATTTAGAAATCAATCATGAAAAGCGCATTCGTAATGGTATGTTGGCGTATAAATATTTAGAGATACTCAGAAGTGGTCAAGACACACCAGAAAATATTGCCACCTTTGATACGTTAAAAGCGGATTTAGGGTATGGCTTACTGCTTAAGCGTTATACCCCCAATGTTGTGGATGCCACCGAAGCGCAAATTCAACAAGCAGTCAAAGATTCGTTCCCACAAGTGGGGCCGATGTTTTGGTCGTTTAGGATTATGGTGGCCTGTGGTGTGGCTATGCTTATCGTATTTGTATTGGCGTTCTACTATAACGCACATCGCGTTATCGAACAGAAGCGCTGGTTGTTGTGGACCGCGGTATTCAGTATTCCCTTGCCTTGGATAGCCATCGAATTTGGCTGGGTAGTGGCAGAGTATGGTAGACAGCCTTGGGCGATATCAGAAATTTTACCCACCTTCTTAGCGACGTCGTCACTGACCACTAACGATCTACTGATCAGTATCGCCGGCTTCGTTATCTTCTATACGGGTCTTGCCATTGTGATGAGTTGGTTAATGTTGCGCTTTATTCGTCTCGGGCCAAGCTCGCTGCATACGAACAAGTATCACTTTGAAAAAATTAATCAGCAAACCAGTGATGACCTAGGAGCACAATCATGATCTTTGATTACGAAACTCTCAAACTGTTGTGGTGGCTGATTATAGGCATATTGCTGATTGGCTTCGCTATTACCGATGGTATGGATATGGGCGTAGCGATGCTACTGCGTTTAGTCGGTAAAACAGACAGCGAACGTAGAACGGTAATTAACACCATTGGCGCCCACTGGGACGGTAACCAAGTGTGGTTTATTACCGCAGGTGGAGCTTTATTTGCCGCTTGGCCAATGGTGTATGCTGCCGCGTTTTCAGGTTTTTACTTCGCTATGTTGTTGGTCTTGTTCGCGCTGTTTTTTCGCCCGTTAGCCTTCGATTATCGCAGCAAAATAGAGACTGACCGCTGGCGTAATAATTGGGATTGGGCGCTATTTTGTGGCAGTGCGATCCCGGCTTTGGTATTCGGTGTGGCGTTTGGTAATTTGTTTTTAGGTGTACCTTTTAACATCGATAATTTCTTACGCGCTAGTTATCAAGGGTCGTTTTTTGGTTTACTCAATCCGTTTGGATTATTAGCCGGTCTCATTAGTATCACGATGTTGATGGGCCATGCAGGTATGTGGTTGCAACTGCGCACCGATAGTGACGTCGCAAAACGTTCTGGGCAATATGGTCGTTATGCACTAATCGCGTTCATGTTGCTGTTTGCATCAGCGGGTGTTTGGGTTGCTAATATGGATGGATATCAAATCGTTAGTATGCCAGATACACAAAGCTATGCTAATCCTATTGGTAAAATGGTGACCACTGCGCCGGGTGCTTGGTTAGATAACTACACTGCGATGCCACTGACCATTATCTTCCCTGCTTTAGGCTTTGCTATGGCAACACTTGCGCTGCTGTTTTCGAAAATGGGTAGACCAGGTTTGGGTTTATTATCGTCAAGTGTCATGTTAGTGGGCGTTATTATGACGGCGGGCGTGTCTTTGTTCCCATTCGTTATGCCCTCTAGCAATAACCCTAACGTGAGCTTAACCATGTGGGATGCAGTTTCCAGTCATATGACATTGAATGTGATGTTTGTTGCAGTGGCAATATTTATTCCTTTGATTTTGTTTTATACCACTTGGTGCTACGTCAAAATGTGGCGCAAAGTCACCGTCAAAGAAATCGAAAATAACACTCACGGTAGCTATTAATCGTTTACTGTTGACCAATATAGGCCATGTCCATTTAATTCATGGACATGTAGCCTAAGGAGAGAATGTATGTGGTATTTTGCTTGGATCTTAGGCGTATTGTTAGCCTGTACACTTGGCGTAATTAACGTGATGTGGTACGAATTTCAACAAAATAAAGATAGCGTAGCGGACGATCAGAAAGAGTTGTATGACAAGCTCAGCAAAGAACGTGACAACTAAACCCCGCCCAGACCGCGCGCAACAAATGTTGCTGCGCGGTTTTTTAAAACGGGAATCCGCTCCCGCAGCGGGACTACTTAAATTCAGTATTGCCCTTGGCACCGTTAATGCCTTATTGATGATTGCGAGTGCCTATATTTTGGCACAAGTAATTCAACTTGTGATGTTTGAAGACGCGAATATCAGTGACGTGAGCCATTTTCTGTGGTTTTTAGGGATAATTGTTATCGCCAGAGGGGTGTTTTTAGCCCTCAGTCAACGCTTTAGTGCTCGTGCTGCACGCAATATTAAATCTGCCATGCGTGCCAACTTATTACAAAAACTCACTCAGCTTGGGCCGCATTTCACCGATAAAAAAGGGCACGGGGCACTGCTCAATACTGTGCACGACGGGGTAGAAGCCTTGCACGACTATTATGCCAATTATCTGCCCAGCGTGGCCTATAGTGCGCTAGTACCGCTGGCTATTTTGGTAGTGATATTCCCCACAGATTGGCAAGCGGGTTTAATTTTTCTATTTACCGCACCGCTGATCCCGTTTTTTATGATTTTGGTTGGATCGAAAGCGGAGCAGCTCAATCAAGCCAGATGGCAACAATTAGCCATGTTAGGCAACTATTTTTTTGATCGGGTTCGTGGCTTAACGCAGTTAAAGTTATTCGATGCCACTAAGCGCGAATTGCAACAAATTGCCCGTATTTCTGATGATTTTCGCCACGCGACATTAAGCGTATTGAAAGTCGCATTTCTCTCGTCTTTTGCCTTGGAATTTCTGGCAACGATCAGTGTTGCTCTTGTGGCCGTGTTGATTGGTTTTAGATTGTTTTTTGGCACCTTGGACTTTGCAACCGGCTTTGTGGTGTTGCTGTTAGCCCCAGAGTTCTACTTACCGTTGCGTAAGTTAGGCAACCATTATCACGCTCGTCTAGAAGGAATAAGTGCCGCCGGTGATATGTTAGACATATTGCATAGTCCAACCGATGAGAGAGTCAACGCTACTGACCCTGACGACGAAAAATTCCTGCAAGAAGAGAAAAAAAACGCAGCGCTTAGCACCAAGTTTGTACAAAATAGTCGTTTGATTAACGGTGTTTCTGTCTCAGGGCTGAGTTTTACTTACCCTGATAGTCAAGAAGGCATTACCGACATAGCGTTAAGCTTACCCTCAAAGGGATTGATCGCGTTTGTGGGTGCCAGTGGTGCAGGAAAAAGTACTTTATTTGATTGCTTACTGGGCTTTCATCCACAGGTAATATCGCGCATTCGACTGAACAATGAGCCGCTTTGTAAGCAAGATATACCTGTTTGGCAACAGCACATCGCGTGGATCCCTCAGCAACCTACCTTGTTTTACGCCAGTATAAAAGACAATATCACCCTAGCAAAGCCTAACGCCACAGAAGCGCAAATTCACCAGGCTGCTAAGCAAGCGGGTGCCCTTGAGTTCATACAATCCCTAGCGAATGGCTTCGATACCGTATTGGGCGAGCAAGGTGAAGGGTTATCAGGTGGACAAAAGCAACGCATCGCGCTCGCCAGAGCTTTTATAAAACAGGCTGCTATCTTAATATTGGACGAACCGACTGCTCATCTTGATAGTGCAACTGAGCACAGTGTGCAATCGGCTATAAACGAATACGCCAAGCAGCACTTAGTGTTGGTTATTGCCCATCGTCTGGGAACATTACAACAAGCAGATAAGGTTGTGGTGCTTGAAGCCGGAAAGATAGTACAACAAGGCCGCTACCAAGATATCAGCCAGCAAGCAGGTCCTTTTATGTTATTGCTCAATAGCGGTGGCGATATGGGTAAAACGAACGCAGAGGCTAACGGGGTCGAAAAGACGGTTTCACACAAGGCGCAAAGTCATGACTAACTTTATGCGCTTATTAAAATTGTGCCGACCACACTATAAAGCGATGTTACTCGGCGTGTTTCTAACCGTATTAACAGTACTGGCTAATGTTGGCTTACTGGCGATTTCAGGTTGGTTTTTAGCATCCATGGCCGCAGCCGGTATCGCGGGCGTACAAATGAATTATTTTACCCCAGCCGGTATTATCCGCTTTTTAGCCATAGTGCGCAGTGTCTCGCGCTACGGGGAGCGCTTAGTTACCCATGACGCCACTTTTTTATTATTAAGTGAAATTCGCGTTAATGTATTTGCCACCTTAAGCAAACTGAATAACAAAGACTTAGCCATGAATCGCAGTGCTGATTTATTCAATCGTATGCAAAATGATGTAGACGCGCTGGACAAGTTTTATCTCAATGTTCTATTACCCATGCTTGTGGCATTGGTCTGTGTGCCCATCGTTATTGCGATTATTGCAGACTTCAACGTTGCGGTTGCGATGATCTGTTTGTGTGGCATTTTGCTTGTGGGAGTCGGGTTACCTATACTGTTAAGCCAAAAGCTAAGACGTACTGCTCCACAGCAAACTCAGCGCTCAGCCGAGTTACGAGAAGCCCTGTCCGATATGTTAACAGGTCAGCGCGAGTTGGCCATCTATCAGGCAACCGACAACCAACTAGCGAAATGCAACCATATACAGCAAAACTATAACGAACTGTTAGACAAACGCCATAAAGCGTTGGCCGATAGTGATGGTTTAAGTTTGATTGTGGTGCAGTTGTCAATGGTTGCCAGTGTTATTCTACTGGTGCCTTTAGTCCATTCTGGCCAATTGCTAAATGTGCACTTGGCCATGCTAAGCCTATTCGTACTGGCCAGTTTTGAAACCGTACTGACCTTACCAAATGCCTTTATTCAAATGCCCGTAGCATTAAGTGCGGCAGGGCGCATTTTTGCGCTACATGACAAACTGGATCAAAGCCAGGCGGAAGCGCTAGCTAAAAATACCAATCAACCTGATGGTGTGGAATTCTCCGTAGCAGAAAATTTTACTGCATTAGATTTACCAGATCAGGCTATCGGGCTCACTTTGCAAGGGGTGAGCTATCAATACGCCAATGATGTACTGGCGCAAAGTCAAACGGCGAATTTACACAGTACTAATAGTTCAGTTAGTAATGGTATTGTTAATGATTCAGCAAGCGACCGTTATGCCCTTAAAAACGTCAGTTTTACGATTAAAGCTCAGCAAAAAGTTGCGTTAGTTGGGCCAAGTGGTAGTGGTAAATCAACATTGGTGAATTTACTCAGTGGACTATGGCCTGAGCAAGAAGGTCATATTATTTTCAATAGTGAAAAAGGCCAAAATAACACTCAGAAAAATCAATGTGTGGCAAGAGATCTCAGCTTTGAGAAGCGTACCAAGCTGATGGGGATTTTAGCCCAGCAGCATCATATTTTTGATGGCACCATTGCTGATAATTTGCATTACGCAGAGCCAAATGCAAGTGTTGAACAAATGCAAAAAGCCTGTGAGCAAGCTCAATTAGGTCATTGGTTACACGCATTACCGAATGGCTTAAATACGCGCTTAGGTAGCGCAGGTCGACGTGTGTCGCAAGGTCAGTCACGCCGTTTAGCCATAGCGCAAATGTTATTACGTCACCCTTCTATTTTGGTGTTGGATGAGCCCACCGAAGGACTAGACAATCAGTCTAAACAAGCTGTTATGGGGGCAATTATCCAAGCGATGGGCCGCAGCACGGTATTGTGTATTACCCACGATCCCGCGTTATTAACAAACATGGATAAAGTGATTTGGCTGGAAAATGGCCGCGTGAGAGGTGAGGGTACCCACCAAGCATTACTATTAGCCCACGAAGAATATGTGGCACTAACCACTCGGTTTTAGTGCTAGGTTGCTAGGGCTGTGGTGAGTTGTTAACGCTGTGGGTGATGAGCGTGATGCTTTTTATCCGACCATTATACCGCTTGCGGTTTTGGTGGTGTATACGTTATGGCAAATGGGTTAATTCTCAAATTTGTAAACGGAACTAAAGCAGTTTGAATAGCTTAAGTGATTTCGTGAGCAGGTTTTTCAGGGGCGATGGGCAGCAGGGCAAGCAACTCGATATCGGAGGTTTACATGAAACGTGTTACTGGCATTGGCGGTGTTTTTTTCAAAGCAAAGGATGCGTCTGCACTGCACGCTTGGTACAAACGTCATCTGGGCATTGATGTTCAACCATGGGGTGGTACTGCGTTCTCTTGGAACACAGAGGATGGTGAATCTACTACTGGAACCACTATCTGGTCAGTTAGTTCACAAGCGGATGATACGTTCTCACCCAGTAAGGCCTCGTTTATGATTAATTACCGCGTAAACGATCTTTACGCGTTGGTTTCGGTTCTTAAAGCTGAGGGCTGTCATGTACTCGATAAGATTGATGACTCTGAGTACGGTAAGTTTGCTTGGGTTATTGACCCTGAAGGAAATAAGGTCGAGTTATGGGAACCGCCTGCGGGTCAATGAGATTTGTCTTTTAGAGATAAATGAGCAAACGAGTTGATTGGGGCACAAATAATTAGCAATACAGACAGTGTAAGTTGTATTGCTAACTGAACGTGTAAGGAATTTCACGGTTACACAGGTTTGTTTATTTTCTATGGTGGTGTTTTCATACAAAAAGGAAACCACCATTACCGCACCGAGAAATGACGGCGTGGTTTTATTGATAATATGACGATCATGTTTTTAATTATGTTTATTATTACAAAAAAACGATAGAGCAGCTTCAGAACAATTCTATAATGCAGATAAAGAGTGTATTGATTTATCCAAACACTCAACCTTGCTTGTCTGCGGCTTCACTTATATTGTGTGTTATACGGTGCTGGCGATACAGCAAAGCATTCCTGTGTAATCAGGGATGACAAAGGATTTTCACTTTGACAAAAAATTTTACGTTTGGACTCCAGACTAAAACAGCACTGCTATTAGGTGGGCTGATAGCTATTGCGTTAATTTTCATTAGTTATACCAGCAGCTGGCAATCAAGAAAACTGGCTGAGACCAACGTCCTTAAATTGGAACAAAGTAAATCTAGAGTACTCAAACGGTCTATTGAAGTCGCCGTAGAAAACCAAAAGCAAAACCTACTGTCGTTACGCGATGTCCCCCCAAACCACGCGATATTAAGAGCTCTGGTCAACAATGGCGTTGATCCCGTTAGTGGCGATACATTGGAAGAATGGCGTCAACGCCTAACTATGATTTTATTAGCGTCTGTGACTAATCATTCAGAATTTCAGCAAATACGTTTTATCAATGTTAAGGGTGATGAACTGGTAAGAGTTCAGCGCTCAGCTGATGGCAAAATAAGTGTTGTCCCAGAGAATGAGTTGCAGAATAAGTCTGACTCTCTTTATATTAAAGAAACAATCAAATTAAAAGCCGGAGAAACTTACTATTCAGATGTTAATCTGAACCGAGAGCATGGCGCGATTCAGGTACCTCATCTTTCGGTGTTGAGAATAGCGACTCCTATTTACGATGCAGAAGGAGTTGTTTCTGCAGTGATGGTATTAAATTTATCTACTGAACAGCTATTTCAAGAAATTATCTCTCAAACCAATGGTGTACAGCGAGAAATAGTTGATGATAAAGGTTTCTTTATTAAAACCGCTGGTAACGCTAGAACCTTCGGATTCGACTTAGGTATTAACGATAAGTTAAGTATCGAAGAGCCGTTTATGGCTGAAACCATACTCAGTCAAGATTCATTCATCCGCTACGATAAAAACGATAAAGAACTGGAGGGATTTGAGAAAATATTTTTCGCACCTCAAGATCACAATCGTTACTGGGTATTAACCTTCCATATTCCGGAAAATTTGGTTTTTTCTGATATCAGCACATCTTTACAACGGACATTAATCTTCAGTTTACTGGTGGGCGTTTTAGCGATTGGATTGATTATCTGGTTTGTATCACGAAAAATATTGGCGCCTATCGTGACGATGGCGCAGGTTTGCGAACGCTTTAAGGCTGGTGATTTGACTGTGCGACTTGATACAGATTCGGTTAGCGATGAAATGCTTACTCTGTATCAAAGTATTAATACATTTGTTGAAAATCAACAACAGGCAACCATCCTATTAAATGATGAAGTTAATGCGCAAACCAAACGACTTTCTGCCGTCATTGATAACATAGTGGATGGTATTATTACCATTAATGAGCACGGTAATATTGAGTCATTTAACCCCGCAGCAAGTAGAATTTTTGGTTATAGCGAACAGGATGTGATTGGCCAAAATGTTAAAATTTTAATGCCTGAGCCGTATCATAGCGAACATGACGATTATCTGAGTCACCATATCAAAACCGGTGAAAAAAAACTGATAGGACTCGAGCGTGTTGTTATTGGTCAACGCAAAGATGGCTCAACCTTTCCAATGGAATTAGGGGTTAGCGAACTGACTATCAATAATGCCAAGCATTTTGTTGGTATTACTCGAGACGTCACCGAGCGACATCAAGCTAAAGAAGAACTGAACAAGGCCAAACTCATTGCCGAACAAGCCAGTTTAGCCAAGAGTGAATTTCTCGCTAACATGAGTCATGAGATACGTACACCCATGAACGGGGTGTTAGGCATGACTAATCTATTACTCGACACCGAATTAAATGCAGAACAATATAACTTTGCCAAAATAGTTAAAAACAGTGCTCAATCGCTGATGACCATCATCAATGACATCCTTGATTTTTCTAAAGTAGAAGCGGGTATGTTGCAAATGGAAGCCATTGAATTTGATATGGGATCACTTATGAATGAGTTTGGTCGCAGTATCGCCGTGCGTGCTCATGAAAAAGGACTTGAATTAATCTGCCCCGCCAATCCATTGCTACATAAGTGGTATAACGCCGATCCCGGGCGTATTCGTCAAATTCTCAACAATTTAGTCGGCAACGCCATCAAGTTTACTGAAAAAGGCGAAGTCGCTGTGTATTACAGTGTGCAGCAGGAAACTGAATTACGTAGCACTGTGTTTATTGAAGTGACCGATACCGGTATGGGTTTAAACGCTGAACAACAAGCGAGGCTTTTTGAGCGTTTTAGTCAAGCGGATGGAAGTACTACCCGCAAGCATGGGGGAACCGGTTTAGGGCTCGCTATCAGCAAACAATTAGTGGAATTAATGGGTGGAGAGATCGGTATTAAAAGTATCGAAGGTAAAGGTTCAACGTTCTGGTTCACGCTTGACCTTGAAAATGCTGAACCTGCGGACACCGAACATGCGGAAGCTGACCTAAGCGGCCAAAAAATATTAGTCGTCGATGACAACCTTACCAATCGTGAATTGCTCGGACACTTGCTGACCCACTGGCAGGTTGAACATACACTCGTTAGCCGTGCCAGAGACGCACTGGAAAGTCTATCGACTGCGGTTGCGCAGAAGCAACCATACAGCATAGCGATAATTGATATGCAAATGCCAGGTATGGATGGCGCCCATTTGGGGGCAATGATCAAAAGTACGCCCGATCTGGCCAATACCCATCTGATGATGCTTACATCTCAAGGGCAACGAGGGGATGGCAAGAAATTCAAGGACGCGGGATTTAGCGCTTACCTTAATAAACCCGTCGATCAATCCATTCTGCAAAATTCACTCATGCAAGTAGCGGGGCTCACCTCAGATGATGCCCCATTGCTCACAGCATACAGTACGCGCAAAAAACCACAGTTTAAGGTTCGGGTGTTGATTGTAGAAGACAACGTAATTAACCAGATAGTAGCGCAATCTTTGCTCGAACAGTTTGGCATACGAGCTGATGTGGCGGCCAACGGTGAAGAGGCTTTAGTCGCACTTGAAAATCTACCCTACGATCTCGTCTTTATGGATTGTCAGATGCCAGTGATGGATGGTTTTGAAGCCAGTCGCTGCATTAGAGACCCGCAATCGAAGGTGTTAAAAAGAGACATCCCCATAGTTGCCATGACGGCAAATACGATGCAGGGTGATCGCGCCAAGTGTCTAGCTGCTGGTATGAATGACTTTATTTCCAAGCCCGTGGAAACACTTAAACTTCAACAGACATTAGAGCTATGGTTACCTAAATTGAAAGCGGACAGGTAAATTAATAGGACTTTAGAAATGAACGATGGCGCAGTTTCAATAAACTTACGGGTAAACTCATACAAGTAGAAGCCTCCCAAGCTTATTAATTCATACTGACTAAACGCTGAACAATAGTATTTTTTTATATCTTCGCCTTTAAAAACTTATCCATGTAAGGTTTGATGGCAATATCTAATGCGGGGTGTTTTTCACTGTTAGTCTCTTCGGACTGTGCAGCAATTGAGGCTAATTCAATCAGTATTTGCCGGGCGATATCTTCCCGTATTTCGCCTCTTGAATAAATGGATAGCTGTTTGCTTGTGGCTGCATATTCAACGGGTTTGGTCAGCTTAGTTTTTTTAAATATTTTCGAGCTAAGCACTACACTAGATACAAGTTTTGCCCATTCACTAGGCACAAGTTTAAATAGCAAATTAACGTCTTTTTTTGATAATGCATGAAAAGGTTCATTACTAAATTTTCCAATCACAATTTTCATAGTTGCTCCATTTGTTTAGCCCTGACCGATTTACGCTAACGTGTTTATTTTCAAATGATTCACAGACATAGCTACACAAATTCATTACCGCCGTGCTGCCGGATTAAATGGCATAGCGAGCACATGTTCGATAATTAATGTCAGTAAATTAATGTCTTATGTTCAGATTATTTTCTAATAAATATTACCAGAACAAGTCGGTTGTATGTTGTTTTTGTCATGATAAAAGATGTATTAAGCATTCCTATCTAACGAACGAAAAAGGAGATACATGTATTTGTTTCAGTACTTTAACTTTACGCCGACAATTAAGTTGGATATGCGTGGTAAACTTGACTCAAGCTGGCTTAATTGTTGATGATTATGACAACACTGCTTAATACCGCTTCAACATCGAAGTACAGAGAAAATAAAGACGATCATCCACTTTATCGTATTGTCACTTCATTCAACAAGTGGCTGTAGCTGAAAAATTAGTGCCGCTATGATTTGTGCAAAAAACGCAAAAAACGCAAAAAACGCAAAAAACGCAAAAAACGCAAAGGTCGCCCCGTCAGTTTGCCTGATACGCAGAGGCGTTAGAACTCAATAAAGGAATAAGCATTGTTTTCAGCATTAAGAAAATCCTTAGCTAGTCGCGCTACATTTTCAGATATTCAAGCGAATGTTCTTGCAGGATTAACAGTTGGGGTAATTGCGCTGCCCCTTTCTATGGCACTCGCCATTGCAAGCGGCGTTCCGCCACAGCATGGCCTCTATACGGCTATTGTCGCAGGCATTGTTATTGCCATTAGCGGAGGGTCAAAGGTTAATATATCGGGCCCCACGGCAGCGTTTGTGGTTGTGTTATTGCCGATTGTTCAGCAGTTTGGCATAGGCGGTTTGCTGGTTAGTGGCTTAATGGCTGGTATTGTTTTGATAATGATGGGCGTAGGCAAACTCGGTAAGCTTATCGAGATTGTCCCATACCCGGTCATAATCGGTTTTACAGCAGGCATTGGTGTCGTGATTGGTACCTTCCAAATAAAAGATTTTCTAGGACTCGATATCCAAACACAGAATGGCGACTATCTCGATAAACTTATATTGATCGTGAATTCATTACCAACCATTAACTGGCAGGAGTCTTTAATTGGTGGGTTAACCATTTCCGTATTGCTGCTGTGGCCGCGTGTTCGATCAAAAATACCGGGTCATCTGGTCGCTCTTTTTTTAGGCTCTGTCACGGCATGGTTACTCAGCCAGTTCAGTCAGGATTTTTCGGTTGCGACCATCGGTAGTCGATTTCACTATGAGATAAATGGCATAACAGGTAATGGTATTCCTGCCATATTGCCAGCCTTTGAATGGCCATGGAATTTATCTGGTGCCAACGGTAAACCCATTGGTTTAAGTTTTGAACTTATCAAGCTGCTATTACCTTCAGCGATCACCATTGCGATACTGGGTTCGCTTGAATCGCTGTTATGTTCGGTGGTAGCTGACGGTATGACAGGAAAGAAACATAATTCGAATGATGAGCTTATTGGACAGGGTATTGGTAATATTATCGCCCCGTTATTTGGAGGCATTCCTGCCACTGCCGCTATTGCCCGTACCGCAGCAAACATCAAAGCAGGTGGCAGTACTCCGCTGGCTTCAGTGGTACATGGTCTGTTTGTTCTCGGGGCGATATTGGCGCTTACACCTTTACTCGCATATATACCTATGGCTTCGATGGCGGCATTATTAATTGTGGTTGCATGGAATATGAGTGAAGCAAAACAATTTATACGGACGATAAAAATTGCCCCAAGGGATGACGTCATTGTGCTGATTTTATGTTTTTCACTCACGGTATTATTTGATATGACTATTGCTGTCGCGGTAGGCATGGGGTTGGCCGCAATGTTATTTATCCGCAGAAGCATTAAAGTAACAAATACGACTAGGATTGAGAAAAATCATGGAGTCCATGGAGATCTGCCCAACAGTATTGCCATATATGACATTAACGGATCCTTGTTCTTCGGCTCAGCACAAAAAGCACTGGAAGCTATTTCTAGAGTGACACCAGATCTTCGGGTGGTCATACTCGATATGACGGAGGTTAACATGCTCGACATGAGCGCTATTGTAGCAATGGAATCAATTGCAGAGACCCTCGAAAAACAACAAGTATTTTTAATTATCAGTAATTTGCAAGAAAGAATGGCACTAAAATTACATCGTGTTGGTATCAGTGATAAACCTGCAGAAATACATTTTTCGAGGACATTAGCAGATGCGATTACAGTGGCTAACAAAATGCTTTAACCCTATTTGTGATTAGGGCGTTTTAAAAGATATCTGTTCAGACACCATGACTAAATACCCTATGTAAATATGGTTGTTTAACGCTAACCAATAATCAGCGCAATATTGCAGGGTTTTGTCAGGTGACAACCAAATTCGTAATCTATTAAGCGGGATTCAATACAGCGGACTCTCGGTGACGCATATAGCATAGTTAAAAGTGGTCGATAGCTGTTAGGAAAATGAAATGCGTCTGTTGTTTGCTACTAACAATATGCCATATCGTGCAGCAGACTGAATTTTAAATTAAGTATAGATTCTTCGCCTATTGGAACACGTATAAGGTTACTTTTAACCACGCGTTAGTCACTGAATAATCCTTCCAATTTATAATCGAAATTGATACTAACGTTATATCCAGTTGACGGCATATTTTGCTTTGCTGCTATGTCGCGTCGGCCAATTTGGGGGGCTTTCATTATGATAACGCCATAGCCAGCGACAGGTAGATCAAATTTGCTCTTTCCATATTTTAGTTATGCTTGCGAGCAGATTATCTTTGTCAAAGGGCTTAGCAATAGTTGCATCAAAACCGACTTCTTTATAGCGCGCCAAATCTTCTGCGTAAATATTAGCTGTTATGGCAATTATTGGTAAATTGGGCTTACTCGATTTTATCAGCTTGCAAGCTTCTACACCGTCCATCACGGGCATTTGAATATCCATAAGTACAACATCTACATGCTTGTTTATCGCAAAGTCCACAGCTAATTGACCGTTTTCTACAGTGTGTATATCTGTATAGCTTTTTTCTAACATTGAGTTGATGATGATCTGATTAATATCGTTATCTTCTGCTATCAATACCGTTTTTACTTTGAGTGATGCTTCGGGGGAAACGTTAATTTTTTTGACTAAATCATGCGAATCAAGCGCCACCAACGGCAAAAAGACGTCAACAATCGTACCTATGTTCTCAGTACTGGAAACCTTTATTTCTCCTTTCATTAGCGTCACTAACGAAAGAACAATAGGCATGCCTAATCCGGTGCCTCCATATTGGCGCGTAATCGATTGGTCTGCCTGTTCAAAGCGTTTAAATAATCTTTCTTGTGCGGCTTTATTCATTCCTATGCCTGAGTCTTTAATGACAATAGAGACACCGTTATCGTTGTTATTACAAATTGATAAATTGATTTCGCCTCTATGCGTAAATTTTACAGCGTTAGTCAATATATTTAGCAATACTTGTTTGAGTCTAAGTTCATCTGCCATCCAAATATTTTGTGTTAAATTGATCTCAAGCGTAAATTTTAATGACTTTTTTTGGATACTGACGATTAATTCTGACTCGATTACTGTTAATAACTCAGGTAAGTCTACAGGAGTATTGTGTAAATCTAGCTTTCCAACTTCTAATTTAGAAACGTCTAAAATGTCATTCACCAACTCGTTAAGTGTTGTGGTTGATTTAGATGCTAGGTTTATATATTGCGTTATTCTCTCTTCATCCGTTTCGTCGCGCAGTAACTGAAGCGTGCCAAATATGCCATTTAACGGTGTGCGAATTTCATGACTCATATTTGCCAAAAACTCAGACTTTGCTAAATTTGCTTTCTCAGCGGATTCTTTTGCTGTAGCTAGCGCGTTTTCTTTTCCGATTTGTTCGGTTAAGTCATAGGCTATTCCGAGATAACCAATGATTTCATTCTGCTCATTACGAAGGGCTGTTAAATTTAATCGTACGGGAACATGGTCGCCATTTTTACTCACATATGTCCAATCTGAGTTGTCGGTTATGCCTCGATTTGATTTAGCAAAAAAAACATCAACACTTTGTGTAAACTCACAATTTAATGCTTTCGACACGGATAACGTTCGTTCAAGGACTTCAGACTCAAGATGAAATAATGCTGGAGTCTCTTTTAGAATTAAATCTTTAGCCTCATAACCGAGCAAAAGCTCAGCAGCTGGATTAAACAAGGTAATTAGCCCTTTAGTATCGGTTGCTACTACCGAATAGTTGGCATTTTCTAAGATCGCATTTTGCAATGCATTCGCATTACTGATTTCTTTGGTGCGCTTTTTAACTAACTCTTCGAGTTGCTCATTCGTATCAGTGAGCGTTTTCTCTTTCGCTATATGAAGCTCTTGTTGATGGCGTTGCAACTCTTCTCTACGCACAATGATGAGTAGAACACTAAAGCTTAAAAGCGCGACGACGATTGTGGATATTAGGTATTGGAAGAATGTTGCGTAGTCTTGAGATGTTTTAACTCGTTGAATATACGCTGGTTGTGCCGAGATAGTGAATGTCCAATCTCGTCCAAAAACGGGCACTGTTTCGCTATAGGTTAACGTGCTATCAATCGAGTTTTGATATTGATGTTGATAAAATAAATTTTCTGCATGTGGGTCGGTCACGTCAGTAATTGAGAGGTTCACATCACGTGGAAATTCACTATTTGAGTTTATCACTTCATCTATTAATACCGGTGCGTAAGTCCAACCAAGTAGATGATGTAATCTGCTAGCGGGCTCTTCAGGAATTAACGCTATGTCATATACTGGCATTAGTATTAAGAAGCCTTGTTTGGCTTTCTCATTGGCCTGTACCAAAGTTATGGGCGCACTTATTTGCAATTCATTATTCTGTGCTGAGTTTATGGCCGCATTACGTCTTGTTGTTTCTGAGCCAATATCAAGTCCTACGGCACTTTTATTATTTAGTTCTGGTTCGATATAACGAATGATAAATAGACTGTCATTATGGGGCGATAACTGGCGTAAGTTAAATATTTTGTCCGGTCGCATTTGTTTTTGCACATTCAAAAACTCAGCTAAATCGCCTTGTTCAACCTTTTGAATAAAACCTAAGCCGCGAAGACCTGGAAACTCTTCTTGAAAGTTCCGATTTTGTGCATAGCGGGTCATTGTCTGAAAATCGAAATTGTCTAAACCTATTGTCGTAATAAGTCCATGAAGACCCGTTAAACCATAGCTATAGAATTTAATGCGCTCATTAAAATCAGATTTTATCTTGATTAAGTCACTTTGCAGAGTTTGTTTGATTAAATCAGCTTGTTTTTTTTGCGTATTATATTCAGCATTCACAGAGATCAAAATGCCAATTAGCATGATGATGATTGGAAAAAGTAACCATTTCATTGTGGATTGCTTTAAAAGTCTATTGGGGAGCCATGAGGGCTTCATTGATTGCCTTATTATTTTAAAACTGTTTAACAAATATAAATGGCATTATATCCAACGATTTGCCAAAACTAGCAAATAGGTGGGTAAAAATTAGGTGCAAATTGACTATACATCATTTAATTGTCCCTACAAAAACCAGAATGGTTGGTCTTTATAAATTTCTCTTAAACTTCCTGCTGATTGAGGGATTTACTAAATTGCTTACGAAGTGTTTTTTACTATTCGAATACAAGACAAAAAGCGCACTTTCATAACTTACCAGTGCATCAAATGGTAGCATTGCCAATAGCGATAAGCAGTGGCTATGGGTAACACTAAAAATAGCTTCATTCGCGGGGTATACTTAACCATACAGGACGCGCTGGGCTAATTGCTTACTTTGTATTAACGTATTATTGGTTATAAAAAAGTATTTTTAATTCGTGGCAACCGATTTGACTAATCGTAGTCACATGATTTTCAGTTTTCATTCTAAAGCCGTTGATAAGTGCATTATTGCCCACCATAGAGGAGTTATATGTTCAAACTAAAGTTACCGCCGCCAGTTGTTTTTTGTATTGCCGGCTTAAGCATGTTTGCACTTGTTGGGTATGACATTGACGCTGGTATATGTCGGTTTGTATTTGCTGGTAGCTGCTGGTTTATCGCTATTCTAAATGCAATTTTCGCATTACGATCATTTAAGAAAAATCGAACGACAGCTAACCCCCATCATCTTGAAAGAGTAACGACGTTAGTGACCACAGGCGTTTTTGCATATTCTAGGAATCCCATGTATTTATCACTGGTTATCATGCTAATTGGTTGGGCAGTAATGTTAGGCTCCATATTGACTATGGGAATAATATTTCTATTTTTAGTGTATATGACTCAGTTTCAAATTAAGCCAGAAGAAAAAATGCTTGCTCACAAATTTGGCAGTCAATACAAATTATACTGCAGTAATGTTAGACGCTGGCTGTGATGCAAATCACTTGCTTGCTTTATCACTGCATTCGCAACATCAAGGTCACATGGGTATAACGAATTATCCAGTAGATATTTCTATTATCAACGAAGACGGCGAATTGGTTCAAATTTTTGGCTATGATGAAGACCTCGACAACCAATTTCGACTTGTAACATAAATTTCGCGTAAATATTTATACTTTTAAGTTGTCCCGAATTCAGATAATAAGTGCACCACTCATGGTTAATTGGGGATA
>TARA_R110001632_G_scaffold40994_5_pt1 | contig 45330 bp, 64 predicted proteins | sample TARA_R110001632 | Tara Oceans TARA_R110001632 (sample SAMEA4398266) | marine metagenome | biome: Polar Biome; feature: [SRF] surface water layer (ENVO:00010504); material: water (ENVO:00002006), including particulate matter (ENVO:01000060) such as... | depth 5 m
TGGATTTAATTATACATTTAAATAGAGATTAGATTATGAGTAACAAGGTTGACGAAGGGACAAAAATTACATTAGATTTAAAGACGATAGGGATATTATTATTCTTTGTTGCGACCGTTATCGGTATGTGGTTTACATTGCAGTCCGATATTGACGAAGCAAAGGAATTACCTAAACCAAGCATAACAAGAACAGAATACGATCTTAAAGATGAACTTATTAGACAAACCATTATGGATACCCAAGAGGATGTTGAGTCTATATTAGATGAGTTAAAGAAGATCGATGAGAGATTGTATGAGTTACAAAAAACAAGATAAAATGAAGATTACACTATTATTACTATCCTTACTGATCTCAACTCAGTTGTTTTCACAACAATGGATTAGCGATAGCGACTTCGAGTCTAAAGTTAGTCAAAAATCACCTTATGGTGATGACGATGTAACTATAACAGTTGTTGAATTTTGGGTCGAGTTTAATAAGGATAACGCATTTAAGGAATGGGAATCCCTAAAGGGAGTAACGTACTTTAGATGTGATGTGGCAACATCACCAAAGTCAAAGAAAGAGTATAGGATCCGAATGGCACCCACATTACTTATTTTTGTCGATGGGGTTCTTGAGGAATCGATAAAGTCTGGTTTAGATTTAATACTTCCTAAGAACTTATCCGAAATTCAGGAAGAAGTAGATGAATTGTTAGAAGGTAGTAAATTCTAATTGGCACATTTAATATTATAAATAAAAAAAACCCCTACATATCTGTGGGGGTTTTCTTTTAGGTTTATGTCAACAATTACGATGACTCAGCAACTGACGCCTTTCGGTAGTCGGTAACCAATTTCTTAACCTCACCAATGTGTTTACGAGCTCTTGTTGCTCCCGCTTTGGTTGTTGAATCGTGATTCTCAGCGAACGCCGTGAAGTGTTCCTGAATCTTGTCAAAAATTTCTGATTTCTTACTCATGTTTTTAAATTTTAAAAATTAATTATGATATTACAAATATACTATAAATAATGGTAATAGTCAACTATTTCCACGTAAAATTACATCCCATGTGACCAAACGATGAAGTTTCTTTGTAAATCGGATTCCTTAACTCTAAGAAATCTATTATACCCCGAGGGGTTAAATCGTAACCTTCAATAGGTACGATATGTCCGTTACAGTTTGCTGTTGCTTGTAGTGGTTGATCATAACCTATGGCATATGCCAAGGTAACAATACATTCATCACCACCATATAATTCTAAATAATCCACCGCAATCCTCCTTGCCATATATGCCGCAGATCTATCAACTTTAGTCGCGTCCTTACCACTAAATGCTCCACCACCAATAGGAACTCTCGGTCCATAATTATCTACCGCTAGTTTTCTTCCTGTTAATCCTGCATCCGCCGTGAAACCACCAATGTTCCAATCACCCGCAGGATTACAGTGTAATGATTGTATAGTATATTCAGGGTGTCTCTCCTCAAAAAATAAAACAACTAATGCCTCTAACTTGTCTTTGGGTGCGTTTTGAAACGAACACACAACATGAACATTGAGTTTGTTAATAGTAACCTGAGTTTTACCGTCGTAAGGAAAAAATTCAAATACAAGTTTATTTAGTTCACGTGATAGATAATACTCTTGAGGTAACTTTTGTTCGTTATCATTACATGCGTACCCAATCATGATACCTTGGTCACCAGCTCCACCACTATCTACCCCATTTGCAATCTCAGGTGATTGTGAGTTGATGTTAATAATAACTTCAATTGTGTCATCGGTAGTTACATCATGGACTACCTTTACAATATTTTCTCTTGTTACCACTGCGTTTGAGGTAACCTCACCTACGATATAAACCTTACCTATACCACCACAAGTTTCAATTGCACATCGTGAGTTAGGGTCTTGTTCTAAGTGTAGATCTAGTAATGTGTCTGATATTCTATCACACATTTTGTCTGGATGCATCGGAGATACACATTCTGCTGTTCTAATCATCTATTCTGATATTGTTTTATTGTCTTCAAAATTAACCCCACCTGTATTAGTTGAACACCATATTTCGGGTGTTCCTGTGTTAGGTTGATATGGGTATGGGTTAGGTGGTAGTGGTAGTGTGGGTTGTGTTCGTTCATGACATCTGACTTCGGTTACATCTTCCAATGATGTCTTAACCTTAATGAGTTGTTCTTTATTTAGATCTTCTCCACATGCATCAACAAATCCTTTTAACCAACTGACAAATTCATTACTATTCATACTATACTTTTTTTAAAATATAAATAAAAGTATTGGTATAATCAACCCTTTATGTTATTGTAGGGTGGTTTTTACGATATATTTCCACTGTAGAGGACTTTCCACGATTATCTAGATGGTCATAAACTTCTAACTCTTTACCTTTAAAATACACCTTAGATACAAAATCCCAATCACCATCAGGTGTTCCAATATCACCACTTAGGTAACAGAAATCTTTGGGTGTTGGAAGTGTGTCGGATTCAAAGGATTCAAACTCCGATATCCCTCCTTTGTTTTCGTCAAACGTTGCAAATATATTATCCACATCTTTTTTATCACCTTCACCAGGTATTGCCAAATACCCTTCGTATGGTATGTCGTCAGCGGCATCACCTAATGTCTCATAGATGTCACCCATATCCTCACCATTAAAAGTTAAGACTTCTTTATTGTTTTCATCACTAACCACAAAATGAAGACCCCCATTGTCTAATCCTCGAGACACATGATAAAGGTCAGGACCATATAGGTCATCAATAATACCCTCATCTTCAAGATCAAAACGAACTTCCCATAGATTATCAACCCCTTTGGTTTTTATTAAATCTTGAATTGATTTAACTTGTTCATCCGTAATTGAGTGACCGGTTGCTTCAACCTCCCACCCATACATTTCTAATTTATATTTGGACATTTTTAAATATTTTATGGTTAGTTACTTATTCTGACTTCTTCGACAACTTCAGAATATTCTTTCATAAGTTTCTTAGTGTATTTACTTTCCGAGTCTTTTGATCTTAATTCGTAGTACCACGGATTAGACTCATAATCTCTCAACCAATCCTTATAATCATTAAACTCGGAACAATCATAGTAGTGTGTATATTCATGAATAACGACAGAACATAGTTCTGACAAATTATTACCATTGCGTTTTAATCTTTCCATATCAATAATGATAACAGAACCATCTTTGTCTTTCGGCATAAAACATGCCTCAATGGGACCATCCACATACACCGCACTTTCTTTACTAAGGTCTTCAATTACTATATTAATTGGGGGTAAAGAATACATTTCACTCATCATATGTCCAAAATTATCAATGGCATTATTAATCTGAGAATCATCCATGTCTTTAAGTTTTGGGTTATAACTATACCAAGTCTTAAATACTAAACCTATCACACCGATAGCAACCATTAAATACGCAATCATCATATCAACACCCATAACTATTGATTTATATATAAACGTTCATGGTTGTATTTTGCAACAGGGTTTGTGTCAACCAACTCACCATACTTTTCTTTTGCTATTGTATGTATCATGGTTGGGTCGTTATTTATACATTCCCCCATAATTTCAACAAAAGAGTAATTGGATTGATCTACCTCAGGTTGTCTCGTTTTTGGTAGCCCACAATACATGGCCTCACCTACCTCACTGATAAACATACCTGTGTAAAAACCTTTTAGGTCGTGTTTTTCCACGAATTGGTCAGCGTTACACCATATGAATATGGAATTATCTTTCTCCTTAAGAAGTTCAACCATTTCAGTGTCAATAATATAACCGTTATTCTTTTGGGATGGGAATTGTCCCACACTGAATAGACCACCTGGTGATCCATGTCCCATCATCATAACACGATCATGTTCTCTAATCATTGATTTTACTTCACTCCTACTAACATTACCCGTAACCAATGTTAAGTCCTCGATATTTTTATAAACAACATCTAAGAACCATGTACTTTTATCGTTAGGGTGAATTACTAATGTTTTCATCTTTATTTTTTTTATTAATACAAATATACTAATCTTTTTTGTAATATACCAAATTTATTCAAACAAGTTATGGTTATTCGTTATGGTTTCGTCCCATTTATAGATTATATCCCACCAATTTGTTATTGTGTACTCCCCGTATTGAATGTTATTATCCTTAGATGGTATAGACTGCATCCAATATATTAACCAACCACCATGTGGGTCTCCACCAACCTCGTAACTACCACCATACGAACCAAATTTACCATGATCATTAATAGTGGGTGTGGGTGTTTCCATTGTTCTTGGGTATACCCAATCACTTTTACTAATTGTTTTAGTAGATCCACCCCCATTAGGTATCCAATCTAATATATCACTCTCAATAGGAACATCACTATCATAATGGTAATCACCATCCGCATTGGGTGGGTAGTGCACTAAACCAACTCTACCACCCCTATAATATGGTTGTGGGTCACCCTCAGGATAACCCCCAAATTTCTGATAAAACAAATAAGATAAATCATAATTATTTCTATATGTTTCCCACACACTTAATTGGGCTTCAATTTGATGACCCCTGTTGTGCACATTGTTAGCATACCAACCTGTTTGTCCATAGACCACATATGTTTTATCATATATTGGTAAGTCGTCGTCATTACGGTAACTGTTTGACACATCACTAGTTAACAATCCATTATGTGTAAATATTTTATGGGGACTACTCATGTTACTTTCAGGTATACTATAACCATCAGGGAAATGATTAAACCATATTTCTTTTACACCTAAATCTTCCACCTTACCTTCAATACCTAATTTTTCGAACAACTTAAAATAATCAATTTGACCGTCTTCAGTGAAATCCATTTCATATATATTAATATATTCAATTACATCAAAACCTAAGTACGGTGATGAGTTGATATCTTCTTGGCCGTGATATCTAGAACCTTCTTCCATAGACCATTTTTGTCTAATATCACTACCTTTAAAATAATTCATCACTGACTCAACACTTAAACCATAAACAACATTATCCCCCCAATCCCTCACCGCCTCCAATTCGGCAAACTCATCTTTAATAGTGGTCCCATCATTAGATGGTATGTAATTTATTATAATTGTGGGTATAACTAACTCCGAACCACTTATGGGTGTGGATAGGTATTCAGGTACCTCCAAGTATTCCCCACCTTCTAAAGATAAGGGTTCTACAACTTCGTCAACTAATATGTCTTCCTCAATAAATAACTCTTCTTTTTGACAAGAAAATACAAAGAAAAGTGAGAATAATATTAAAAATTTCAAATTACATGTTTTCATAATAACTTTTTTAATGGTTTAGACCACAAATATAAAATTATATATTGATATATCAAAATAAATTTATTATATTTTTTATGATATTTATAATAATATTGATATACTATGAAAATACAACTCAAAGAGGATCAGGTCCAAAAACTAATTGGCAACTATAAATCACTAAACGAACAAGGGGTACGTTTGCTTGGTTTTAATCCTGAAACAAAAACGGAGACTGTCAATTTCAATTCTGTTTGGAATGCGGGTTATTGGAAAATGACGAGCAAACAAATACAAAACTTAAATAGCCAGATGATGGTTATTCAAGATTTCTTAAGTAACAACCCTCAAACTAAATTAAGTATTCAGGTTGAAGCGGGTGAATCTAAGGTAACAAACGCAGATAATGAATCAGGGGGTAAGTCGGTACCAGAAGGTTACCTATCTACAAAAAGAGGTGAGTCATTGGTTAATTATTTAAATAATTTCTTTAAAAAATTAGAAAATGGGGGAATGTCGTTTACATACCCTGTAATTCCAAAGGCTAAAACAATTGTGGGTAGTCAATCCTATGTTAGAGGTACAGATAATCCTAAGGATCCTAAATATACACCAGAACAATTTGTTAGATTAAAAGTAACCGCAACAAGTCAGAGTGAGTGTCTAATTGGGTTAGAAGTTATGATAGGTTGGATAAAAAGTAAAGGACATAGTTGTGATCAAGCAATATTCCAATTACTAATGAATAAGGTTCCATTAGGTATAGCTAACTTAAATAATGGAAAATTTGATGTAGGTGAAAAACAAATGCAAACTGAAATTCCAAAGGACGTGCTAAGCCCTGTAAAGAATCGTATCTCTACCATCAATAAAGAACAAGTTAGATCTGCAATTGCTCAAGAAAGGAAAAGATTTTCAGCTTGGGTCAAGGATCCTAAAAACCGTAGCACTTCGGGCCAAGAAAGAAAGTTTATGGACGGATATAGTTTTAACGGAAAGACAATTAGACAGATTGGTGGATACCCAACGTATCTAGCCCTTGTAAAATCTTACTACAATAAAAACAAACCAAACCAACTGACATATAAGGGTACCGATGTTTTTGATGAGGATTACATAAACAAAATGGTAACGGCGAGTAAAGATACTGCCTATCCACTTACATCGAGTTATGTAGGGTATTTAAAAAAGAGAGCGGTGTTTAATATGACATTCGAGTTTGATCCATCAAGAACGGATTCTCTAACCACCTTCCATGACAAAATAACTAATCAAGCTGGTAGAACTTCAGATAAAGTAGTAGGGGGTAAAAGAACACAAACATTTAAAATTGATACTGCCTTGGCTAAAGAAATTTTTGCAAAGGGTAAAGGTAATCAGAATAAAATAACTCTTTCCATGATACCTTTAGTGGGTCCTTCAGGTAAATATAAACAGTACTATACTACTGGGTCTCATAGTGATGTACCTTACGTTAGAATAAAAAAAGATGGTGAAAGTGATAATAGGTATAGTGGATACCCTTCGGTTTCTATTGCAAGAGGTGATTTGCAGGAAGTTACTTTATTAGAAACGGATTTATGTGGTAATCCAATTACTGCAAAGAACCAGTAGATTCTAACTCTTCAATCATTTGTTTTGTGATTAGATCATTTAAAACTTGATTTATTGAATCCATTTGAGTTTCGGTATAGTATTTATCCTTAAACCAGAAGTATTGTACACCATCATTTCTATCCATAAGATCAAACCATTCTTTGTTTGGGTCTTCCACAGACACAACCTCAGTGCTCTGACATTTAGGTACTTCTTTGGTTTCAACACAAGAGGTAAAAGACACCCCCAACACCATCATTAAAATTAACTTTTTCATAATATTTTATTTTTTAGTTATACACAAAGATAAGAATATTTTTTAATATACCAACAAAATACTAAAGAATTTTAATAAATACTAGTTATTAGTTGTCTTTATCCTGTTTAATACTTTTAATGAGGAATATTACAATCAGGAAAAAACTCCCACCTAATAATAAATTGAAAAGATATTCGAACATATGTTTATTTTAATATAAACCTCCGTTTGTGTAGATTCTTGAAATGTCATGAGTTGTGAGTCTATCCCACCATTCTTCCCTCATTTTATTGAGTATTGTACCGTCATGGGTGTCCCTACAGGTTTCTGAAACACAAATGTAAACAAGACCTGTTTGGTAATCGTAGTAAGAATCAACTGACTCTAAGTAAATCATGACCGATAACTCTTTCCATATAAATATACATATTTTTTTATCTAATGTCAAATTCACGGATACCTTCTGACCTTCTCGACTGTAAGGCGAACGTTTTAAACATCTCTCGTTTACCTTCACCATCTGCAATACCATCAAGTACTATAATTGGTTTTGTCTCGTCTGAGGTGATTAAAATGATTTTAGATAAACCAACTAACCTATAAAGAAATGGTTCATATAATTGAACATCCTTTATTCTAAAGTATTGTATCTCTTCCGTATTCACGTTTAATATACCCCTTCTCTCAATAATGGAGTCCGAGGTATAAGTCCATGACCAAAAATATAGATCAATGACGTGGTATAACCATATGGCTAATGGTATTATACCAATTTCTGGTGAGAAGTAAGTCACACCTACAGCTAATAATAACCACTGTATTCTTATCCATTGAGATGGTTTATCCAATGTCCACCCACCACTGTTTGCTTGAAAACTATTTGCGTTATTTATCATAATCCTAATTTTTCTAATTCAATTACGGTGGTATCAAAATCTTTATGTAAAATACCTATACCACCATTAGATATCCATTGTTCTATGTTTGCGTCTCTGTCATCAATTAATATACAGTTTTCACCCGCATATTTCTTTTTCCTGTTTGAGTACTCTAATAGAAGTGGAACACCTGGTAACTCTCTATTAACCCAAGAATTCTTACCCTTCCTCGAACCATACCCATTACGTGAAGGTGAGGACAATAACACAGGATAATATTCTTCAATATATTTCCATAACCTTTTACCGTCTTTCATCCATTCAAGTTTATCCCAAAACTCCTGACCTTTCTCATTTATTGGATTCCAAAATTCGGGTGTGGTATGCCATTGACCCGTTATATCTAAACCTGTGAGTTCAAGATATCCCTTTTCGAAATCGACAAGGACACCATCCATATCACAGAATATTTTATATTTAAGGTTATTAAATAATATCATTGTGTAAAATTTGTTAAGTACATACCTGTTATAAAAACTGTAAGTAGTGTCACTCCGACACCTACAACGAACCCTTGTAGTTTTGGGTTTAAATCTTGGAACTTTGGAATCATGATTTCTTTATTTTATTAATTAAACTTGTAATTTCTTCGGCACTTATATATCCCACAACATCATCATCATGATGTTGATCGTAGAATTCTCTAGTGAACTCACCATTTTTGAAAATGGCTATCTCATAGGAATTATATTCAAGGGGGGAAGATAGATTAGATTTTGGTGAACAGTAGAAAAACTCGCCACACACAATAGAAATATCTATATCGTCTTTAATGTTAGTTTTGGACTTAAATCCACCGACTTTGTGGTTTTCGAATTCTATTTCTTTAATCGTCATAATATATAATTTTTACCTTTATACTGACAAAGATAATAATTATTTTGTTATATACAACTAAATTCTAAAAATATTTTAATAATATACTAACTATTCTTCCATAAGGGGTTCCATGGAAATGTATTCTTTCAATTTCTCAATTGAGATAAGACCTGTAAATCGTTCTCGTTTTCTGTCGTTATTTTCCTTTATTATAACCTCTACAGATATTCCGTTCTTTTCACAATTAAATTTGTCCTGAACTGTTACTTGTACATGGTCATTCTCAAAACGATGAACTACATTATATCCATATTTTCTAAAATACTTATTTAGTATTTCTTGTAACTCGTTTCTTGATTTTTCACATTCGGGATGTGATTCAAACTCTTCTTCTAATTTAGATGAGTAACCCTCGATATGAGTTTCCATATGTTTAAGGTCGGGTTGTTCTAACGGAATTTCCCACATTGGGTTCTCGTATTCATAATTAAGATCTTTACTATCAACATACGCATCAAATAAACTCTCACTATCAGTTATTTGTGTAATCTTTTCTTTGGAAATGAATAGGGCTAACCTCATCACCGGTATGTATATATCATGACTGTCACTATCTTCATCAATATCTATATATTTCGTTATCTCATTCTCTTTAACTTCATTTGCAGACCTGACATCTTCTTCATTTAGTTGGGCGTATTCATCTGCAAGATCATTAATAAGATCATCAAAATAAACTGATGTTATTTTCTTAATAAACTCATCACGATTATTTGCATAAGGAATATAATTTTTATCATAGAATGCTTCGAGTATTGGTGTTAACATTTCTGTTTGCTCATCTTCGTCTCTATCTGTTATGTCACTTCTAAGGTATTCTCCATGTTCCGAATAATGACCTGAAGCGGATTTATACCCATCCAATGCAAATTTTGTCGTTTCAACATCACCACCTATATCACTAAGTTGAAATATTATTCTATTGTAGTCTCGGGGGTCAGATTTAACAGATAGTACATTACCGTCGTTAATGAATGAACCCTCATTTAGTTTTTCTGTAAGTTCGTCACCATTGTTATTTATTAGTATTTCTACTAACTTATTATCTGTTTCCCCAATTTCTTTTTCAGTTAGTGTTGCTACATCCACGTAACCTAAGAAATCCATTCTATCTAATTCAGTACTGTCAACCGGTGTATCATCGAACAATGATGGAAAGAAGTATTTTGTTACTTCCCTATGTTTATTGAAGAAATCTGAAGTGGTAATTCCCCTATCCGAAGGATTCATAAATTGTTTGGTTTCAAAATGAAATTGGAATTTCTGTGTTGGTTCATCTCTCTTTACAATTACATATAGACTTCCTTTGTCATTATGTTGTGAGAAGTGGTTACCACGGTCTTTGTATTGGTCATTTGTTGAATATGGTCCCCAAGATGTACACCATTGTGTGCCGTGACCTAAGTAAGCCGCACCCTTTTCAGTTGTTGGTGTGTATATGATCCATTTCTCACCACTCATTAATACTTTATGGTCAGAATCAGTCAAAGTATTAACCACATCAAAATAATTACGATCTCCATCCTTAACATAGTATTTCTCTACAAGACCATACAAGTCACCGAGTTCTTTTACTTTGTTTGAATCAACAGGTACTTGGTGTTTGTAGACTAATGTAAGGTACTCTTTTGCCTTCGGGTAATCCTCGGGTTTTAGTTTACCCGATTTAAACATTTTAATAAGTAACTTAGCATACTTACCAATCTTTACTATCTCATAATCTTTTGGTATTTCTTTAAGTTTTGTTTTAGGATCTAAACTTATTACATTAAGAAACACATTCCATTCTATGTCTGAATAGTATTTGTTGTAAATTTCTTTTGGTCTCGCCTCAAGAATAAGTTCGTAAATTGTTTCTATTAGTCTCATCCTTCTATTTTATAATCATACCCGACTTCTCCCAATCTATCTACAATCATGGAATTAACATCCTCATTACTTGCGTCACCTGAATATCTTTCATCAGGTTTAAAACTGGGTGAATCGTAAGTGTTTTTATAGAACATTTCCTCGAAATAACATTTAGGGTCGTATCCACAATCCTCGTCCATCTTATCTATCACATCTACATCATCGACATCGAGACCTAACATATCTAATAGTGTTGAGAATTTTATTTTAAGTGTGGCACCTTCGTGATCAAAACTTTTGATATCACCATATTCCATTAAACAATCTCTTAATTGTTCTTTTAGATAATTTACATAGTCATCTGCTTGGGCATTACTCAAACTATCCCTTAAAACATTTTTAATATGGTCTTCAGTGTCGTACTGTTCAAGTAGGTCCTGTAAAGACTCTCCCTCATGGTCCTCTATTTCCTTACCTTCCCTCTTAATTAGTTGATTGATGTAACCTCTAATCGTCTCCTCATTTTCAGGACTTAGATAATAATCTAAGACTGACTCCCAATCTCCATCGTAAGAGTGATGTTCGTAAATGTCAAAGGTATCACCATCTATTATGGTTTCGAAGAGTCCGGTCTCAACTCTTTTATCGTCTTTAGTTGTGTAAGTCCGTATGTTATAATCCCCATTAACATAGTCACCTATGTCTTCGGGACTTATGTTTATCTCAAAATCAAACACACCGTTCTCCGCACCCAAAACAAACCTAACCCTGTTTTGGAAAAAATCAGGTTTACGTTTTATAATTGCCTGAACTTTTCTAGAGCTCAGTTCTTCATAAAGAGAAGATAACTTCATAATGATAAATAGTTTGTTTTTAAATAAGAAACCCCACGGTGTGGGGTTTATATTACTTATTTATTTTGAATATCTTCGGTGTTTCTGAATCGTCATCTTGAAAGACATAGTAATTACCTTTATCGTCTTTACCTAACCTAAGTGGTACACCGTCTTCGTCACTATCCGTACCCTCTGGTTCATCACCTAGTTCCTCAGGTCCTTGTTGTCCCATTTGCATTATCTCAGCGTCTGTGGACCCTTTCCACTCTTCTTGTTCTTTAATTACGTCTTGAACTAACTTCTCAAGATCCTCTTGTTTTAATTTAATGACTTTTGACATAATAATAGTTTATTAATAAATATCTAAATCTTTGAAAAAAGGTAGTAATAAATCTTTTTTAGATATAATAGGTTCTTGATCAACTTCCCAATCAATATTTAGTTGGGGGTCATTATATAATATACCACCCTCACTTTCTTTATTGTAATGATTATCAACCTTATAATTAAAGATCGATTCCGTCTGTGTTGAGAAACCATGTGCACATCCTCTCGGTACAAAGACCGATCGTGTATTTAAACCTTTTAGTTTGACCTTAACTACATTGCCGTATGTTGGTGAATCATTCCTCATATCAACAATAACGTCTGTTACTTCACCTGTTGTACACCTTACTAATTTTGCTTGTTCGTATGGTTGTTTTTGAAAGTGTAATCCCCTTACCACGTTTTTAATGGACATAGATTCATTTTCTTGAACGATCTTGAAGTCTAAGTTTGTTTGAAGATTAAACTCATCCACATTAAAGGGGACTGTAAAAACCCCTCTTTCATCCATGAACTCATCCCATTCGACAATATAACAATCCTTTATTTCCGTCTCAGTTAAGTTCATTTATCTTATCATTTGCAATGTCAATTAATCTGTCGTAGTATATTTTAGTGAGTAATGGTTCCATACCCATTTTGTCGCAATAATTCTTAAATATGTGACAGTAATTGATACCACCAATAAGTTGTATGGAGTTTTCACAACTGTTAATTACCTTTAATGCCTTGTTGTATGTTTTGTTTAAACTCATATTCCCTAATCTATAGTGTGAATATATAGTGGTGTTTTCTCACCCACATAAGCGTTAAGTACATTGAAGTCTAAGTGTTCAATTGCATCTATGTGTGATAGACCGTCCTCTAAAAGTATGTCTATCATTTTATTAATGTCGTAGATTAGTTTACCGCTGAGTGGTTCTAAACCAATTATTGCGCGGTCGAACCCATCAGCTTGTAGAACTTCGAGTTCGGGGAATTGTTCGTTTATCTTTTCAATATTACTCATACAAAAAATATACGAATAATATTTTAATAAGTCAAACTTTAAAGATGTTTATCCTTTATTAATTGGACGAAACTTTTTGTTAGGTTTTCTATAATAGTCTTATCCGACGAAGAGGTTTTGTCAACGATCGGCATTATTTGACCCTTATTAGTATAAATTGTATTCTTGTTTATTTCTGACATGATAAATTGTTTTTTAATTTATTTATTCCTTACCTCTTACCTCCACCTTCTCCACAAATTCCCATCGTTTCTGTACCATTACCACATTTAGGTGCTGAACTACAACAGTCTATAAAGGTCTTTGCATCTTCACATTCTCCCATTTCATACAAACAAGGAGTATTACAGAAACAATTGTCCCATGAAACACGTTTATAATAACATAAACATCCGACCCCTTTATTGTTATGATGAATCACACCCTGTGTAGGTGTTTCCGAATTATTCGTTCTAATGTAGTAATCTATATCCTCAACATCCATACTATAAGCAACCTCATGTACATACTTGAAACTCATTGACACTATGGTTTCGGGTATAAGATTTCCACCACTTAAGTCTTTTGTTATTATTTTACACCCTACCGACAAACTATTGGCACTCATAAAACGATACATGTCATCCTCGGGACCTGATGAAAGAACCTGACTCCCACCTAAAAATGTATAAGTTTTACCACCACTTAAGGTTACGTAGTATTCAAAAAAACTACCAAGTGATGAAATTATATCTTCGACAGTGGACGATGTATTGTTGAGACCACCCTTGTAAGCGATAATTTTAGGTCTACTAATTGATACTGATGTATCCTGAGTTACGACTTTTAATATAAAAGAATTACAAGTACCAGATATAACGGGTACCTCAACAGAATACTTGGTCTGTTCACCACTAATAGTAATCGGTTCGGTGGAATAATCTTCACCCAATATAATTTGAATATCAACAGACCCATTACAAGACCCATCAAATGTTATTCTACCTCCTTCATTAAATTCAATGTTTGATAATTCTGTGTTGGTGTTGGTGAATCCACCTGATCCCTCAGATCCGGTTGGGTTAAGATATGATTTATCGTCGTATACCATTCCACCAGACACACTATCAAAGGTGGGTGAATAATATACATTACCACTATTAAGATCCTTTATATTTGATTCAAAATGGATATGGTCGTTTTCACCAAGACCCAAACCAGCTAACTCAACAGTTGATAAACTGTCAAGTATTCTAACATCCTTTAACTGAGTTAAGGAACCGTCACTTTTTTGGATACGGTCATTTTCCGAACCAGTATAAATAACGCCTGACGTTTCCCTACCTGTTTTTTGTAGATACTTAGGTCTCTCCCATATGGATAATTCATTTGTTGTGTCATCATAGTCCACGTCGTTTGATAGTGGTAACCTATTTGTATGTACGAACGTATCAAATGCATTTAACATTGAGAGGTCGGACCCATATAATATTGTTAAGTGTCTATAAGTTTTTAACTTACCATCCAACAAATCATTAGTATTGCAGATGTATTCTTGTAGTGTTTCATTATTAGTTAAACCATTCTTAATTGCATTTAATTCTCCCTCGGTTGTTATCTTATATACCTTAGGGTAGTTAATATAATTAGTGGTGGGGTACCTTTCTTTAATAATAAAGTTAGGGTGATTCCCATTATCGGGTATTGATGTACCAATAGTATCTACACTAACACCCTCACCATCATTAAAGAATATATTTGGTAATGAATTAGGGTTACTGTCAGATATTAATTTCAGGAACTCAAAATTATCTCTACAATATGTTTCATCAACTAAGGCATTGTTATCGTACGCAATCCTTAATATTAATTTATTATCTGCATCTTCGATTAATGGTATAGAACCATCCTTATTTTGACTTATGAAATTAACTGAATGTGTCTCACCATATATGTGAGTAAACATATGACTAATCTTTTGGTAGGCACTATTACCATCGTGTTGTTTATCAAACCCATCCTTTAAAAAGTTAGGACCAATAGGGTCTATAATAGTTATCTCTGTTATGTTATTATCTAAAAGAAATTGATCGAACTCACCCTTATTAAAATAATCCTCCGCTCTTGTGAATGATGGTAAAACAGAAGTATTAGATTCTAAGTATTTAAAATTACCATTATTGTCTTTAAGGTAGTCATTACCGACTAGAACTGCTCTCATATTAATGTGTTTTTAACTTTTGTTTTAAAATGTCCTTGGTCTACCGTACTCCATTTACCTTTTGGACATTCATCCCCTTCATTAGTAAATATCTTACCATGTATAAAACAACCACATGCGGCACACGAACAAATTCTACTTTCTATGTCACCTTTAAGAAATTCACACCCACTACAAATATCCAACCTTTTTAAGGCTAAGTTTTTTTGTTCCTTTGTTGGGGAAATTTTAATGGTATATGCTTCCAATATTTTCTTGAAATTAATTTTCATATCTATAAATATCTGTTTTAATTTTTATTTAACGGTTTTGCAAGTGAGTTTAGGTTTCCCACACGAACCGCACGTTTCCCGTGTTCCTGAATTAAGAGCACCACAACCACAGTTCCAAGACATCTCTACCATATTACCAATCATCGTACTATTTTGAATGATTTTATTGAATCACATAGGGTACAAATAATAGTATCAATCCTACCCCTAACACAAGAATCCTGTTCCCACAATTCAATGTGATGTGTGTCGCTATTACAACCACACCCCTGTTCCCAAGACTCACGATCCAAACCAATAGAATTCCATTTATTCAATTTTGGATCCGATAACCATTCTTTTCTAGATAAACTTACCATAATTACTTATTTTACTATTAATATAAGAATATTTTTTTAATATATCAACCAACACATGTTTGTGTTATTTAAAAACCCTCACACTGTCCCCATATATGATAGTCTTTTGACTACTTGCTGGTTTGTTAATAGTGGGGTACTTAGAATTTTCGATTGATTCTTTTACGGTATTGTTTTGTAGAATAATTGTTTCTATATGTGATAGTTCTTTCTTATTATATATGTTATAAATGACCAACCCCACAAACCCTAATAAAAACAATACTAATAACACTTTCCAAAAACGTTTCATGTTATTTTGATTTGATCCTGTCTAATTCTCTTTCTAAAAATTCCACTTTAACTTCTAAAGCGGCTGCCTTTGATTTAACCGACATAAGTTCGTCAGTTTTAGTTTCGTTTAATTTCTCTAACCTTTCTACTCTTGAAATCAGGTCATCCCTATAAATGGTTTGTTCGGATTTATCTTCCTTTTGTTTGTCTCTTCTATTACGAATAAGGAATTCATAAAACTTCCAACCACCCGCACCAAATAGTACAGATACTGTTGTAATAATAATTGTAGTTACGTTTTCAGTCATTATCTTAACGATCTATGTAGTATTTCTTTCTTTAACTTAAATAAAATCCAAGTCCACATGAAAGCATACCAACATGTAATCAATATGTTTTTAAAATCTGTAATGGTAAAGGACTCACTATCACCACCAAATACATTTACCAAATATCTAATTGTGGAAAATAAATAAAGTATTAAATAAACTGTTACGAATCTTGATAACCACGTAATGTTGTTTATGAAGACCATCATTAATACACTACAGATAAGGTACATGAAATATAACCAATATGTGTTCGGTTGACCAGCGGTCTCCCAATAGGACAGATCGGTCCATAGGACAAGGTTGTTTAAGATGTCGCTTGAGATCCAAAAAAATAGTAATGGTTGGAAGTCAAAATACAATAATGTATTCTTAATAGATTTAAAGTATTTTGTTATCCTTTCCCACATATAGTAAACACTATTTTTTCTTTAGTGTTTTCTTTATAATATTTTTTATCTCTTCTTCGTTTAATCTCATGTCCGCAGTGTCAACATCTTGCCTTGTCATCTGTGCTCTTTTGGCTGCCAATTGGAATTGTTTTTTACCACTCATTTCTTTTTTGAAATTATCTAAAATTTCCTTTAATCCTTGAATAATATTTACATCAGTTAGTGGGTGATCATCGCCAGTGTCTCCACCTATAACTTTACCATCTTGTTGTTTATCAACCTTACCGTCAAAATCTTTATCAGCACTTAATTCAACATCAACAAATAAATTTATTGATACATCCTCATCCTTAAATATTTTTCTAGCAACTCTATCGGTTGGTAATTTTTTAGCGTATTCCACACTATATGTTAAATCCCATCTATATCCACTAGTCATTTCACCCTCACCACGTGCTGTACCTTTAATCTCTAAATCTGAAGACACCATTACTGAGAAATCCTCTTCATTTGGAAAGTCACCTACATCTAATTTGAATACGGGTGTTTTACCATACCCACCACCTTGTTGTGTGAAACGTGTTTTAGACCAATTAGCATATCCTTGGTTATATTGTCTTCTTAAACTGTTTGATTTTTTTGGTTGGTATTCGTCACTTTCAAAATACTCGGGGGTTCTACCCTTCATGACTGTCTTTCTTGTTGATTTTGAGAATTCCTCTTGTGTTTTATATAAGTTTATATTGTGTGATTGAAATGTAATTTCTTTATCATTAACCTCACTATACTTGTTTCTATGTTTTGGGTTCAAGATAACAATCTCAGGTAAACTAATTCTCTTTAGTGTGTTTACAAAATCTCCATCATCTACCAACTCATCTTTTAAAACAGAGTTAAAGGTCCTATTTATCTTTTCTCTTGTATATGTTGTTCTACTTCCTGTTGCATCAGGGACCTGATCTGCATTATCGAAACTAATATCTTCACCGTCCTCACCTGGTATTGGACCTACACCTCTAATGTCTCTACCTCTTGGTTGGTACGCTGAACATTTTTCTTCCTTTAACCTTACTTTACCAAACTTATCCTTTAGTTTACCAACTAAATCAGGGTATTTCTCCGTCAATTCATCCCACTCACAACTAAATATAATTGGGGTAATATCTCCGTTTTCGTATCGATACCAACCAACATGATCTACTGGTTTACCTTCGTCGTCCGTCTGATACATTCTCGTCCAAGGTTTTATAGTTGTCTTAAAGTCCACACTTTGTACGGTTTGTTCACTTCTGTTGTCATCAACAATAATATCACCCGCTTGTATTTGTGTTACCTTAACAGTTTTTTTAATTTGATTGTCGACCCCGTCAACCTTTATAATTGATTGTGAGGTACTATATGTCATCTCTTCACCATTGTCTAAAGTTAATACAACCTTTTTTGATTTTTTAGTTGGTTTACCTGGTTGAGGTTCTTTTGCAGGGTAATCCTCTGGTTTTTGTGGCATCTCCTCTAACTCCGCAGATTCATCGAAACCTTTGTAACCGGGTCGTCTTATGGTGGTTAGATTCTCACCAATCAGAGTTAAAATGTCTTTTTTGTTTAATTCTTCCATTAGATTGTTTTTATATATAAATACTTTATTTATTAGTTTAAGTCTTATAAACTAAAACTTTCCCCACATCCACAGGTTCTTGAAGCATTAGGGTTGATCCATTCAAATCCCTTCCCATTTAATCCACCTTGAAAATCTAGTACCGTTCCGGCCAAATAAAGTAATGAAGGTTTATTAATAACCACTTTGATTGCATTCACTTCAAAGACACTATCCCCCTCACTCACCTTATCATCGAAATCCATCCCATATTGTAATCCACTACAACCACCACCACTCACACCAACCCTAAGGTTATGTGTGTCTGGAGTTATACCTTCTTCCATCATTAATCCAACTATCTTTTCTATTGCTGTTTCTGTTATATCTACCATACTATAAAATATACGAAAAATAAAAATTTATAACAAATCATATTTGTCTTTTACCCATTTCACATCGTCGAACATCTTCATACGTTTATTGAGTGTATCTATCGCACTTTTAAAATCTGAAGGTGTTGGTGAATTTGCCTTACCATAACACATTGTTTTTTTACCTTTTCGGTATTGTACATCTACCCATCTCTTTCCTTTTCTTAGGGAAACAAATATTGATGCAATCCCATGTGTAAACTGATTGCCCATACAATTTTTCATTATATGACCCTCGATTTTAAATTCCTCTTCTTTAGATAAGACTTTCGGTTGGTAAATTACATCACCCAACCTTATGGGTTGTTCAACATATTCCACAAAATCTTCAGGGAAAAGATATCTAATCCTATAACCTTTTTGTATGTATTTCCTTAATGATTCCCACTCCTCAAATAAAGTATCTAATTCGGAATCGTTTGTTGCGGTAAACTTTAATTCGATACCCCTCTTTTCAATCTTACCTCTTAATTCAAATAAACGATATAAGGACATTATTAAAGTTCCATCAGATGTTAGGTCCGTGTTTAATCTTAACCCCTCTTCTTCCCACCTTTGAATTAACTTGACCATGTTTCTCTTCTCGGTCTCATTTTTAAGTGGGTGTACTTTCTTAGTTGGTGGTGCTTTATAACAATGTAAATGCCAATCAATTTTATTCATGTAATCAATGTAGTTCTCTCCGAATAGTTTACTAAAATAATTAAGTGTTTTAATTATTATTGGCATTCCCTCACTGTTCTTATTTAGAGAACTAATGAATTGTCTATTTTTGATACCGTACTGTTCTAAAACCGCCGGTACAAACTTCTGATCATTACTTTTTAAGTATTTTTGTTTTGGGTAGTCTTCCTGAATATCAATATAAATCAAATCGTGTCCCTTAATATTCCTCTTATCCAAATGAAAATCAACAATAAGATCGTATAATGGGTCTATCTCAACTTTGTGATACCCTTTTTTTGATAGGTATTCATCTTTTATTCTTGGTTGAATTATTCCTCTTATTAAGTCCCACGCTTCCTCGGTCTTTTTCTTGTATCTGATACCCCAACTACTACCTTTCTTAGAACCACCGAAAAAACCCACGCTGGTAATATCCTCCAACTGTGAAAATTTATTTTTATAAGTTCTACTGTTTGATGATTTACTACCTCCTAAGAATCCTTTATTTGTGGTTTGTGTAAATACGTGAAAGTCTGAGGTTTTTAGATCTAATGATAACCTGTGTTCCGTCTCAACTCGTCTCTTTAATTCAATCTCATTTTCATTATTCTCATCGAACCTCATGTATGTGAATAAATAAGAAAGTTCGACGATAAGGGTATCGTCATAATGATATATGTCAATGGAACAATTTTCCTGACATTTACCTTTATCTGTTTTCTTGTTTTGTTTGTAATTGAATACCTTCTCCACACCTAAAATTTAAGTGAAAAAAAGATAATTCTGTAGTGTTAATTATATTTACTTATCCTTAATTATGGTCGATTGATCTACAACCGATTGGTTAATAATTAAGTTATATAATGACTCAAGTAAGTTTATCGACATACCATCTTTTAATGCCTTGTCTCTTAACCTATTAACAATTTGTTTTTTACGAGTCTCACACATTTCGATAGAGTTGTGTTCTTTCTTTAATTCCCCTATTAAATTGGTTAGTTGGAATCTCTTTTGTAAAATTTCATATAGATCCGTATCGACTTGATCTACTTGTCTTCTTATGGATTCTAATTTAAATTCATAACTACTTTGGTCCATATTTGTTTTTCACTTTTTCTGTGATTGCTAATGATTCATTATTCTCATCAATTCTAACAAACTTAATTTTTGTTGATAGAATTACTGACTGTTGTCCCGAGTAAACGTTATGTGCCCTTGCTTCTAATTGTAAAGTAACTGAGGTTACCCCAATGTCACTTACACAACCATATATTTTTAGTAGGTGTCCCTCCTTTGCTGGTTTTTTAAATAAACATTTTTCTATCAAGACAGTAACCATCCTTGGTGTGTCACAAACCTGAGTCGCAAACGCAGCCCCTGCGGCGTCAACCCAAGCAAGTAGTTTACCACCAAATAAATTACCGTGAAAACCCAAATCGGATTTCTTAACTGGATGGGTTGATATTAATTCCATATTTTTAATAGTCGTATTCGTCATCGTTGTATTCTGTTGTTTTAGGTATTGTCCACCCATCATAATCTGTATTATCTAAATCCGTATGTTCGTCCTTGGGATCCATTTTACTCATTTATAATTGTACTTATTTTTCTTGCTAATTCTCTGAACCAGTTTCTACCATGTCCTCTTGTTGTTTCCGCAGCAGTCCCAATTCGAATACCACTTGTTTCTACAAAACTTCTTGGATCGTTAGGTATACCATTCTTATTAACAGTAATACCATTCTCCTCTAACTTATCGGCAACCACTCTTCCACTATGTTTTTTAGTTGATAGGTCAATTAAAATTAAATGTGAATCAGTACCATCGGTTAGAATCGGTATATCATTTTCTTTAAATATATCACACATGTGATTTGCGTTTTCTTTTACTTTAACACAATACTCTTTAAACTCTGTTGTGTTCGCCTCTATAAAACATTGTGCCTTGGCGGCAACTATGTGCATTAGTGGTCCACCTTGGGTACCAGGAAATATTGCTCCATTTATTCTCTTTGTAAAGTTTGAGTTATTCCAAATGATAATCCCACCTCTTGGACCTCTAAGAGTTTTGTGTGTTGTTGAGGTCACTACGTCGGCAAATTCAATTGGGTTAGGATATACTCCACCCGCGATAAGACCCGAGTAGTGTGCCATATCTACTAATAGAATTGCCCCTACTTCATCTGATATCTCTCTAAACTTATTCCAATCTATTATTCTTGAGTACGCACTTGCACCAGCAATAATCATTTTAGGTTTAACCTCTAATGCCTTGGTTCTTATATCGTTGTAGTTTAGATAACCTTTCTCGTCCACACCATAAGAATGTGCATCATAAACTTTACCTGAGATGTTAGGTTTACTACCATGAGATAAATGTCCTCCACTCGCTAAATCCATTCCGAGTATTGTATCTCCAGGTTTTAGGAACGCTTGGAATACCGCAGTATTAGCATTAGCCCCACAATGAGGTTGTACATTTGCGAAGTTACAACTGTATAGTTTTTTTAGTTCTTCTATTGCAAGGTTCTCTACCTCATCCATATGTTCACATCCATTGTAGTATCTCTTACCAGGATATCCTTCGGCATATTTGTTGGTAAATATTGAACCCGATAGTTCCATAACCGCATCAGATGCAAAGTTTTCACTTGCAATTAGTTCAATTGTATTGGATTGTCTATTCTTCTCTTTGTTGTGTATTTCTGTGATTCTTTTGTCCATATATTAATTACTTAAAGGTGCCTTAATACTTGGGTGTGAATGATAATGTAGCATCTCATATTCAAATTCACCGTTAAGTATGTCTGAGCTTATTAATTTTAGTTTTGGTAAATGTTTATGTGGTTCTCTTTTTAGTTGTTCCTCCGCCTGAAGTATATGATTCTTATAAAGATGTACGTCACCTAAGTTTCCTATTAGTTCACCAGGTAACATACCAACCTCTTTAGATAACAACTCCAATAACATACCGTAAGATGCGATATTAAAGGGGAGACCCAAAAAAGTGTCCACACTTCTCTGACTCCACATTAGAGATAGTGATCGTTTAGGTATTCCCATTATATCTAAATGTTCGTGATAATAATCGGAAGACTTGGAAATACTACCTTTATTCATATAGTCGATTCTTTCGTCCAACCCCAACTCTCTTGTGTATACTTGAAACCCATAGTGACAAGGTGGTAAAACCATTTGGTTTAACTCTCCAACATTCCATGCCGAAACCATTAATCTTCTACTATCAGGATTTGTTTTTAATTCTGATATAAGATCTTGTATTTGGTCTATACTAACAGTATTCGTTTTCCAACTTCTCCATTGTTTACCATATATAGGACCTAACTCACCCCACTGATCTCGAAACTCCTTATCATCCCTAAAATCCTCCATAAACTCAACCTCGGATAATGGTTCAAGGGTATCGTCATCTTTGAAGTTATAGTTATATATGTTCAGGTAATTCTTATATACATCTCCGTTCCATATCTTACAATTATTGTCCACTAAGTATTTAATGTGGGTATCCCCTTTTAAGAACCATTTCAACTCGGTCATGACCGACTTTATTGCTATCTTTTTCGTAGTCAACAAAGGAAATCCGTCACTCATGTTATGTCGTATTTGTCTACCAAACAAAGACATTGTTCCTGTACCGGTACGATCCTCTTTCTCCGTACCATGATGTAAAACGTTTTCCAAAATACCAAGGTATTGTATATCTAATTTACTCATAATTAATTATTTTATAAAATTATATGTCTTCCAACCTAACCTGTAATATAAAATGGATGCCCTCCTATTCCAATCATCAGTTATACCATACATGGATTTTACCCCTCTATCAATCTCTTGTTTGAAAAACATATGACACATGGAATATCCCGAATTGTTGGGTCTATCATCTTTATTTAAGTTAACAAAACAACCACCTAAATAGGTTTCGTTATCCTCCAACACCTGATCAACATCAATCCAATTGTATGTAAAGTTTGGGTTACCCCAATTCCAACCTATACACGTGTCTTTATAATAAAAAAGATACGTATATGAATTTGATTCGAACCGTTTGATTACAGTTTCCACCGTAGGTGCGTCACCCCAATCAGGTATCTGATCTATAATAAGTTTGGAAATTTCTGTAATGTCATCTATAAATGATTTGTAATTATTTATATCGACGTATTGTAGGGAATATTCTGGTGGGGGGTTATGTGAGGTTAGATCCCCATCTACCATCCTATATTGTATTATTTTATTTATATCTACCATTAAAGGTTATTATTCCACCATTTTTCGGTGTCCTCTTAAATCTCTTTTAATATCTTTCTCTACAGTTTGTAAGTACTTCCTTCTTGTGTGTTTATCTACAAATGGTACAGACCAAAATTGTTTTGTTTTAAACCATCTATTTAGATTCCACCCAAATACAAATGTATAAACTCCCATTACCAATCTTAACTTAACTGAATTTAGGTATAATGTAACAACAGGTAACATTGGAGCACCATGTGTAATATATGTTCTGACTTTCTTATCACTTAATTTTGGTTTAGGATAAGCATACTTACCTATCATTGGTACAAAGTTATATGCAAATCCTGGAGTAAGAACTTCATCAAAGAATGTCTCCATCTTTGGTGTCATCCTAAACCACCAAACAGGTGATACAAAATAGATATGAGTTGACCAAGTAATTAATTTTTTGTATTCCTTTATTAATTCTGTCCTATCACGATGTAATTTATCGTCATATACATCGATGACTTTAAACACTTCTTTATGTTTATCTAATTGCCTTATAATGGTTTTAAATATACCATTGTAACAAAATGATTTTTGATCAGGATGACCAATTACTACTAAATGTTTAAACTTCTTTTTCATCTATTTTAACTTCTTCTTCTTCTTCTTTTGGAATAGTGGTATTGTAAGGTTTATGAACATGCCACCCATACCAGTCGCTAACATATCTCTACTATCAAATGGACCACCTCGTCGACTATCGTATATCTCTTTCGTTGCCCCCGCTAATAAAGACACAGATAAACCCGTAATGATGGCCCTTCTTTTATTTTTATATTTCGAATAGGACCATTGGTAACCGATACCACCCAAAAGTAATCCCGCAGTAAAATGTAATTGTTTATCTTTTTCTTCTAATATAAAATTCTGTGATGTAATTTGACATGTTGATAGAAGTAATATTACTAATAAGGGTCTAAGTTTTTTCATCTGTTGGCTCTTTGATTTTTACTTTTAAACTTAGTACTTGTACTTGTTTTTGCATGTTTTGTTTTTCTACCCTTTACACGCTCTCTCCACATTTTGAAAGAAGATTCCTTCATGTTCTCTCTCATTACCTTCCTAACGTCATTCTCCTTGAGACCAAATTGGAACTCTATTGCGTCAAAGGGTGTTCTATCTTCCCACGCCATTTCTATTATTCTATCAATATCTTTTACTTCCAAAACACCTGTATACATATTAATGCACAACACAAAAACAAACTAACTATCGTTTTAGTATTAAGACCTTCGTTAAAATGGTGATTAACCAATACCGCATATAGAACCATCCCTATACCAAATCCTATAAACCTAGCTGGCCACAATAACCCACCCGTACCTGATACGGCGTACTTGGTACCCAAGACATAAAATATTGAAAGTAGGGATCCACTGGCAATTACTAACCATTCGTTTTTTTGAAACCATTTCCATATAAATTGTCCATTCAACTGATAGAATGTTAAGAAATGTGCTACGGTGAAAAGTAAAACACCAATAAATAAATCGTTGTACTTCATGATTAGTAAAATATACGTAAATTAAATTAAATTATCAACTAGTTATAAGTATGAACGTAAAGATTAATGATCAGATTTTTAATGCTGAATATATGACATCACCTGAGGAAATTAAACAAGGTATGATGGGCCGTAAATTCCTAAATGGTTGTATGGTTTTCGTTATGGGTAAAGGACATCATCGTTTTTGGATGAGGAGATGTCTCATACCTTTAGATATAATGTTCGTGAACAACAATAGGGTTAGTGGTATTCACCACAATTGTCAACCCTGTGATATTGATTGTGAACAAAGATACTCAGGAATAGGTGACCATGTTATTGAATTTCCTTCAGGTACCTGTAAGGATAATTTTAAAGTCGGTGACAGAGTTAATCTTCAGTTTGAACCAATGGGTTAAAATCGTACGGGACCTTTGGCTTACGTTTTTCAAACACCCAAAAATACGAATGATACTTTCTAGCATGGTGTTGTTTCTTCCACTTAGTTCCATTAAATGCGTTTACCCTAACATTAGAAGTTAATACAAACATATCTCTTGGGTAGAAACCTAAAGAATATGCCATATTCATAACCATGACATGACTAAAATGTTGTTTACCACCAGAAACCGTGTCTTGACATTTCATTACCACAAACCCATCTTTCTTAGTAAGTCTATATAATTCCTTAAGTGTATTGTAATAGTTTACCTTTAGGTCATTGTAGGTACCATAACCCTCGAATCTCTTCGCAATGATGGAACTGTTAGGACCATTCTTTTTATAACCTTTACCACTACCAACAATAATAAACGGTGGATCGTACATAATTGCACTCATCGACTCATTTTCAAATGGAAGGTTCTCAGAATCGGATTGAATTACATGATCATAATGTGGAATCAAATCTGTTTTATGTGTTGGGTCTGGTAATCCTTTCCAAAAATTACCTTTAGAGTAGGTACAATCTAGATCAAACTTCTCAATACCATAAAGGTGCATGATATTTGTTATGGTTTCAAAATTAGAACCATAAACGCTCTTCACCATTTTAAAATCTTTTTGTACTTCTTCCATTATATCTGATTTTGATTATAATAAAATATACGGAAAATAAATTACAAAAGAAACCCCCCAACGGAAATAAAGGTTAAAAGTTTTTTAAATATAGTGTTGATTATTTACAATAATATATTTATACTTTATTAAAGTAGAGATACTTTTTTAAAAAACCAAATAATTATAATAAAACACTTTATATTATGGGATGTGGATGTAAAAAAAAGAAGACACAACAAACAACTAGTCAAACAACTAAAATAATTCAACAGGAACCGAATAGTCCTGTAATAGTTAAGGTAGAAGAGGCTAAGAAAAATTCATAACCCACCTACGTGGAGTTATAAATCTAATTAATACCACAACGTAACGTGGTATTTTTTTGATATAAATTATATATATAGAAATATATACAAGTATGAGTAAAGCAAAGACAAAGTTGACTACGGTCAACGTTATAGAGAACACCTACAAACAGTTCAGAATCAAAACAATAGAGACCGATGGACTTAATTTCCAGAAATTAGTGAATCGTTCTTTAGATTTATACAACACTGATGAGGAATTTAGAAATTTGATCGATGGTCATAATGTTTTAGCCGTTAGTGGTTCAAGATTCTAATTGATTATGGGTAAGAAAAAGATATTACTTTTATCTGATGACATGAGAATGACCTCAGGTGTGGCAACCATGTCAAAAGAAATGGTTATTGGTAGTGTAGATAAATTTGATTGGGTTCAGTTAGGTGCCGCAATACAACATCCTGAATTTGGTAAAATTGTGGACCTTAATAAAGATGTACGATCTAAAACGGGTGTAAAAGATGCAAATGTAAAAATATACCCATCAAACGGTTACGGTAATATTGAAAAATTGAGGGAGATAATCTCAACTGAAAAACCTGACGCTATTTTACATTTTACTGATCCTCATTATTGGCAGTGGTTATATGACAGTGAACATGAACTAAGACAACAGATACCTATTTTCTTCTATCATATATGGGATGATTTACCAGACCCTTACTATAATAGAGATTATTATGAATCTTGCGATTGGTTGGGTTGTATATCAAAACAAACCTACGGAATTGTTAATAGGGTGGGTATGTCTAAAAGAGAGTCAACACACCAACCATTAAAGAAGTGGCAAGTTAGTTATGTACCTCATGGTATAAACCCCGAAACATTTAAACCTGTGGAGGTTGATGATGAAATGAAAAAGTTTATTCACGGTGATAAAGACTATGAATTTATATTGTTCTTTAATAATAGAAACATTAAACGTAAACAACCTTCTGACGTAATATACTCATACAAAATATTTTGTGACACATTAACCGAAGAGGAAGCTAGTAAGTGTTTATTATTAATGCACACAAAATCAGTAGATAAGAACGGTACGGATTTAGTGGCCGTCGTTAATGAATTATGTCCTAAGTACGATGTAAAATTTACAAATGACAAATTCGATCAGGACAAATTAAATAGGATTTACAACACTGTTGATTGTACAATTAATATCGCAAACAATGAAGGTTTCGGTTTAACGACCGCAGAATCCGTAATGTCAGGTACACCAATCATAGTGAACGTAACAGGTGGTCTACAAGATCAATGTGGATTTAGAATAGATAATAAATTAATATCTGCTGATGACTATATTGAGATAGGGACTCTTCATGATCCTAAGAAGTGGGAAGACAAAGTCACTCATGGTGAATGGGTAATTCCTGTATGGTCTGCATCCACGACATTAAACGGGTCAGTCAATACTCCATATATTTTTGATGATCGAATAAATCATTATGATGTTGTATCATCTATAAAAGAGATGTACAATTTAGGTAGAGTGGAAAGAAAAAGACGAGGTTTAATAGGAAGGAAGTTTATGGAAAAAAACTTCTCCACTAAGACCATGTGTAAATCATTAGTTAAAGGTATGGAAACATCACTATCAAAATTCACACCTAAGAAGAGATTTGAATTATTTAAAATTACATAATTAAAAACTATAATATGAATGAAAAATTAATAGATATGTTAAGAACAAGTGCGTTGGCTGAAAAATCAAAGGCACTCTTAACTTTAGATCTTTTAGGAACTAAGGGATCGGGTATCGGAGATCACTCAACGGGTGACTTCTATAAAAACGCGGAAGAAGCCCTATCAATGTTAGTTGATGCTGATGATAAACTATCCGCATTAGGGAAGTATTTTCCAATAGATTAGATTTAATACAATATGATTAAACAGAAACTATTATTTAGAGGACCAATCAAAACATTAAGTGGTTATGGTTCTCATTCAAGAGATTTGTTAAAGTCTTTATACGATATGGGCACATTTGATATATGTATTGATAGTTGTAATTGGGGTAAAACACCTATGACCGCATTAGAACCTGATGTGAATTTATTTCATTCATGGATTGAGGAAAACATTATAAGTGATTTAGATTTTACCCCCGACATTTACGTTCAAGTTACAGTACCAAATGAGTTTCAAAGGAAGGGTAAGTATAATATTGGAATTACGGCAGGGATAGAGACTACCGCAGCTCCTAAGGAATGGATAGACGGTATTAATAGAATGGATAAAGTCATTACTACCTCTACTTTTTCAAGAGACGTGTTACTACAAACGGTTTATAATGAGACGGATAAAGTAACTGGTAAGTTAATATCCCAACATAAAATAAATGTAGACTTAGACGTTCTTCATGAGGGTGTAGATACATCTACATACTACAAAAAAGATTCAGAATTAAATTTAGACCTACAAAGTGACTTTAATTACCTGTTTGTTGGACATTGGTTGAAGGGAGATATTGGTCAGGATAGGAAAGACGTGGGTATGTTGATTAAATGTTTCTGTGATTCATTTAATGATGTGGATGATTCCCCTGGACTTATTTTAAAGACGTCTAGTGCTAACTTCTCAATTAAACAAAGGGAAGTGATGAGAAAGAAGATACAGAGGATTACATCGTCTTATAGTAACCCACCTAACATTTATTTGTTATTTGGGCAACTTACCGATGATGAGATGAATGACCTATATAATCACCCTAAAGTAAAGTCAATGGTAACACTGACAAAAGGTGAAGGATTCGGTAGACCCTTATTAGAATTTTCTATGACAGGTAAACCAATAATTGCATCAAATTGGTCAGGACATAAAGATTTCTTACCAATGGATAAGGCAATAATGTTAGGTGGTAAATTAACCAACGTACATGAAAGTGCATCTGATGATTTCATTCTTAAAGAATCTAAATGGTTCACATGTAATTACAGTGAAGTTGTTGAGGTATTTAAAATAGTGAAAGAGAAGTATGAGGATTTCTTAGTAAAGTCCCATTCACTTAAAGAGGACAATGAAAAGAACTTCTCCTTAGAATCAACAACAATCAAATTTAAAGACATTTTAAAATCAATAATAATAAATTCAGTTAAACCAACAAAGACTAAATTGGTTTTACCTGAGTTAAAAAAAATAGAAAAATAGTATGAAAATATTAGTAACAGGTGGGAATGGATTTATTGGTTCTAACCTAATTGGTAGGTTACTGAGTGAGGGACATGAAGTGTCTTCAATTGATGATTTATCCACGGGTTTAAGGGAATACGAAATAGATGGGTGTAATTACCATTACAATGACATCGAACAAATAAATTCGATAGGTGGTAATTTTGACATATGTTATCATTTAGCTGCGTTGTCAAGAATACAACCCTCGTTTGATGATCCTACTGAAACATTTAGAGTTAATGCTGGTGGTTGTCAGTATGTTGCTGATTGGGCTAAGGAAAACAATATTAAAGTGGTTTATGCGGGTTCCTCCTCAAGATGGTGCAACCCTCAAACATCTCCGTATGCGACTTATAAGAGAACAGGTGAAGATATATTCAAAATGTACAGAACCGCTTATGGTTGTGACTTCGAGATCTGTAGATTTTATAACGTGTATGGTCCTAACGAATTGGTGGATGGTACATGGGCCGCAGTGATAGGTATATGGAGACACCAAATATCAAAAGGGAAACCTATTACAATAGTTGGTGATGGGGAACAAAGAAGAGATTTCACTCATGTCATTGACATCGTTGACGCACTTTATAAAGTGGGTACAGGGAATGAAAAACATGAGGATGCATGGGAATTGGGGACAGGTATGAACTACTCGATAAATCAGGTTTACAATATGTTTACTGAAAGGTTTGGTGATCATCCAAAAATTAACATACCTGATCAACCAGGTAACTATAGATCCACTAAAAGAGAGAATGACGATACTTTAAATAAATTAGGTTGGTCACCTAAAGATAGATTGGAAGACTATATAAAAACCTTATAAATGAAAATTACTTACGCAATTACTGTCTGTAATGAATTTGAGGAAATAAAACGTTTAGTTGAATTCCTACTTAGGACTAAAAGACCAAGTGACAACATAGTGGTTTTATATGACCAAAAAAATGGTTCTGATGAAATTGCCGAGTGGTTGGTTAAACACAATAAATTACCCAACTTCCAAATGTGGAGGGGTTATTTTGATGGTCATTTTGGTGAGTGGAAGAATAAATTATTAGACTATTGTGAGGGTGATTACATTTTTCAAATTGATGCGGATGAAATGCCTCATTTAAATTTAATTAATTACCTACCAACAATAATTGATGCGAACCCTAAGAACGAAGTATTTTTAGTTTCAAGAGTAAACACTGTCGAAGGTTTAACTGACGAACACATTAAGAAATGGAAATGGAATGTCAACTCAAAAGGGTGGGTTAATTTTCCTGACTCTCAAGCAAGGATATGGAAAAGAGAGAGTAGAATAAGATGGTACGGTAAAGTACATGAGAGGTTAGTAAATTATAATACATACACTAACTTACCTGAAGATGAATCATTTTCTTTAATACATCATAAGGATATTGATCGACAAGAGAAACAAAATAACTATTATGATGAACTACAAAGGTGATTTAATAGTAAGTAGATATAGAGAAGACATAACTTGGTTATCGGAGTTTTCTGATTATAGAATTTTCTTATATAATAAAGGGGAACCTATCGAAGGTTCAATTAATTTACCTAACGTTGGTCGAGAAGGTAACACGTATCTAACCCACATAATAAAAAATTATGATAATTTAGGTGAGTGGGTATTCTTTACTCAAGGACACCCATTTGATCACGTTAGAAATTACAAAGAGGTCTTAAAAGAATTTCCAAATACCACCAAATCAATAGTTTTTGAAAAACCTAATCAATTACTATTTTTTAGTGATGGTACCCTTAAAAGAGTTTTACATTCGAGACCAAACGGGACTCCCCATCACGGAGGTATGGATATAAATGGTGTTTGGGTAGAACTATTTGAAGATCCACCTCTTGAACTATATCCATTTACCGCCGGTGCAATATTTGCGGTTAGTAGAGACACTATTAGAATGAGAAGTGTGGAGTTTTATAAAAGGGCTAATGAATTATGTGTCAATAAAGTATTAGGTCCGTGGATCTTCGAACGACTATTCATTTCAATATTCGATAACACCAATAAATAATGGATATCTCTTTAGTACTTGCTGTTTTTAATAACTTAGACTATACCAAGAATACATATCAAAGGGTAAGAGATATATACCCTGACGCTCCTATGGTCATTAGTAGTGGTGGCTCTACAGATGGTACGTTAGATTGGTTACAGTCTTTGGATGACGATAACCTTTCCTATATACATGATGATGACCGATTAACTTTCTCAGACAACTATAATTCCGCCATAAAGTTGGTTGATACAGATAAGTTGGTTTTGATACATAATGATATGATAATTGGTCACAATTTTTTAGAGAATTTATCTCAACTAATTGATGAGAAGTCAATAATCACATACACCACTATTGAACCCCCTATTTTTAAGGGACACAAAAGACCTGGTAAAGTTATATTGGACTTAGGTAGAGGGTTTGATGATTTTAATTACCCTTTATTTGACCAGTATGTTGAGAGAGTTAAAGAAAGAAAAGATTTGGTTAATGGTGGTATGGGAGTTTTCATGTCAGGTTATAAAAAAACCTTTATTGATATTGGCCTATTTGATGGTTTCACTTTTGATCCTTTTTTCTGTGAAGATGATGATTTTTTAATAAGGACTAAACTAAAAGGTTACTCTTTGAAAACAACAGAGTGTGCCGTTGTATATCATTTTGTTTCTAAAACAAGTCGAGTGTTAAGATCCGAAGAAAGTAAACTCAGTGAACATAGAAATATACGTAATTTTATTCGTAAGTGGGGAATAACAATTCCAACGTTTAACGAGTTATATTATTGGGAGGATAAAATCTTTACGTACCCCACATTTAATCTAGGTATTGAACTTAGGAATGACAAATACCTTTACAGGTTAGAACCTTATTTTGATAAATTGTATTTGGGTGGGACAATACCAAATACCTATATTTCAAATGAACAACCCAACACCAATTACGATCTAAGGTCTAAGTTTTTGTTATGTGGTATGGTAGATGTAATGATTACCGAGACCGAACAAATGAATGAAGAAGATCTTCATGTAATAAACAAAATCCGATTATCAATTCCACACTACGATGTAGGGGAATATCAAATCGGAAATTTGAAAATTGTGATTAAGAAAAAGGTTTAACTTGTTTCCACTAAATTAAATAAGACGTTGTATTGGTCTTTTGTTTTACCCGCATCTTTAAGGTCTTCCTTAGTGATCGTTGGATGATCCAATTCAATTTCTTTACCAAGTAGTTTTTGATATTCATTGATGAACTCAACATACTTAGGGTTTTTTACTGTTTCTGTTTTCTTTCCCTTCTTAGATTCGATTGTAGGTTTGATTTCTACGCCACCCTCTTTGGTTTTATCTCCGAACTTCTCAATTAGTTCGTTTCTTAGTTCATCAACCTTACTTCTCTCATCTTTTAGTTTACTAGATAGTTCTCTAAGTTCATACTTCAAAAGAATTGATAGTGGTTGTGCTGCGAACCCTTCATAGATTACTTCACCATTCTGTGGATTAGTATACCCATTTATTTCCGCGTCTAATTGCAGGATTTGATCGATTGTTAACTTTGTTGACATAATATTGTTTTTTTAAAATATAGTTTATTTAATTGTAAAAGTCAAGTCTAAATAACTATAGACCATCATAATTACTACCCAAACACCAATAGATAGTAAATATTTTTTAATTGGTGTTCCAAAATATTGTTGACCAATGTAAATGCATTTATGTGTTGGGGATAGTAAGTACCCCGAATAACACATAGTAAATAAGAATAAGAAGTATTGTATTCCAACAATAGAACTAACTACCGAAACTATACCTGCGTACTTCCCTGAGGACCCTAAGAGAAACGAACTCATAAAACACAGTATACCAACTAAAAGTATGTTATGGTCGGTTGTAACCCCTTCTAAATTGGTTCTTATGTCGTCACTATATATTGAAATTAAATTAGAAAAAATAATTACAATACCGACACTTAAGACTAACCTCCATTTAACGTGTTTTAACAATTTACCCCACGAATTAGAGTAACTCACCAAGTAAAGGGTAAACCCACAGAATAAGGGTAAATAACGATCCGTAAGACCCGATAATACCAATGTTAGTATGAAGGGTAGGAATATTGAATATATGTTCTTATAATTGACCTGATGGTGTTTTGGTATTTCAATGTTTCCGTCTTGAAATTTGTAAATGTATATACCTATTACAAGTATAGATATTATAAGTAACGGATACACCATACCCATTAATTCACCGTACGTAACACCTAAAATTGCCATAGGTATTATGACTGTTTTTTCTAATGGTGACCATATGTAATAATGGTGTGTTGACAGGTAGTCAATTATTCCATAGTTTTCTCGTCCTCGTTTATCTTTAGGTGCAATAGTGTCAAGTATCCCCGCAGAAACCGCAACCCTACCGGGTATAGGTAACACCCCACCAAATAAAGATATTAGAAATAAAACTAACTTCTTAGATTTAACCGTTTTAAGTATTAAACTAAATACATCTACCAAATACCCTTTCTCTTTTAAAATACCTGTTATAACCATTATAAATGAAAGGTATATAAGGAAATGTTGGTTATTTAATATTACATCTATCATAAATTCATTTTTAAATTGAACAACACAGACCTCTTAGGTAAGTCTGTTGATGATCCAGTTATTCTACTTTCATTATTTAAAATATTATAAACGGATACCCCCAAATTAATAGGATTATTTTTACGTTTAAATAACGTATGGTCATAACCTACAGAGATTATGTTTACTCCCTTGTTGTGGGCATACTGTCTAACATCATTCAAATCGTTTTCAGATAGTTCATCGTCTTTAATTTGAAATGACCAATCTACCCACAAATTATCCTTACTTATCTTAACGTAGGACCTAAATGGAGAAACTTTGTTGATTGGTTCATCTGTTGATGTTTTACCATAAACATATTCTAACCTAGATTTAAGACTAATACCCTTATTAAGTAGGTTATCTTTATTAAACCCCACATTTGATGACCATACCTTTATTTTACCTTGATTTACTGTTTGGATGGTATCGGAATTAATGAATATGGTACTTATTGCGTCATTTAATAATCTATAATTAAAATCCACATAGAAACCTCTATTCTTATATCCAACCCTATATGAGTCTGAGTTTTCCTGTTTAAGATCAGGATTAGGTAGTTGCTCGGCCTTACCCGTTGTAATAGATTGTTTTACCATAAGGTAGCTAGGTGCATTTAAAGACCTTACATAACTTCCAAAGAAACCCTTCTTACCTATAATCAAGGAACTTTCGAATCCACTGAATGGTTCAATATCTGTAATCTTTACTGTTTTGTATCCACCACTTACAAACACATTAAACCCTTTAAGTTTTATGTCCCACCTAAGTCCTTGTTTGAATGTTTTATAAAGGTCATTAGGGACATAATCAACACCTTCAGTTTGGTAATCAATATGTTCAATTACATTAGATGTATATAGTTCAACATTATCACTAACCATATATTCACCATTTATAGTGAACGAATTTAATCTACTTTTTATTCTTGTTGTTTTGTTGAGTATATTTTCTGAGAAGTTTTGATATGCAAAGTTTAGTTTTAGATCCTTATAATCGTACTTATGATTAAGTAAAATATATCTCTGTAATTCCCACGTATAGATTTTAGGATCTTGGAAACCATTTATTCTTTCACCACCATTCCATTTATCGGTTCTCTCTAAATCGTTGGATTGAGTGAAGAGAAAAGTAGTTTTATTTTTATTAGACCATTGATACTCAGTGATTAATGAATTCTGATTATAAGAACTGTGTGGTATCTCACCACCCACAGACCTTACATTATCGTTTATAATACTATTAACCGCAATACCAAACTTACCTTCTTTGTAAGAAATATAATTAGTTGTTCCATTTACACCACCATCATAAGATAGTTTTATTGATGATGAGTCGATACCTAACTCTCTATTAATTGTACCACCTATATTACCTCCATCACTAATCCTTATTCTCTTAGTGAAATTCATAGGTACCCACCCAAAGTATTGATTAGGTCCCGTTCTGAATAATGCACTATTAAACCTTATATCGTTTATGACTTGATCGACTTGGTTACCTGTGAATCCACCTAAGAAGGGACTTAGTTGACCCGGACTTGTCTGTTGTAATTGTATTGACTTTTCATATATCTTAGGTTCGATGTATACTTGTCTAACTTGGTAGTTAGTCCCTGCAACCACGACAACCTCATCTAAAGTCTTTACCTTTAGTGTATCTACCTTGGTTTGAGAGTATCCCACATTACAAAATAGTAGTGTAATTACTATGTAAAAAATAAACTTTCTCATAGGTTTTAATTTAGATAAAATACAGTTAAAAGTCAACTACTTTTCTATAAGAAATATACCAATTCCATTCCAAAAATCCTCCATATCTTCACCCTTAGTAAAGATTTCTTTTTGGTGAGACACATAGAGTTTCTCTTCATTTATAATTCTATATAGTGCACCACTATCCCAATTCCAATCATCCATTATGAGTATTGTTTTGTCTGAGAATTGAGGAATTATTTTTTTAAGTGTTACATATTGATCGTGGAATTTGGTATCCCCGTCGTAGAAAACAATATCTAATTTAGGTAGTTGGGAATAATCAAAGGTTGTATAGTCTGTTTTGTATATATCTAATCTTTCGGGATCCCCAAACCGTTTAACATTGTCCAAGAAGTTTTCCTGTGGTGTTACATCCAACCCTTGTTTTAGATATGACGCTAGTTTTTGACTCACACCCATCGGCATTAGATTTGGTGATGAAAAATTATCGATACCTATACCATGTAGATTATCGTTGTTAAAAATTGCGGAACAGAATGTTGCTCCCCTGAAAACCCCAATCTCAAGGTAAGTCCCCCCTATTGAACATATGTTGTTAAGTAATGACCTTACTTTGTTACTGGTTATTCCGTGAATGTTTAGTACATCCTGATTAAGTTTGGATACTTCTCTTTCACCCCACCTAATTGATTCATCAATATGTTTAATTAGATCCATTAAGTTTTCTTTTTTTGTGTTCTGAAACTACATCACAGTAGTTACAATCCCAGCACTGAAATTTACACTTCTGAATTTTTTTTCTCCATCCCCTCAACTCTTCGTGTGGTACCCCGTCTAAATATGTTTTAGAAGATGAGGATAATACTTCCTTACCTTTAGAATACGACTCAACAATTTCCATAGTTTCGTTAAGTCTATCAAAACTATCTCTACCGTGCATTTTAAATACATCGACGTGATTCAAATATTCATTAAACTCTTCCTTGAATGGTGGAATGGTGGCCGTCTTAAAAAAGAATGCATCCACTTCATCTTCCCATTTGTGTTCACACGTTACTTTTGATATCTCATGGTGAAAGTATGGTAGTTCGTTTGGTTTTCTCAAGTTGTTGTAGGAATAATGTTCGTCCATAACAGGACACCTACCTAAACAACCCTCATTAGTTAATAATGCAATCTCAATATATCTTCCATATTTTTGTTGGAACATTAATTGAGCTCTTCTAATATTTTTTAATTCGTCTATATCCCTCATCAATATCCTATCTACATTAATGTAGTCAAACCCTTGTTCAGCCGAATACCAAAAATCTTGTGCGGTATTAACCTTCCTTAGTATTGTATTTTTGATGTGCATTTCGGGAAAGTGATCCTTCAGTCCCATTGCAACCCAATGACCGTGAGGTATAGTCATTGATCTCAAACCCCTTTCGTAAAGAGGTTTTAGATTATCAATAAAGAGTTTATAGTTTTCGTATTTTGGGGATACATTGAAATTGTTAAAAGTTGCACTTACTTTGATACCTAAAGTCTCCTGTATCATCATGGCATTTTCAAAAACAGAGTTCCTATCGTCGTCTCCGATTATTGAACCCATTGCATCTTGAGTAAACGGTGGTATTCTACACGTGAAATATATATCATAGATCCAATCTTTATGTTCCTTTAAAAATGGGTAGAACACATGTGTGAACGCCTGTTCACTCAACATTGGATTTAGTGGTATTGAAAAAATTTTACTCATTCTCTAAACATCCTCCACATATACCATTACATTCTGTTTTGTAAAAAACACAATCTAAACAGTCTTGTGGTATTTTATATTTATTATGATTCTCTATATATAGATCATCGAACTCATCCCTTAAGGTTAATATATTGTTTTCTCCTGAAATTTTCAATACATTATCTATTTTAACTTTATCTTGTAATGGATAACAATGGATAGATGAACCATCTGGAAATATATCTAATGGCATAAACCCACAAATCTTGTCAAACCCTTTTACTTTAAAAGTTGCAAAATCGAATGAGTTTTGTATGATTGATTCTTTTGTTTTACCCTCCCATAAACACGGTGGTACTTGACAATCAGATGTAACTCTTATGTTATTGTACAAACCAAATTTAAGTATCTTGGTAACTTCCTCACCCATCTCCTTATTATTTATAAGGTATGTACCTGTTAGATCTAAACCTAACCTTATTGCATTTAACTTACCGTCTAATGCTTGATATAACCACTTTATGTAGTCGTACATTTTTCTTTCCTTCCAATCAGAGGATAAGGTTAACGCAATAAATAATCTTGGATTCTCTTCGAACCCCCATGTATCGGCATATGAGGTATAGAGTGATAGATAGTTTTTCTTAAATAAATTTAACCTATTCTTTTCGTCTAATTCTGCACCATTAGGTAAGATCCACTGTATGTGTCTTATATTACTGGTTATGTAATCCAAAGTCTTCTTACCAAATAATAAGTTACTTACAAGATTTACTTTATAACCTCTAGAGATTATATAATCCATAAGACCAATAAAGTTTGAATGTTGTGTTGGTTCTCCACCTAAAATGGTAACCTCCTCTCTCGATCCTTTAACGTCAAAGTGGTCAAGTAATTCACCAACCTTTTCTATCGACATTTCACCGAGTGTGTGTTTTAGTCTCGCATCTTCTTTTGTGAAACAGAACGAACAACCTTTAGCACATGTACCATTTATTGCTAAATTCATTTAGTTATTTTTAGAAATCTATCTTCAGTGTCAGTGGGGTTGTCTCAATTTCCTCATCAATCTTTTGTTGTCTACTCATACCCACACCAAATTTCTCATGTCTTACCCTGTGACAGTCCGCTAAGGTTACACACTCTTTGACTCTCGTTTCTAATAATTGTTGTTCAAGAAGTAGTGTTGATAGTTTTGTATTATATGTTGTAACATTAGATATAATCTTATCTACTAAGTCTTGTTTTCCAATACCCCTACCGTTTGAAAGTATATCTATTACGGGTGTCGAGTAGTTGTTATCTATTTGGTATGCGAATGCTTCTCTCTTTTGTTCTTCCCATGTGTCTTTCTCTAAGTTTGATGCGTCGACCATTAAATCCTTATATCTAGTATAGAACCTATCCGCGATAACCTTTAGGAGAACTACTTTATTAAAATCCACCCCCCTTTGTTTGTCTTCATCTGTAAGAGTATACTTAATCTTTTCTTCTTCAGTTTCAGAGGACTCAGCTAAAACTGGTACCTCGTCCATCATAGATGAATTTGTCCTAATACTTACATAACTTTTATATATGTCGGCAAAGAGAAAACCTTTACCTACATCTTCAGTTATTACAGATGCGTTAAACTTATCCAAGTCCAATCTCATGTCATCGTAAATTTCTTCAATACGACCATAATAGTAATTCATATAGGATCCAACAACGTTGATGTATCCAGGGATGTCTCCAGTGATTTTAAAAATAATATGTCTCATTATAAAAGTTTTTCAGTATCAGGTTTATCTGCCTCACCCAACTTAAGTTGATTTCTCAATGATTCTTCTATTGAAAAACTATTTGTTGTTGCATTAGACATTAGTTGATTAATGTTCTTATCTATAAATACTGTGTAAGAGGAAGCAAGTGATAAAACTTGTTTCTGTTGTTCGGGTGACATCATTAAAATAGAATCTAAGTTACCTGTACCTAACCTACCATACGCCACCATATCTAACATGGCTTGTTTGGCCATTCTAACTGTCCAATACTCATGTTCAAATTTGTTCTCTAAATCTTTATTACCTATAACATCTATTAAGTTAGACCCATCAGGTAGTTTAGCGTCGTCAGTATCTAAGAAATCATTTATTAAATCGATAAACCCTTGTCTCTCAATGTATGCGTCTTTTAGATTTCTTTTGAACTTTCTAAGATCAATCCTCATATCAGCAATGTTAAGGTTAACTAGTTGTTTTCTTTTATCGTCTGTGAGAAATTCTTTACTTTCTTCTTGTATTTGTATTTCTAAATCCTGTTTTTGTACGGTATACTCTAAGTGTTCCACCGCATCTTCACGACCTCTAAGTTCCAATAACCATTGTTTCAACTTTGCGTACGGGGTAATTTGTGCACCCCCAACAAAATTTTCTGCCTTATATCTTGGTAGTGCGAACGATACTTGTTCCGCAATTTCTATGAGTTTAGAATCAACACTATTTCTTTCATATTTAAAGTCTTGCATATAATAAAATTTTTACTATAATATAAGTATAAAAAAGAATTAAATAAAGGGTTAAAACATATTATTCTCTCCAACCACAGTGACCCGATGATGTACCCGCATTAACCGCCGGTGGAAGACCCGCAGGATTTAAGACTCCTGTGTCTGTCTGATAAAACATTTTCCAACTATCGTTATTTTGTAAACTACTTCCGTAACATCCTAACATGTATTGCCAATCCTGTCCCATCGCAAAGTTCTCTTCACCACAATTGGATCTTAATTTAGTAATATTACCGATATTTGTGTCTGTACTTTCATCCCACCTTCTTAAGTTATATCCACCCTGATAACTACCCTCATTACCAGCATAACCTTTACCAACCTTAGAACTAATTCCTTTTTGTTGTCCGTGGGCTGACCACGATGATGATGAACTTGATATGGTCTCCGTAGAGAACTCCATCTTTATACTACTTGTACTCCATCCATAACCATGGGTTTCATTACAAAATGAACTCGCCCCACCACTACTACTTATCGAAGTCGACCCATAGTTTGTTATTGTAGTTTCATTTGATAAATTAAATTTATCCACTTCAGTTCTGTTACCCGCAAAAATCCAAGCAAACTCATGTTCTTTCCACATAGTTCCACAATCGGACCTACTATATTGTAAGTCATGATTAGATTGGTGAGCATAATTAGTGTCGGTCATCATATTAACCGCTGAAGTTGTGTTACTATGTAATGTTGTTGGTCCTTTGTGTGCGCTATCTGTATTAACTGACCACATATAAAATATTGACTTACTACACGCACCAGATGTATAATTTGCGGGATAATCTAATAGTTCACCAATGTGGGTTGTCTGATCAGTTGCATTGGTTGCCTTGTGTACGTTCTTCCAAGGCGAACTTGATTTGTATCCACCAGCAATATATGAGTAATTTATTATTTGTCTGTACTTGAAATTAGTTCCTTCGTTCTGTTGTGCAGATATTCGTTCCCAACCACTATCTATGTTCGATACACCAGTGTAAACCATAAGGTAACTTGAATGTTCCGAGGACTCCTCTAAAAATAGGGAACCCGATAATGGATTCGATGGTCTTGATGACTTGGGACCTTTTGGGGGTCTTGCAGTAACTCTGTCCACCTTAAGTGAACCACTTACTTCCATGTTTTCGTATATCATATTCTTCCTATATTATTCTCTCCAACCACAATGTCCTGAAGACGTCCCCGGGTTTACCGCGGGATTTAACCCTGTGACACTTGTGGTACCTGTGTCTGTTGAGTACGTGAATTTCCACGCATTATTATTTTGTAAACCATTATAGTTACCTAACATATATTGCCAGTCCTGACCCATCGTAAAGTTTTCTTCACCACAATTTCCGTCAGGTTTCACGACGTTACCGATGTTCGTGTCTGTTTGATTACTCCACCTTCTTAAATTGTAACCTCCAGAATATGAACCTTCGTTACCCGCATAACCCTTACCAACCTTAGAACTAATTCCTTTCTGTTGTGAGTGGTTACCCCAACGATCTGAAGTTGCAAATGTCTCAGTTGCAAAGTTTAGTTTAACACCAGCACTTGAAGTCCAACCATAACCATGTTGTTCATCAGAAAATGCCGACCCACCATCACTACCGTTTATTGTTGTTAATGTATATGCGGTATGTAAAGATTCCGTGGTTAAGTTAAATAACTCTACGGTTGCTGAACCACCACTAAAAAGGTATGCCATTTCAGTTTCTTTAAACATAGTACCTAAATCACTTCTTGATATAGTTGTATCCATCGCTGCAGTGTGTGCATAGTTGGTGTCAGTTATCATATTTACCGCTGATGTGGTTGTACCATGTATATTACCCGCACTCTTCCATGCACCATCACTATTAACAGACCATACGTAGAAAATAGTTCTACTACATGCTCCTGAGGTATACGATGCAGGATAATCTAATAACTCACCTAAGTGAGTTGTCTGATCAGTTGCGTTAACTGTTTTGTGTACATTCTTCCAAGGTGAACTTGATTTATATCCACCCGCTAAATATGAATAATTTATTATCTGATTATACTTGAAACTTGTTTTACCGAAGTTACTTTGATTTGCAATTCTTTCCCATCCACTATCATTTCCGTTACCCGTATAAACCATCAAGAAACTATTATCAAAACTACCTGAGGTTGTCATTTCCAAATACAGGGACCCATTTTCTGGTGAGGATGGTCTACTTGCCTTTAAACCCGAAGGAGGTCTTGTAGGTCCTTGTCCTCTTAATGATCCACTAATTTCTAAATTTTCAAATATCATATCTATAAATAGTTAATTTCTCCAACCACAGTGTCCTGATGATGCACCCGCATTAACACCTGGTGCTAACCCTGCAGGATTTACCGTACCCGTATCTGTTGTATATGAGAATTTCCAACTTGTGTTGGTTTGTCCCGTACCATCATACGTTGCTAACATATATTGGTGGTCTTGTCCTAATGTGAAGTTCTCTTCTCCACAATTTGCGTGAGGTTTAGGTACATTACCTATATTTGTTTCTGTAAATAAATCCCATCTTCTTAAGTTATAACCCCCATTATAGGTACCTTCATTTCCACAATACCCTTTACCAACCTTAGAACTTATTCCTTTTTGTTGTCCACTTGACGCCCATGATGATGCCCTTGTTTCAAACACGTCAGTAGCAAAGTGACATTTGTTTCCACTTTCAGAACCATACCCATAACCATAATTTTCGTCATTAAAACCTGACGAACCTAACGTACTCGTAATTGATGATGTTGTTGTAACATAAGGTGATCCACCTGGATAATAGGTGGTATACATTGTCTCGTTAGTTAAATTGAATTTTTCTACCGTCGATACCGACCCACCAAAAACATATGCGAATTCAGTTTCTTTAAATAATGTACCACAATCATCCCTTGCATTTAATAAATCCCATTTGGATTGGTGAGCATAGGTTGTTTCATTAACCATATCCACAGCCGATGTGTGGGTTGAGTGTACAGTGGTTGCTCCTTTATTTCCACCGTCTGTATTGGTTGACCATAAGAATAATTTTGTTTTACCACATGCTCCCGAAGTGTAATTAGCGGGATAATCTAATAATTCACCTAAGTGTGATGTTTGGTCGGTTGCGTTATCTGTTTTGTGTACGTTCTTCCACGGAGAACCTGACTTATAACCACCAGCCAAGTACGAATAGTTAATGATTTGTCTGTATTTGAACCCTGTTCTGTCAGTGTCCTGAGATCCCACAGGTTCCCAACCATCATCATAGTTAGATGCCGCTGTATATGTTACAACAAAACTACCGCTTGTTGATTCCTCCAAATACATAGAACCTATTTCGGGAGTTGTCGGTCTATCTGACTTTGACCCCCTTGGTATAATAAATTGTCCACTCACGTCAAGTGAACCACTAACTATTACGTTTTCTCTTATCATTTAATTCTCTTTTATCCTGTCACATGTAATGTTCCTGATCGACTTGTTTCAAATGAAACAGTGACCACACCCGAAGCTACATTTATTCTGGATGGGAAGAATAGGTTACCACTACCATCATATAGTTGTACTATACATTTATCTGTACCTAAACCATGTGTAAATGAAACAGTTTTTACATTAGTGAATGAGGTACTATTAATACACGGTATTTTTTTCCATGATTGGAATGTGCTACTATTTTTACCTCTAACCGCGATTCGTCCACTTCTAAAATCACCAGCAATTTGATGTTGCCATGCTGCACTATATGCTTGTGAGTAAAGTGCTCCGTCGGTTGAGTTACCTGAGAAGTCTGTCACACCACTTGTGTAATAAGTTATACCATTACTCGCTATGGTGTCGGCGTTCTGACCAGAATTGGATGTTGTATTCTTGAAGGGTTGACCATCAATCATATCTGCTGATCCCGCAGTTGTTGCGTAATCTGCGGTGGCGGCATTACCACTAATATTTGTTTGATCACCAGTGTTTGTTCCTGATGAGGTTCCACTGAAATTTGTTGCTGAGATTGTACCTGTTAAACTTAAGTTACCTGATGAGTTCAAAGTTGCCATATCACCACCATTAACCATTAATTTCAATGGGTGATTGGACATTGTACCCATTTTACCCGCTCCATTCCCAGTATGAGAATAGATTGAGGTAATGATACCGTCACTTACTGATTTCACATCAAGTCTTGCATGTGATGAACCAGCAATATTAACTCTCGCGTTCCAACTACCATCGTTACTTACACTACCCGTTCCATTACCAAATTCATTATATGAATTAGTGAAACTGTTAGACCCCGATAGAGTTGCGTAACCACCACTTGTGTGGTTACCCCATCCGTAAGCAGTATTCCAATTACCCGAATTGTTAGCAAAATCACTTTCGTTCCATATTCGATTATTTTTATATTCTAACGCCGAACTGTTGTGTGGTAAGTATAAACCACCTGAGTTAGCACTGGTTCCATAAGATATAACAAAATCCTTTGATGGGTTTCTTGCTACCCACCACGCATCTGTTATACCACTAATAGAGTCTCTAACTCCACCAATTACCGCAGCACCCCATCCAGTTGTGGATACGTTTAACCTAATTCCTTCTCGATAAGAACTGTTAAGTGATGAGTTAAATATAAACTGACCATTAACTGTTAATGTCGCTGTATGTGTATCCGACACGTCACTTCTTAAGAACTGAGTTGAATCTATACCATCAAGTAATTCAGAATCTGCTGCTTTACCACTCAAAGGAAGGGCATCTGTAATTCCATATCCACTTAATGTGGT
>TARA_R110001632_G_scaffold6324_4_pt1 | contig 45292 bp, 45 predicted proteins | sample TARA_R110001632 | Tara Oceans TARA_R110001632 (sample SAMEA4398266) | marine metagenome | biome: Polar Biome; feature: [SRF] surface water layer (ENVO:00010504); material: water (ENVO:00002006), including particulate matter (ENVO:01000060) such as... | depth 5 m
AGATTATTTATTAATCCTTGTTGTCTTAAGTATTGAAAATAAAATTTTACAAATTTCATCAGCTTTCAAATATAAATTTTGAAATTCTTCTTCTATCAAATCTCCGCTATCTTTTAATATGGATAGCCAATATTTTGATTCTAGACATTCTTTATATGCTATTGACATCTTTGTAGAAAAATCTGCTTTTGAAATTGCTTCATTAGCCTCAATAATATTTGTTCCAACAGAGGTTCTACTCCTAATTAATTGCTTTGATAAAATAAATTCTTTTTCTTGTTTCATTAATTTTCTGCTCAATTTGACTATCAATAGTGCAAAATCATAAGATTTATTCTGTAATGGATTGTTTTCTAATTTCATAGCATTGAAATTTAATTAGTAATTATTATTTGTTTACCCATGTTAATTGATCAATATTAATTGATAATTGTTAAGTAATTTTCTTTGGGTTTTGTTTCACAAAAGCATCCCATCCCGTATAGCTTTTACCTCCAACAACTTTTCCAGAATTATAAAAGTGACAAACTGCAGCAGCTAAACCATCTGTTGCATCTAGATTTTTAGGAAGTGTCTTTAAATTTAATAAGGATTTTAACATCAAAGCTACTTGCTCTTTACTGGCATTCCCATTTCCGGTAATTGCCATTTTAATTTTTTTAGGCAGGTACTCTGTAATCGGTATTTCTCTAGACAAACCAGCTGCCATGGCAACACCTTGTGCTCTCCCTAACTTCAACATCGATTGTACATTTTTACCAAAAAAAGGTGCTTCAATTGCTATTTCATCAGGATTATAAGTATCGATCAATTCTACCGTTCTTTCAAAAATTAATTTCAATTTTAAGTAATGGTCGTCGTACTTTTTCAACATCAATTCATTCATTTGAATGAACTCCATTTTCTTACCAACAATCTTAATGAGACCAAAACCCATAATGGTGGTTCCGGGATCAATTCCTAAAATGATTTTTTCCGTGTTCAAATTTTACGTTCTTTGTGTTTGTGAATAGAACATCTCCTTACAAATCTAATCAATTCTTGTGGCTTGTCTTTAAACTCCTCACAGTTATTCTCTGTGGATATTTTATCTATGATACGATTGCAAATAACAAGGATTTGAAATTAATTGATTTTTACTCAAAAATGATTGATTTTAATGTTTTTTCAATCAAAAACATTGTTTTATTGTTGCTTTTTACACTAATTAATTGGTTTTTAGAAATCAAAAAATGGAAAATATTAGCGAAAAGAGTAACGGAAATTTCTTTGATTGAAGCTACAAGACAAAGTTTATCTTCTTTAACTTTTTCATTAATCACCCCAAATAGAATTGGAGAATATGGAGCAAAAGCTTTGTATTTTAAAAAAGAAAAAAGAAAACAAGTTCTTTTATTAAACTTTGTGGGTAATTTTTATCAATTATTAATAACCATACTTTTAGGAATCATTGGTGTTGTATATCTCATTGCTTACTTCTCCTTTTCTTTTATCACTATTCAAAAAAGTATTCTTATCCTTTTGGTTGTTATTATTTTTTCTATAGCACTCTTCTTTCTACAAAAAAAATTCCAATTTTTAAATCGTTTGATTAAGAAAATTATTGAAGCTATTAGTTTCAAAAAAAACACCTCAATCTTACTTATATCATTGTTAAGATATCTTGTTTTTTGTCATCAATTCTATTTTTTATTGATGATTTTTGACGCTGATATTTCTTATTTAAATGCGATATCAGGTATCGTAAGTATGTATTTAATTGCTTCTTGTATTCCTATCATCTCTTTATTTGATTTTGTAGTTAAAGGCTCTGTAGCAATACTAGTTTTTAGTCTTTTTAATGTGAATATTTTAAGTGTTTTATCAATTAGCACTATCATGTGGATCTTCAATTTTGCATTTCCAGCTTCCCTAGGAAGTTATTTTGTATTACAATTTAAACCTATTGAAGAATGATCACATTTGTATTCATAATAACAGGCATCTACGCCATACTAATTTTATCTTTTAGTGTTGGGTTTAAAAAAGTAAGTGTATTTAAAAGTCAAAAAAAATATTCTAAAAATTCATTTTCTATAGTGATTCCCTTTAGAAATGAAGCAGAAAATCTTCAACCTCTGTTGGATTCTATAAAGAATCTAAAATTTACTAGAAGTCAATATGAGTGTATTTTTATAGACGATGATTCTATTGATGATTCTGTCAATATTATTCATCAAAATTTAGATAAAACCGACATTCAATATTCAGTAATTCCCAATTTCAGAAAATCAAATTCTCCAAAGAAAGACGCTATTAATTCTGCTATTAAATTAGCTAAATATGATTGGATTATCACTACTGATGCAGATTGTGTAGTGCCACAATATTGGTTGTGTCAATTCAATGAATTTTCAGAACAAAACAACTCTAAAATGATAGTTGGTCCAGTTATGTATCTATCAACTAACTTTTCTTTTTTAGAAAGTTTTCAATTGTTAGACTTTTTAAGTTTACAAGGAGCTACTTTGGGTGGATTCGGAATCAAAAAACCTTTTTTATGTAATGGTGCAAATCTTGCTTATAAAAAAGATGCTTTTATCGCATTAAAAGGTTTTCACGGAAACGAAGAAATTGCAAGTGGTGACGATATATTCTTATTTGAGAAATTTTATAAAAAAAATCCAACAGAAGTTCATTTTTTAAAATCTAAGGCTGCAATTGTAAAAACTAAGCCCGTAAGTACCTGGAGTGAGTTAATTCAACAACGAATGCGTTGGGCAGCTAAATCGAGTTCTTATAATTTAAAAACCGGAAAAATTGTAGGAATAATTGTTTTATTGACCAACGTTGTGTTTATAATTTCTATGATTGAAATTTTTAGCTCTCATGAGAATTCTTTGAGTTTCTTGTACTGCTTAATAATTAAAATTTTACTGGATTTTATACTTATAAAACAAACTTCACTCTATTATATTGGTTCATCAAAAAAGATACGATACTTTGAATTGGGAAGTTTATTCTATCCTTTTTTTAGCATTTATATCGTTTTAAAAACTATTACTGGAAAATACAGCTGGAAAGGAAGGATCTTTAAAAAATAAGTTAATCAAAGATACTCGCTAAAATATTTTCTGCTTGGTACCAAAGAAATAACACCAATATTAAAAGAGCAATTAAGAAAAGTCCTTTTTTAGGATTTGATTTTCTTCGATTGCCAAATTTTCTTTGAAATTTCATACGTTTGTTTTAGAAAGTACTAAGATAAAAAATTAACGTTTAATGAGTACTTGTTTTTGTTAACTTGTAAAAATCATTTCGACACAATATAAAGAGCAACAACATTTCTTATGAAGTATTTTTTAATTCTTGTAACTTTTATTCTTTTAATTCCTTCAAATTCAATTAAAGAAGATTCATCAGAAAAAAATTCCTTTGTGGTTGTTCAATTATTTACCTCAAAATTTTGTCCTTACTGCTCAGAGGCTGACGAATTAATAGCGAAAATCAATCAAGAATACAAAGAGAAAAAAGTCTATGTTTTGTCGTATCATGTTGATTATTGGGATCGAGGAGAAAGGAAAGACCCTTTTGGTAAAAAAAAGTTTACAGAGCTTCAATACAACTATGCAAAACAGTTTAAAGAGCGAAGGGTTTATACGCCACAAGTTGTTTTAAATGGTAAAGACCACTTTAACGGAACCATTGAATCTAGATTAAGGAAAAAGATTAAAAGCTATTTAAAAAAGGAATCTCAGAATACAATTAAACTTTCTTATAATAAAAATGAAAAAGGGAATTTAGCATTGAATTACGAAATTTCTGGTGAAACGATTGATAAAAATCTAAAGCTAGCATTTGTTCTAAAAACTAAAAAAGCATTGGCGAATACCAATATCGTCTTAGAGGAGATGATGGTGGAACTTAACAAGAACAAAGGAAGTATTCTAATTCCGACTATAACTTCAGAAGTGAAAAAAGATGTATTGGTGATTGGTTATGTTCAGAATAAAAAACTACAAATTACTGGAGCAACTCAATATGAATTTTAAGTTTCTTATTTAACAGCTCTTAACATCTCTCTTTTTCCTGGAGGTCCAGGCAACCTTTCTACGGTAAAACCTGTAGCCTGCATAGCTCTTCGCACACTTCCTTTTGCAGAATAAGTTACCAAAGTTCCTTTATCTTTTAAAGCTACAAACATTTTTGAAAAGATTTCTTCTGTCCACAATTCGGGTTGTAAACGAGCACCAAAAGCATCGAAATAAATTAAATCAAAATGATTTTTATCTGTAATTTCATGAAAAAATTGCTTTCTTTTCAATAAAGAAAAATCTTTTGTTACCTGATGTTTTTCTTCCCAAGAATTCTTGTGAAACTTAGTAAAAAATTCAGCAAAAGATGTTGCATCTAATTCCGTAACATAATTTAACTGTTCAATTTCCTCTAAACTAACAGGATAAGCTTCTAATCCAACATAATCTATCGATAGTGTATTTTTTTGTGCTTCTAAAAAAGTAATGAATGCGTTTAACCCAGTACCAAAACCAATTTCTAAAATAGAGATTTTCTTTTTAGAAACTGATTCTAACCCCTGCTTTATAAAAACATGATAAGCTTCTTGAATGGCTCCGTGAATAGAATGATATTGTTCATTCCATTCAGGTATTTGTATGGTTGTAGAACCATCTGAAGTGATTATAATTTCTCGTTTCAAATTACTGAATCAGAAGTTTTTTAATTTTTGGAATTGGACCAATACATGTAGTTTGATGACAAGTTATACAACTATTTATAGTTGTATTGTGTTTTAAAGTCAATGAATCTTTAGGCGATTCAAAAACTTGTTTCATGTTGTTTAAATAAAAGTCTGAAAATGTCTTAAAATCTGCAGTTCTATCTGTTGAATCGGTTAATTTGGCCGAATGTATTTTTAAAAACTCTTCTGGAAATTTTGCAAGTTGTTTTCCTTCTAAAATTAACTTCTTATTATTTGCATTTGTTTTATACATTAATAACATCAAAGCAGCCATTTCTGACTGCTTGTACATGTTTTCTTTTGAAATGCTCTCAATTTTTTCCTCTTTTTTAGAATTACATCCCAAAAAAAGGATTAGAGAACCTATGAAAATAATTTTTTTCATTACTTCTTCATCAAAACACCGTTTGCCTCAAAAGCAAGTTCCATTTTTGGTTCTGTGATTTTAGCAATTTCGTCTGCAGATTTTCCTGCATCTTCCGCATAATGTTTTAAATCTGCTACTGAAACTTCTGTTACAAATGCTTTCCCCTCAACAATAACTTCTTTTCCGTTAGCATCTAAAGGCATAAAAAATCCGTAATCTTTAAAACGAACCATAATGGTTTGGTCTCCTTCACCAGCTGGTAATTTCATCCAACATCCTTTCTTAGAACATACCTCTTGTATACTTGAAGCAAATTTTAAATTGATGGTATCTCCTGATTTTAAAGCACCGTATTTATTTAATGCTTCAGCAGATGATAGATAGTCTTTTGCAGTTATTTGATCCCCAAAAGAGTTATAATCCATTGATAACGTTTCTTTCTCTTTAACTTTTTTCTCTTCTTTATTGTTTTTACAAGCAACAATTGACAGAGACAAGATCATTATAATTAGTAATTTTTTCATGTCTAAAATTTGAATATTATACAAAACAAAGATAGTTGTTTAGAATAAAAAACTGTGTCTAGATTTGCAAAAAAAACAAACTAATTTATGTACTTTTGCAAAAAATTTAGATTCAATTCAGATGGCAGTAGACATTAAAATTCAACCTGTAGAAACTTCTAAAATTAGTAGTGTAGATTTTAGTAATTTACCTTTTGGTAAAGTATTTTCTGATCATATTTTTCAGTGTGATTATATCAACGGAAGCTGGCAAAACCCGGTTATTAAACCTAATGAGGCTATTCAATTAAATCCTGCAGCTAAAATCTTTCATTATGGACAATCTATATTTGAAGGAATGAAGGCTTATAAAGATGACAAAGGAAGTGTGTTTTTATTTAGACCTACAGACAACTGTAGTCGATTAAATAAATCTGCGAGTCGTTTGATGATGCCAGAAATTCCTGAAGAATTATTTATGCAAGGTTTAAAGAAACTATTAGAAATAGAAAGTGACTGGATTCCAACTACAGAAGGAAGTTCTTTATATATACGTCCTTTTATGTTTGCTACTGGTGAAGGTTTTCATGCATCGCCAGCAGATGCTTATACTTTCATTATAGCAACGGCACCTTCTGGAGCTTATTTCTCTGGAAAAGTAAAAGTTTTAATTGAAGAAAAATATGCTCGAGCTGCTAATGGTGGAGTTGGATTTGCTAAAGCTGGTGGTAACTATGCTGCACAATTTTACCCAACACAATTAGCTATCGAAAAAGGATATAATCAAGTTATTTGGACTGATGACAATACACACCAATTTATTGAAGAAGCTGGTGCAATGAATATTTTTGTTAGAATAAAAGATACTTTAATTACGAGTCCAACTAGTGATCGAATCTTAGATGGTATTACAAGAAAAAGTATCATTCAGATTGCTAAAGACAATAATATTGACGTAGAAGTTCGTAAAATTTCTGTTAGTGAAGTTGTTGAAGCAGCAAAAGAAGGAAACTTAAAAGAAATGTTTGGCGCAGGAACCGCTGCAGTTATTTCTCCAATTGCTGGTTTTGGATATCAAGGAACCGATTATAATTTACCTGAACTTTCTGATACCTTTGCTTCTTTCTTAAAAAAGAAAATCACTGATATTCAAACAAACAAATCTGAAGATCCATACGGTTGGAGAATACATGCTTAAATTTTGAAAAAACTTTTCTTTATAGCGTTTATTGTTTCCTTTTTGGGATGTGATAAGAATGTTTTAAAAGAAGAAAAAGCATTACCAACAAATCAATACATTACAATTTTAGGAACTGCCCAAGATGGAGGGTTTCCTCATATTGGTTGCCAAAAAGAATGTTGCAAGGACTTCTATAATGGAATTCTTCCAAAGCAAAAAGTAGTTTCTTTAGGTTTAATTGACACAGAAGCTCAACAAAAATTCTTATTTGAAGCTACTCCAGACATTTCTACTCAGTTAGATGATTTAGAACGAAATCACTTAAAAACAAACACAATTATTGATGGTGTTTTTATAACACATGCACATATTGGTCATTATACAGGGTTGATGTATTTTGGAAGAGAAGCATTAGGTAAAAAAAACACTCCTGTTTTTGTGATGCCAAAAATGAAAAATTTCTTAATTGAAAACGGACCTTGGAGTCAGTTAGTGAGTTTAGAAAATATCCAGTTTACCAATTTAAAAAAAGACAGTACAATTTTCATCACTAAATCGTTAAAAGTAACTCCTTTTTTAGTACCACATAGAGATGAATTTTCTGAAACCGTTGGTTATAAAATTGAAGGACAAAACAAAGCTGCTTTGTTTGTTCCAGATATTAACAAGTGGACTCTTTGGAAGAAAAATATTATTGAAGAAGTCAAAAAGGTAGATTATGCTTTTATAGATGCTACTTTCTTTAAGAGTGGAGAAATCAATAGACCCATGAGTGAAGTCCCTCATCCTTTTATTGAAGAGACTATTACTTTGTTTAAAAATGAATCTATTGAAACAAAAAATAAAGTCATCTTTATTCATTTCAATCACACCAATCCAGTTTTACAAACAAATTCTAAAGAGCGTAAAGAGTTAGAAAAATTAGGTTTTAACTTTACCACTCAAGGACAAAATTACCCTTTATAGTTTTTTATTGTTATTGAGCGACTAGTTTTTCGTTATATTTGATTACTAACTAATTAGTTACTATACAATTGTATGAATCGAATTTTCAAATTTTCATTTATCTTTCTTTTAATGCTAGTTTTCATTAATTGCACTTCTAATATGAACACTAAAGAAAGTAAAGAGACAGTACTTTCAAGTTTAGACAGCATCAATATTGAGAATAATAAAAGTATCATTGATTCAAAAGAAAATATTACCAAAGGATATATTTTTAACGACAGCCTCTTGGATATAAGAGCAGATATGAAAAAAGATCATCGTTTTTTTGGTTATCAAAAACCAAATATCACCTCAAAAAAACTAATTCTCTTTTCAATTTTTACTAATGATATTGACGGAAATCCTTTTAAATGTGAATTAGGTTCTTATTACGATATGACTGACTCTGAAGGTTTAGAAATTAAATATCAAAAAACGCAAGGTGATTTTATTGAAACAATCATTTCTAATGAAAATGGAGAAAAAACAGTTGTTTATTTTGAAAAAAAATGGATTATACTCGAACTAAAGTAAATTAACTTTAAAAACTACATCATGAAAAAAGTAACCAGCCTTTTATTTATTATACTATTCTCAGTTTTAGTAATTAGCTGTAAAGACAATAAGAAAAAAGAATTAAAAGAAACTGATATTGTTCAAAAAGATTCAATTATAGACACATCAGTAGACACAACAGTAGATAACACTATCGATACTGAAACAAAAGAATATGAACCTACAGATGATGAATTACGTGAATATGGAATGATTGTAGATGTTGAAGATGGTGCTTATCCTTTCTATTCTGTGACAGTAGATTTCTTAGAGCGTAACATGAAACAAAGCTTTACCGTTAACATTGAAGGATTTAACATAAATTCTGAAACACTAGAAGGCTTGAAAGGAAAATATGCTACGATTTATTATACTAGTGATTTAGAAAATGATTTGAGTGATCTTCATTTTGAAGGAAAGTCATTATTTGGTGAATATGCTCCCGAAAAAGATGATAACTGGAAACAAGTTACGGGTATTTTAAACGGAGCAACGAGCTTAAGTGGAGATTTACCAGGAGAAATTACCATTACGGATACAAACGGTGAAGAAACTACGTTTGAATTGTATATTGAAGATGAAACCATGAAAGTAAACGGCAAAAAAGTTACTGCTTATTACTCACTTAGATCAAGTAATATAATAACACACATCGTACCTTATTCAGAAGAATAATTAGTCATTATAATCAGGGTTGTGTTTGTTGTCTTCTGCATGCGCAAAATGAGGGTGCGTCCAAATCACCACTTTTGGATTTCCTATTCTAACAGCATTATGAAATTCTTTGTTAAAGAAATCGTTAAAAAACCAGATTTTTCTTTTCTTTCTTATATGATCTTCATAACGAATTTTCCAAGGCCGACTTCCGTTTACTTTCATTCCACTTCTTTTGATGCTAATGATCGATGTAAATGGAACGATAGTCTCTTTTTTATCTCGAATAATATATAAGTTTACCTCATCGTGCTCTAGTCTTCTGGATCTTTTTAGCAAATAAAACAATCCAACACTAATTACTAATAAAATAAGTCCTGTCCATCGATAAGGCTTATCGATGATATCTAAAACTGACAATAAAGCAACAGGAATCATCAACCAACGCATCCACGCTTTTCCTGATTTAATAACTTCCCTTTTTTTTGTAATTGTTTCTTTTCTAGTCGCCTTAAAACTCATCTTTAAAAATACACTTCAGGATTAACTTTTTTTACTCTTTTTTGAAATTCAATGTTTGTATGAGACTTATATCTATAAGAATTCTTGTAAGAAAACTTATCTAGATAAGTTACTTTCCAATGATGTTTGTTTTTTTTATTCTTACTTCTTTTTATACTTACAATTGAAGAAAAGTGAATCACTTTTTCATCAGTTCCGTATAAGATATATAGATTGTCATGATCAAATTCCATTCTTCGATATCTACCAATTAAATAGAATAAAATAGCTATAAAAAAGAGCAAGAAAAAACTTACCAAAGCTTCATTTGTGTATAAAATTAAATTCGCGATGAGCACTAAAAAAACAGGGACCAAAAAAAAGCGTGTCCAACCATAACCTTTAGACAAAACTTTACGTTTTCTCTGAGAACTTCTTTTTGATGATTTTTTACGCCTACTTTTACTCACTATAAAAAAAATTAATGATCTAATATATCTTTAATATTTGGTTTAAAATAATTAGGCCCTTTTAAAACCTTACCATCTTCACGGTAAATAGGTTTGTTGTCTTCTCCTAACTTACTCATATTACTTCGCTGAATTTCGTCAAAAACCTCTTCAATTTTATATTGCATTCCGTGTTCAATAATAGTTCCTGCCAAAATATACAGCATATCACCTAAGGCATCTGCAACCTCTACTAAATCATTATTATTTGCTGCTTCAAAATATTCTTCATTTTCTTCTTTCATTAAATTGAAACGCAGTAAGTTTCTTTTTTCTCCAATATTGGCAGTTGGTTCGTTTTTAATTCCCAATTTAAAAGCTGTATGAAATTGATGAACAGCATCTGTATATTTTTTCATGTGTTTTATGTCTTATTATTTTAATAGTTATGCATCGACTAAGCTCAGCACAACAATATAGCTTCCATATAATTATCAGTTCGATATTGGTTAATTGTTATGGAAGTTTCATCTACTATTAATTATATATTGTTTGTTTAATTCGTAATTTTGCTAAAAATACAATTTTATGTTTACTACTGGAAGAATCATTTTTGCAGTTATTTTTATCATCGCTTTTATAATTTTCATGGTCATTTCTTATAAAAAAGATGCAAAAAACCACGAAGCATATTATAAAAATGCGGCTAAAAAAGTAGCAATTTATGGAACTTTAGCAATTATTATTTTTGTTGCTTTACGTTTTATGACCGCTTACTTACTCTAATCTATAGGTTTTAATAGATCTAATTTATCATGATCTAATAAGGTATAGCCATCTTTATCAAAAGAAAACGAACTTTCAAACTGAACATCAACTTCTAGTTCCTCAAACTGATACGAATATATTTTGAAGAGTTTTTGTGAAAAAGCTTCATCATGATATTGCAATAGAATATACATTTCTGCATCTAATTCTTTTAATTCTTTATTTGAATACTTTGTTAAAGGACTTTTTTCATCCAATTGGTGCACAACTGTCCACATAGTTGGCAAATACATAATTTTATCGCGTTCTAATTTTAGTTGATAGAAATTTCTTTTAAAATTATCACCTTTTTTATTCGGTTCTGTGATTGATAAAGTAACTGTTATTTGAGGCTCTATCATCATGTTTTTTCTACTATTCATCAAACGAAACATCAACGCTCGATTGTCCTTAAAATCTCTTACAATAATATTTTTACTGAATTTTATCGCAGCCTTAGGTTTAGAAAATCTTCCGTACAGCAAACCTGTGATAAATGAAAAACCTAACAACCCTATCATCGCCTGAAAAGAAGCAATAATATTGGCTATTAATCCTTGGGGTGCGATACCACCGTAACCAACCGTAGTGATTGTTTGAGCACTAAAGAAAAAACCATTTAATAAATCTCTTAAAACATTTCCTGTTGAGGGTGTTATTTGCTCAATTCCGATGAGATTGTAAATAACAGCAAAAAGAATATTAATACTGGTATACACAAGAATTACAAAAAAGAAAAATCGTGTCCAAGAAATGTCAATCAAATGTGAATATAAATCGTTCCAATTTCTTGTTCGATTAACATGAGTAACATTAGAAGTGCCATCTTTATTGATGATTTTTTTGGCATTCTTTGAAGATTGATATCCAAACCCTGGATCTTTTACCTTTTTAATCATTAGGACTAACACTTAAATTCTATGAAAATAAAGAGGTTTCTGTTTTCACAAAAACCTCTTTAAGCTACTATTATTGACAACTATAATTTAATATTAGATGTGTTTTTTGGTATTAAAAAACCGTAATTCTTAGAATAGAACAACATTTGTTCTTCAAAACCTTTAGGTTGATTAACGCTAATGTCTATCACGTTTTTATCAGTATCTAAAACTTCAGTTAGTACAGGATTAACAAAACCACTATAAGGCGCAGAAGTAAACTGCTTATTACGTTCTAAAACTTCTTTGTGTAGCTCTTGATCAATCTTAACACCATAACCTTCTACCAAAGCTTTGGCAGCTTCAAAATCTCCTTCGGATTTGATACGTTGCGCTTCTTTTAATAAGCGTCCGAAAATTTCTCGCAGCTTCATGTAATCGTTAATCTTAAAGTAGGTTTTACCCTCTTTTGAAACTTTTTCTATCACATTGTCTTTTTTACCTTGCTCAAAAGCCCAAGCAGAAACCCATTGACGATTTACCATATGATCTTCTTCTAAGTCATTCCCTAATTCGATTCTAATTAATTGAGTAACCAATCCGTTTCTGATATAACCATCATACGCAGCTTTCCCAAGTTCTTCCCAGTTATCAGTCAATCCTAGTTCTTGTAATTTTGGATCCATTAAATAATACAATCCAACTAAATCAGCTCTCCCTTCTTCCATGGTAGAAGCATAGTTTTGTAAGGTTTCTTTTGGCTGACCAATTCCTTCGTTGATAATACCAGAAGCATGTCCAACTACTTCATGCAAAGCAGTATGCAATTTATCAGCTATTTGACCGTATTTTTTTTCTAATCTAATTTCTTCTTCATTATAAGCGAATTCTACAAGTCTACCTGTTCCACCTGCATTGTTATAGGCTCCTGTAATATTTCCTAAAGAAACAGACTTAGAACCGTGTTGTTGACGAATCCAATTATTGTTTGGTAAGTTTACTCCAATTGGTGTACTTGGCGATGCGTCTCCTGCTTCCCCGGCAACATTAACTGTTTTGTATGAAACACCTACTACAGTATCTTTTTTATGAGATGGATCTAAAGGCGAATTGTCTTCAAACCATTGTGCATTTTCCGATAAAACTGTCATTTTACGAGACATGTCAAAATCTTTAATTTCTACAATAGTTTCATAAGAACCTCTATATCCTTTAGGATCGTTATAAACTTCTATAAAACCATTAATCCAATCAATATTTCCTTCTGTTGAAGTTGCCCAAGCAATACAATATTGATCCCAAACATCCAAGCTACCTGTTTTATAATATTCTATTAATAAACCTAATGCCTTAGCTTGTTTCTCATTTTCGGCAACTCCCTGTGCTTTTTCTAACCAACTAATAATTTGATCAATTGCTGCTCCGTACATTCCGCCAGATTTCCATACTTTTTCAACTAAAACACCATTTTCTCTTACTAATTTTGAGTTTAACCCTGCTTCAATTGGCATTCCTTCGGGTCCTTTATAGGCAGTTTTATAAAAATCAGCAACTTCTTTATCTGTAATGTCAGATCCATAGAAATTAATGGCTGAAGAAAGTATATTATCAACTCCCTCTTTCTTGTTTACTTTTTTATTATCGGCATCATTAAATAATACTTCTATAACCTCAGCCGATAAACTTGTATTTGATTTTTTTAATAATTCATTTTCAAAATATTCTTGACTAAAACCTGGTTTTAACTTATCATTTGAATAATGATGATGAATTCCGTTAGAAAACCAAACTCTTTTTAAGTAGACTTTAAAAGCTTTAAAATCATCCGTGTTTTTGTCTCCAGTATAGTTACCATTAATATTTTCTAGAGCTTCGCGAATCACTAAATTGTGTTTATAATTCTGATCCCACATGATATCTCTTCCTGCTAATCCTGCTTGGGTTAAATAAAACACTAATTTTTTTTCTTTTAAAGTTAATTCTTCAAATCCAGGGATTTTATAGCGAAGTACTTTTACGTCTGCAAATTGTTCAACAAAATGACTAAATTCAGTTTCTTTTTTCTCATTAGAACAAGAAAACAAGATACCACTTACTATAAATAGATAGACTAGTTGTTTTAATTTCATCTTTAATTTATTTTGATTTTGGTTGATAAATGTACAAATTTATAAATGTATTGTTAATTTGGTTTTTGTAGTCTTTGGATGCTTTTAAATCGTTTCCAAGTTTTCCTGTTGATGATAATATAAATCATAAAGCAACTTACATCTAATAAAAAATAAAATAAACTAATTCCACTTGGCGGATTGTTACTTGGTAAAAAATCAAAAACTCCAAAAGCTGTACTTGGCCAAGACCAAGTTGAATAGGCAGTCCCTCCAATTTCTAAAACAGCGACTACAATATACATGGTTAGAAAAAACAATCGGTCTTTTGGTCTTATCACTAACATTCCAAAGACACCTAAAGTCATTATAAATCCGAAAATATCATGAAAAGCGATGAGATAAATCAGTGCAAAAATAGAGATGATCATGTAAAACAATGCATTGATTTGCTTCGCATATTTTCTAGTAATGGAAGCTTTAGCAAACATGTGTGTTCTTGCGTATACTGCACCATGGCCAAAAGGTATATACCATGGTAAATTTCCCAATCGATAGGTGTACATATCCAAAACTATAGAAAATAAATACTCCCCTGCAAAACCAATAAGAACTCCGTAGATCATCAATTCTCGGGTTCTTTTTACAGAACGATAATAGAGAATTCCAAACGCCAAAAACATAAAAGCATTGGTTAATAATTGTGCATCTGGAAAGATGGATGCGAAGTGAGTTCCATCAAAATACAAAGCAATTACAAATAGAAACAACAATCCTATTCTACGAATAAAAACCTTTAGGATTTTTAGAAAATCAGCTTTAGGAATCCCAAACATTAATTTGTTTTTATGGGTTTGATTGCTGTTTGTCTTTCGTTTACATATCTAAAGATATTGTCTCCAAATAAACCCGCTTCTTCTAACATAATTCGGATATCTTTTTGCCATTCTGGAATATTAACAGTCACATTTAATTCGATTGCGTACGCTGTATTTTTGTGTAAAGAATAATCGCCACGAAATGGAACGCCAGCCTGAGAATCCCAAATTCCTATGGTAGTTCCGGCACTATGTCCATATTTTCCAAGTGGATGTGTGTAAATTGAAGGTCTTAATCCGTTTTGTTTTGCTTCAGAAAGTGAACTTAGTAGAATTTCATTTCCTGTTCTCCCTTCTTTCATGTTTCTTGTTAGAATATCCTGTAATTGATTTCCCTTTTTGAAAGCATTTGCTAAATATGTTGGAACTTTTACCTCGTCATCTTTTAAAACATATGCATGTTGCTGACAATCTGTATTTAATCCAATATAAGTAATTCCAAAATCGCAATGCAACAAATCTCCTTTTTGAATCGCTTTATCTTCTTTAGACTTAGAAAAAGATTCTATATGAGATTTTAAAGCTTCCTTATTTCGTTGAATATCAACCGTAGGATGAAACCATGTTTCTAAACCTAAATCGGTTACTTTTTGACGCATCCACCATACAACATCATCTGTAGTTGTTTCTCCTGGCGTGATAACTTTACTTGAAAAGGCTTCATCAATAATATCATGGGTGATTTTCACTAGCTTTTCAAAAAGTTGAATTTCTTTTTCAGTTATTGTTTCTATCCAAGCTACCGCTAATTTTTCTGCAGAAACTAATTTAGAGGTCAATGAATCTGGTAAATTTTGTGTTAATTCTTCATAATCTGTCTTCACCAAACCATCTGCTAAAGGGAAATGCTTCGAATAATTAACTCCTATTTTTTCAGGATTTCGTTCGGCTATAATATCGGATAAAGCTTTCCATTGATTGGGTTCTTTTTCTTTATTCCATGCTGATTTTATACTCTTGCCAATATCATATCTAGCAACTGCCATACGCTCAATCGTTTGCTTTTCTTTGTTTCTGTAGAAAACAATGATGGTTCTTCTTCTTGCATTTAACCATGTTGATGGTAACATGGTTTTTAATACTGGATCTTCGTTGTATTCTCTAGAAATTAATAACCACATGTCTAGATTTGCATCATCCATTAATTGTGGCAGTAAGTTTTGAAAACGATCTTCTAATAATTCATCTTTTAAAGTTGCCCTATCTTTTTCTGATAAAATTTGAGCAAAATTAATTTGTGTAAAGAAGAAAAGAAGAAGTAAAAATAATACTCTCATAAGGTTGGTTAATTTTCTATAAAGATACTTGTTAGAACTAGAAAGTTAAAATTTCATAAAAACATTCTTGTATGGAATAATTATTGCAACTTTATCTAGGAATAAAAAACTTGATTATGAGACATCTACCTAAAATAATTGGAATATTAGTTTTGAGTGTTTTGATGTATGCTTGTGGCTCATCATCTTTAAAAGATCCACAAACAAAAAAAGAAGAACCCGTTGTTATTGCAAATGACAGTTTAGAATACGAGGTAATTATCTTTGATATTGGTTTCAATAACTATCTAGCTTCACAAGCAAGACCAATTGGTTATTACTCTCAAAATTATCTCGAAAACTGGAATATTATTTATGTTACCAACTGGAATATTAGAGCTCAAAATCCAACTAGATATAATCAAGACATCTATCAAAACATCATCGATTATAGCAGTTCTATTGACTATGGAATGGATGTTAATTACAAACTATTCAACTACTTTCAGTTTGCTCAACAGAAATACAAAATGAGATTAGATAATGAAGCAGGAACAAATGTCAGGATTCGTTAACGCTTGACAAATTTTAGAAAGCTGTACTTGTAATTATTTTTTTCGTCCGGAGAAAAATCTTCTTTGTCAGCTTGTTCCCATACTTTTTTATCTATGGTAGGAAAATAAACATCTGCTTCAAATTCTTGATGAACTTGTGTAATATCTAATTGATCTGCTAAATCCTTCTCTAAGGTTTCTTTATAAATCTGAGCACCTCCAATAATAAAAGCAGCTTCTTTATCCTTTATTAACGCGATAGCTTGCTCTAAACTATGAACAACATCACAACCTTCTTGATGATACGTTTTGTTTCTGGTAATAATTACAGATTTTCTATTTGGTAAAGGTTTACCGATAGATTCAAATGTATTTCTACCCATAATTATGGTATGACCAGTAGTAATTTTTTTGAAACGTTTTAAGTCAGCTGGTAAATGCCAAATTAAATCATTGTTTTTACCTAGTTCATTATTAGCTCCAATAGCTGCGATTATTGTAATCATAAATTAATCTCAAATTCAAAATCTTGAACAAAATTAAGGCTATTTTTTTTTCGATTTGACGTTTTTGAATGTTTTTGACATAAAAACATGATTTTACGAAATCGTGGTAGCCTTAAATCTATTGAAAATCAGCTTAAAAGAAAAGTGGTTTCTATTGATAATCTTCTAAAAAATCATTTTCTTTTTTGGTTTTTTAAAGCATTTTTGGAGCTTTTTTATGAAATCAATAATTCTTATCAAAATGATCATTTCTAATTTGCATCTGTAGATTTCTTAGTTACATTTATATCTTAATTTAATTAATAATAACATGGCTATTAAAAAACAATTTTTAAAAAGTAAACCTGTTTGTAAAGTCACTTTTAGTGTTCCTGCTGAGGAAGCAAACAATGTTGCTGTAGTAGGAGATTTCAATGAATGGAATACTGAAGCTACTAATTTAAAAAAATTAAAGAACGGTACTTTTAAAGGTACTTTAGATTTAGAGACTTCTAACTCTTATGAGTTTAGATATGTTGTGGATGGAAATTACGTGAACGATGAGCAAGCAGATTCTTATCAATGGAATGAGTTTGCTGCCGCTGAAAACGGAGTTTTAAATCTATAATTTTGATTTGTGAGAAAAAAGAGCTTTCCGTTTGGAAAGCTCTTTTTTTACTATTATATCGCTACAGCTCCTTTAATATGAGGGTGTGGATTGTAATTTACTAACTCAAAATCTTCAAACGTAAAATCAAAAATACTTTTAACATTTGGATTCATTTTCATCGTTGGTAAAGGTCTGATGTCTCTAGAAAGTTGTAACTCTAACTGTTCTATATGGTTGCTATAAATATGTGCATCACCAAACGTATGAATGAACTCTCCTGCTTCATAACCACATACTTGTGCCATCATCATAGTAAACAAAGCATAAGAAGCGATGTTAAAAGGAACACCTAAAAAGATATCTGCACTTCTTTGATATAACTGACAAGATAATTTACCATCAGAAACATAGAATTGAAAGAAAGCATGACAAGGAGGTAGCGCTGCTTTTCCATTGGCTACATTTTCAGAAAATGAAACTGATGTATCTGGCAAAACACTAGGATTCCAAGCTGAAATCAACATCCTTCTACTATTTGGATTCTTTTTTAAAGTAGTGATCACTTCTTTTAATTGATCGATATCATCACTATTCCAATTTCTCCATTGATGTCCATAAACAGGTCCTAAATCTCCATTTTCGTCAGCCCATTCATTCCATATTCTCACACCATTTTCTTGTAAGTATTTTACATTTGTATCTCCTTTTATAAACCATAACAATTCATAAACAATAGATTTTAAATGCAATTTCTTAGTGGTTACCATTGGAAATCCTTCACTTAAATCAAAACGCATCTGATGACCAAAAACACTTTTAGTACCAGTACCTGTTCTATCTCCTTTTTCATTTCCGTTTTCTAAAACGTGTTTCACTAAGTCGTGATATTGCTTCATAGTTCCTTCATTTTCTTATATACCAAAAATAAAAAAAGCTTCAATTTGTTTGAATTGAAGCTCCCTTTTCTATGATAAAGTTATTAACGATTTGTTTATAGACTATCCGATAATCATTCCAGCGATGGTAGCAGACATTAAAGAGGCAATTGTACCACCTAATAAAGCTTTCATCCCAAATTCTGATAAGGTTTTTCTTTGACCTGGAGCCAAAGAACCTATCCCTCCAATTTGGATTCCTATAGATGCAAAATTTGCAAATCCGCATAACATATAAGTAGCCATAATAATTGATTTATTATAGGTAAGATGTGTTGCGCTTGCTACATTTTTCAATTCTGCTAATTGGATGTACCCAATAAACTCACTGGCTGCTAATTTAATTCCTAATAACTGTCCCATTAACGTCATATCTTCACTAGAAACTCCAATTAACCACATTAACGGAGCAAAAGCGTACCCTAAAATCATTTCTATTGTAAGACCGCTATAGGATGTATTGGCTGCAATTATTTCGTCTAGAGAAGTAAAATGCCATCCTAAATATTCAATTCCGTCAAAACCTCCGAAAAATCCTAAAACTCCATTTAGCATTGCAATAATTGCTACAAATACCAATAACATTCCACCTACGTTTACTGCTAATTTTAATCCTTCAGTTGTTCCGTTAGCAATGGCATCTAAAATATTAGATCCAATTTTCTCTTGAGAAACCGTGACATCCGTATTTACTTCTTCAGTTTGTGGGTATAAAATTTTAGAAATCACGATTGCTCCTGGAGCTGCCATTACTGAGGCTGCTAATAAATGTTTCGCAAATACTAATTCTAAAGCTTTATCTCCTCCTCCTAGAAATCCGATATATGCTGCTAATACTGCACCAGCAACTGTCGCCATACCTCCGATCATTACCAAGAGCATTTCTGACTTATTCATTTTTTCTAAATAAGCTTTAATCAACAATGGTGCTTCGGTCTGACCTAGAAAGATATTCCCAGCAACAGAGAGGCTTTCCATACCTGAAATCCCTAAAAATTTAGATAATACTTTTGCCATTACTTTTACTACTTTTTGAATAATTCCTAAGTAGAAAAGCAAGGATGTTAGTGCTGAGAAAAAGATGATTGTTGGCAATACTTGAAAAGCAAATATGTATCCAAAAGTATCCATATCAGCAATCAATCCATCAAATAAGAATTTACTTCCAGCTTTAGTATATTCTAAAATCTCAATAAAAATACCTCCAATAAAATTAAATATTTCTTGGATAAAACTCACTTTTAAAACTCCAATAGCTATCGCTAATTGAAGCGCTAATCCGATTCCAACTTTTTTCCAATTAACAGCTCTTCTATTGGCACTAAATAAGAATGCTATGACTAATAAAACAAACATTCCTAAAACTCCTCGCCAAAGACTTTTCATAGAAAAACCTTGACTTGGTAATATTGTATCTTTAGTTTCTTTGACTATAACAGTATTATTATCTGCTATTTTGTTTTTTAGATTAAAAGAATAAACAAGATCACTTTCAGAAATAGTTAGTGTAGAATCTGTTAACTGTGTTATGTTATAATAACGTACAGTATCGTTTGGGTTTTTGAAATTAAAAATAAGTAAGTTATTCTGATGAATATATGTACCCTCTGCTACCAAACTATCTTTAGAAACTAGTGAATATCTAAAATTCCCTTCCTTTAAATTAAAAGAGTCATTTGAATTAATATCAACAATGGATGTTCCATCATTTTTTTTTATGGATTCAAATTTCCAATCTTTTTCAATCGTTTGCCCAAAAGCAAAAATTGAAAAAAAACATAGCATAACAACAAGGTGTTTTCTCATAATATAAACTTAAGATCGTTTACTAATTTCATCTCTTATTTTAGCGGCTAATTCATAATCTTCATTAATTACAGCGTCATTTAATTGACTGTGAAGTTCTTCTAATGAAAATGATAAAAAACTAGAAGAGTCTAAGGGTTGATTTTGCTCTAATGTAACCTCAACCGTTTCTGGATCTAGATTTCCCTTTATTGCAATTTCTTCTTCTAATTTTAAATAAATACCTGCTTTATCTAAAATATTTTCATAAGTGTAAATTGGCGCAAGAAAACGAACTGCAATTGCTATTGCATCTGAGGTTCTGGTGTCTATTATTTCCTCTACTCCATCTTTTTCACAAATTAAACTTGAAAAGAAAATTCCATCAACTAATTTATGAATAATGACTTGTTTTACTTGAATATCGAAGCGTTCAGAAAATGTTTTAAATAAATCGTGTGTAAGTGGTCTTGGTGGACGAATTTCTTTCTCTAAAGCTATTGCTATGGATTGAGCTTCAAAAGCTCCAATGATAATTGGCAATGTTCTAGTTCCTTCCATTTCACTCAACACTAAAGCGTAGGCTCCACTTTGAGTTTGACTGTAAGAAATTCCTTTTATGGTTAGTTTAATTAAACTCATGAATATTTTTAGGTAAAGTAAAAAAGGGCTGTCTAATTCATGGCAGTCACCAAAAAATTAGACAGCCCTTTACTTGGGCACAATTTACTAAAAATTATGAGTTTTGAGCTTTAAAATCTTTGAGTTTGCTAATTAACTGAGGAACAACTTCAAAAGCGTCTCCAACAATTCCATAATCAGCTGCTTTAAAGAAAGGTGCTTCAGGATCTGTATTGATGACAACTTTTACTTTAGAAGCATTAATTCCTGCTAAATGTTGTATTGCTCCAGAAATTCCAATGGCAATATATAAGTTTGTTGCTACTGGTTTACCTGTTTGACCAACGTGCTCACCGTGAGGTCTCCAACCTAGATCTGAAACGGGTTTAGAACAAGCTGTTGCAGCTCCTAAAACGTCTGCTAATTCTTCTACCATCCCCCAGTTTTCTGGTCCTTTTAAACCTCTTCCTGCTGATACAACTACATCTGCATCGGCAATAGTTACTTTGCCTACTGCTTTATCGATACTGGTTGATGTTACTCCAAAATCACCAATAGATGCCTCAAAACTTTCTACAGAAGCTGTCACACTATTTTCATGAATTCCATATGAATTCTTAGCTAAACCAATTACTTTATTTTCTGTTGAAATCTCTGTATTGTTAAATCCTTTGTTTGAAAATGCTTTTCTCTTAACAATAAATGGACTTGTAGAAGAAGGTGCTGCAACAACATTAGATGCATATCCTGCATTAAAAGCTACTGATAATAATGGTCCTAAATACAAACCATCAATACTAGAGTCTATGATAATGACATTGCTTCCTTTTGCTTCTGCTACTTGTTTGATAACAGATGCATATCCTTGAGCATTAAATACTTTTAATCCATCATTATTTACAGTAACAATAGTTTCTACTCCGTAATTTTGTAATTCTGCAACATCATCACCATTAATGGTTACTGCAATGACATTGGTTCCTAATTCTTCTGCTACTTTTTTCCCATAAGAAACAACTTCAAATGCTGATTTCTTAAATTTTCCTTCTGAAGAATTTGCATATACTAAAACTGACATATCTCTTTATTTTCTTATGGTTAAATTACTTTTGCTTCGTTATGTAATAAATTGATCAATTCATCAATATTATCTGCATCAACTAATTTCACTGCTCCTTTAGGTGCTGGTTTCTCAAATGACTGAGAAGACGTTGCATTTTCAGAACCTGTAGATTCAACGACATTTAATGGTTTTTTACGAGCCATCATAATTCCTCTCATATTTGGAATACGTAAATCCGATTCTTCAACAATTCCTTTTTGTCCACCCACCACTAATGGTAAAGTAGTCACTAAAGATTCACTCCCTCCATCTATTTCTCTTGTAGCTGTTACATTATTTCCATCTACTTCCATTCCAACACAACCATTTACAAAGTTAAAACCTAACATTGCAGCTACCATTCCTGGAACCATCTGACCATTATAATCACTCGATTCTTTTCCTGCTAATACTAAATCATAACCACCATTTTTAGCAACTTCTGCAATTTCTTTAGCTACAGACATCCCATCAGTTGGTTCTACATTTATACGAATAGCATCATCAGCTCCAATTGCCAAAGCTTTTCTTAGCGTAGGTTCTGTTATTGCGCTTCCTACATTAACAACTGTAACGGTGGCTCCTTGCTTTTCTTTAAACCACATGGCTCTTGTTAAGACAAACTCATCGTATGGATTGATCACAAATTGCACGCCATTTGTATCAAACTTTGTGTCATTATCTGTGAAATTAATTTTTGAAGTGGTATCTGGTACATGACTGATACATACTAATATTTTCATCTGTTTTTTTATTTTTTTTAATTAGGTCAGATGTAATTCGCTGATAGTAATTTTAAGTTTATTTAAAAAACTAATATAGCTCATTTCATTGAACATTTATTTTGATTTGACAGGTACGAAGATACTACAAATAATTAAAAAATACTATGCGTGCATAGCATTTTTTTGTTAATATTTATATTTTAATAAATAAAGAATCACTAAATTATCTTATTAAAAAAATGGTTCTGAAATCGTTATCATTTTTTGAAGATTAATGTCTTATTATTTACTCATATTTTCACTATTTTTGCTTTTCAGTAAACAATATAGATTATACTACATGAAAACAGTTCAGTTTAGAGAAGCCATATGTGAAGCCATGAGCGAAGAGATGCGTTCTGATGAAAGTGTCTACTTAATGGGTGAGGAAGTTGCAGAATATAATGGTGCTTACAAAGCTAGTAAAGGAATGCTAGATGAATTTGGTGCAAAAAGAGTTATTGATACTCCGATCGCTGAATTAGGTTTTGCAGGAATTGCAATTGGTTCTGCTATGAATGGTAACCGACCAATTGTTGAATATATGACCTTTAACTTTTCTTTGGTTGGTATCGATCAAATTATCAATAATGCCGCAAAAATTAGACAAATGTCTGGTGGACAATTTAATTGTCCGATTGTATTTCGTGGACCAACAGCTTCTGCTGGTCAATTAGGTGCGACGCATTCACAAGCTTTTGAAAATTGGTTTGCCAATACTCCTGGGTTAAAAGTAATTGTTCCTTCAAATCCATACGATGCTAAAGGTTTATTAAAAGCTGCCATTAGAGATGATGATCCAGTAATTTTTATGGAGTCTGAACAAATGTATGGTGATAAGATGGAGATTCCAGAAGGAGAATATATCATTCCTATTGGAGTTGCTGATATTAAAAGAGCAGGAACGGACGTAACTGTGGTTTCTTTTGGTAAAATCATTAAAGAAGCTTACAAAGCAGCAGATGAATTAGCAAAAGAAGGAATCTCAATTGAAATCATTGATTTAAGAACTGTAAGACCTATGGATCATGCAGCTATTATTAAATCTGTTAAGAAAACGAATCGTTTAGTGATTTTAGAAGAAGCATGGCCTTTTGCCAGTGTTGCTTCAGAAATTACTTTTAGAGTACAAGATGAAGCATTTGATTATTTAGATGCTCCAATTAAAAGAATTACAACAGCAGATACACCTGCACCATATTCTCCAGTTTTATTGGAGGCTTGGATACCAAATAGCAATGATGTGATTAAAGCTGTTAAAGAAGTTTTATACAAATAAATCGCGATATTTAGCGTTATGATAACTTCATCGGCATAAAAGTTGATGAAGTTTTTTAGTCTTATGAGAAAACTCTTTCCCATTTTTATATTCCTTCTTTCGATCGGATATTCTATAGCACAGACCAAAGTAAGTGGTCAGATTTTTGATGAAGAAAATGAGCCTGTTGCCTATGCAACTGTTTTATTTAAAGGTTCTATAGAAGGAACAATTTCTGATGAAAACGGAAGGTTCTACCTCGAATCTAAAAAGAGCTGGAGTCAACTAGTAATTTCATTTATTGGTTATCAAACCATAGAATTTGATTTGCCTAAAAGTGTAAATTACAAACTTAAATTCATCTTAAAGGAAGAAGAAAACACCTTAAATGAAGTAGTTATTGTTACTGGAAAACAATCAAAAAAGAACAATCCTGCAATCGACATTCTTAAAAAGATTTGGGAAAAAAGACGAAAAAACGGTGTTAAAAAATTCAAACAATATCAATATAAGAAATATCAAAAAGTAGAATTTGACTTAAATACTATAGACAGTACTTTTAAGAAAAAAAGATTGTTTAGAGGCATGGAGTTTGTCTTTAAAAATGTCGATACATCAGCCATTACAGGTAAAACATACCTCCCTGTATTTTTAAATGAATCTGTTTCTGAAGTTTATGGAGACAATCTTTTAAACAAAGAAAAAGAAGTTGTTAAAGGAAATAAGAATACCGGATTTAGTAACAATCAAGCTATTATAAGCTTTATTGATGACCTCTACAACGACTATGATATTTATGACAATTATATAAAGTTTTTTTACAAGAGTTTTGTGAGTCCTCTGTCTCGAACTGGAATTCAGAATTACAACTACTTTTTATCAGATAGTGCATTTATAGATAACAAATGGTGTTATAACATCATTTACTATCCAAGGAGAAAAAACGAATTGACCTTTAAAGGTGATTTCTGGGTGAATGACTCAACCTTTGCTGTCAAAGAAATTAACATGCAAGCCTCTAAAAACGCTAATATCAATTGGGTAAAAGACATTTATATTGAGCAAGAATTTGACATTTTAAACGATTCTATTTTTCTATTAAAAAGAGATTATTTCTTATCTGATTTTGCTATCAACAAAAAAGAAAAATCGAAAGGATTATATGGTAAAAGAACAACTCTGTATAATAATTATGAGTTTGACAAACTACTAGATCCAAAGTTCTATGACAAAAAACAATACGATGTAAACGACTCTGTTTACAATCGTTCTGATGAGTTTTGGGAAAATAATAGATTTGAAAAATTAAACAAAGACGAACAAGGAATTTATACTTTATTAGACACTTTAAAAACCGTTCCAAAATTTAAAAGACTTTATAATACAATAGCAACACTTTCTTCCGGTTATTACGAATTTGATAAAGCCAACTTTGATTACGGTCCAATTTTCTCAACCTTTGGGTTTAATGATGTAGAAGGATTACGTTTAAGAACTGGTGGGAGAACTTATTTTGGTTATAACGACCCTTGGAGAGTTGAAGCTTATACGGCTTATGGTTTTAAAGACAGAAAATTTAAATATGGATTCCAAGCAAAAGCAATTCTAGATAAAAAAAGTAGATTAATCATTTCTGGTGGAAATAGACGAGATGTAGAGCAAATTGGTGCAAGTCTTACAGCATCAACAGATGTTTTGGGAAGAAGTAATGGATCTTCATCAATTGTTGGAACAGGACAGAATAACCGACTTACAAATGTAAATCTTACCAAAGTAAGTTTAGAAGCTGAGCCTATTAGAAATTTTGTCGTAAGCGTCTCAGGAAGTTATAAAACCTTAAGTTCTGCTTCAGAATCCTTTAGTTTAGATTATAATGTCTCGCCTACAGAAACCTCTTCATTTGTAAATCAGTTTGAAACTATTTTCACCGCGAATTACTTTCCTGGAAGAAAAGTATCTGGCTCTGGAGTTGAGAGAGGTACCAATACCGAAAAATTAAGAAACATCTTTTTACAAGTAACCAATGGAAATAAAGGTCTTTTTGATAGTGATTTTGATTATACCAAAGTGCAAGTTGCTTATACACAACCATGGTTTATTGGTGGTTTTGGAAGAATGAGAACTTCTCTTGAAGCTGGAAGAACATTTGGAGAAGTTCCTTTAAGCTTACTAAATGTAGTACCCGGAAATCAAACCTATTTTGCTTTCTTTAATACCTTTAATCAATTAGATTTTTATGAATTTGTAACAGACACCTATGCTACTTTTCATTTAGAACATAATTTTAACGGACGCTTATTTGCGAGAATTCCTTTCTTAAGAAAATTAAACCTTAGAACTATTGTTGGTTTTAGAACAGCTTGGGGACAACTTTCACAAGAAAACAAAGTTCTAAATAACACAAGTAACCCTGCACAAATATTACTTCAAGCTCCAAATGACAGACCTTATTACGAGTATAGTATTGGTATTGGAAATATTTTAAAAGTATTACGCGTAGACTTTAACTTTAGAGGAAACTACCTAGACAGTCCGGGAGCACGTAAATTCGGTATTACATTCGGAACAGGATTCTTATTCTAATTATTTTCTTATAATAACTGTTTGTATAGTTTTTATTGAGGTGATATTTTATTTTTTCGAAATTGAGTTTTGTAGGTTTGTAGTTACTTAAAACTCTTCGGTTAGATGAAAAAATTAGCAAGCTTTATAAAAGCTATAATCATTCTTAGTTTTTGCTTAAATTCATTCACAAGTTATTCTCAAATTACAACAGTTGGTAGCGGTAGTTATACTAACTCTTTCCCTGGAGTAGACCAAGCTGGTAGAAATTCTTTTCCTAGTGGAGCTCCACAAGTAAGCGGTGATGCTGTTGGAAAACCAATCCCTACAAATGATTGGTGGTCTAATCTTATCAAAGAAAACCATGCTAGTAATTTATATAATTATCCGATGGCATTGCAAACTACTAACCAAGGTTTAAATGTCAATTATATTGTTCCTGTTTCTACGCCAAATGGTAGTAGCCAACCTATAGATGGAACATTACCTGTGGTGGTTGGGGTTTCTGGATTGAATACTACAAAAGCTACTGTTTCAGATTTTACGGATTGGACTGTAACTATGGATTGGGATGATAATACACATCATTTTAATGCTACAGTGGGAATTGCAATGCCGTTTCTATATTTCACAAAACAATCTTCAGATGTAGCCGAAGTAATAGTGAATAATGGTTCCGTTAGTGTTACCGACGAAATGATGGTTATTACCAACTCTAATAACGGTTCAAATTATGCTATCTATGCTCCAATTGGAAGTACTTGGACTCAGAATGGAAATACATATACCTCAACGTTAAACGGAAAGAATTACTGGTCGTTAGCTTACATTCCAACTGTTGGAAGTATTACTAACATTGCAAATGAATACAAAAAATATGCTTACGTTTTTCCATCAAACACAGAAGTTAACTGGAGTTATAATGAGGCTAATGCAAAAGTTTCTACAATATTTACTGTAACTACTGATATTAAAGAAGGAACAGAAACCAATGTGTTAATGGGTTTACTACCTCATCAATGGGGAAATTTAGCACCAAGTTCAGCACAGCCAACAGGATATACTTTTAGTTCCATTCGTGGAGATGTAAAAACTTTAGACGGAAACACATTTACAGTTGAAAATACCTTCAAAGGTATTTTACCAACACTTCCAGATTTAGCAAATTATAGCAATGGATATAATCCTACTGAATTAGATGCCAAAATTGCATTATTAGAAAACGAAGGATTGGCTACTTGGACAGATTCCTATAATGAAGGACAGGTGATGAATCGCTTAATTCAAACCGCAAGAATCGCAGATCAAATTGGAAAAACTGAAGCACGTGATAAAATTGTAGCGACTATTAAAGAAAGACTAGAGGATTGGTTAAAAGTTGAATCTGGAGAAGTTGCTTTTTTGTTTTATTATAATGACACTTGGTCTGCAATGTTGGGTTACCCGGCCGGTCATGGTCAAGACAGTAATTTAAACGATCATCATTTTCACTGGGGGTATTTTATTCACGCTGCAGCTTTTATGGAACAATACGAGCCCGGTTGGTCTTCTCAATGGGGAGATATGATTAATCTTCTAGTCAGAGACGCTGCATCGACTGATAGAAATGATACTCAATTTCCATTTCTACGAAATTTTAGTCCGTATGCTGGACACAGTTGGGCTAATGGCTTTGCAACATTCCCTTTTGGTAACGACCAAGAATCAAGTTCAGAAAGTATGCAATTTGCAGCTTCATTAATTCATTGGGGAAGTGTTACTAATGAAGATAGTATAAGAGATTTAGGAATCTATATTTACACCACAGAACAAACAGCTGCAGAAGAATATTGGTTTGATGTCTATGAAAGAACCTTTAAACCTGGGTATAATTATTCAGTCGCTTCAAGAATTTGGGGAAATGGCTATGACAATCAAACGTTTTGGACTTCAGATATTGCTGCTGCCTATGGTATTGAAATGTATCCTATTCACGCTGGCTCTCTATATCTTGGACACAACACCAGTTATTCAGAAAGTTTATGGACAGAAATCTCTGCCAATACTGGAATTTTAAGTAATCAAGAAAATCCAAATTTATGGCATGATACTTATTGGAAATACTTATCATTTACAGATCCTCAAGCTGCCATTGATTTATATGATTCATATCCAGATCGTGAATTGAAATTTGGAATCTCAGATGCACAAACCTATCATTGGCTGCATGCGATGAATGCTTTAGGTCGTGTAGAAACTTCTATTACTGCCAATCACCCTATTGCAGCTGTATTCAACAAAGAAGGTGATATTACTTATGTCGCTCAAAACTATTCAAATACCGCTATCAATGTAACTTTTTCTGATGGTTATATTTTACCTGTACCAGCATTTCAATTAGTAACAAGTAAAGATATAGATGCAAGTGGAATTATTTCCTCAGATTTTTATCAAGCTTATAATAATGGAAGTGTCAATTTATCAGTAACAACAACCGGAAACGGAATTACTAAAGTTGAATTTTATGATGGCACTTCTCTTTTAGGGGAAGACACGACTGCTCCTTATAATTTTCAAGCTCAAAATTTAAGTTTAGGTGTTCACGGAATGTATGCTAGAATATATGTTGGATCAGAATTTAACACTAGTAATGTGATACAAATTCAGGTGGGAGAACAAGTTCCTTTTTCAGGAACATCTTTTATAATACCAGGAGAAATAGAACCAGGAAATTATGACAAATTTCAAGGAGGCTTGGGTCAAGGAATTTCTTATAATGATTCTAGTACCGGAAATAATGGAGATTATAGAACTGAAGAATATGTAGATGCTACTTCTGTCACCAATGAAGGTGCAACTATTGGTTGGTTAACTGCTGGTGAATGGCTAGAGTATTCAATTGATGTCCAAACAGCAGGTGAATATGATTTGAGCTTTAGATATGCTTCAGACAATGCTGCTGGTGGTGGTCCTTTTTTTATAGAAGTAGATGGCTCTAAAATTAGTCCTGATATTTCAGTAACTACAACAAACGGCTGGGGCAATTGGGTAAGTCAGGTTGTAAATACTTTAGAGCTTACAGAAGGAAAACATATATTACGTGTGGTTATAACAAATGGCGAATTTAATCTGGGTAAAATGACATTTACCTATCAAAATCCTTTGCCTTATAATCCTCCAATAGCAAATGCAGGAACAAATGTTACTGTAATTCTTCCTGAAACTACAGCAACTTTAGATGGAAGCCTTAGTTCTGATGTTGACACAGCTACTTTAAATTACAATTGGGAACAGGTATATGGACCCTCAATTATAGCTTTCGATGACAATACATCTGTATCACCAGATATATCAAATTTACAAGAAGGTATTTACAAAGTAAAACTAACTGTTGATGATGAAACACACTTTTCAAGTAGTGAAGTTTTGGTAATTGTTCAAACAACTGCAAATTCTAATCCAACTATTTCAATAACATCTCCTGCAAACAATGCTTCCTTTTTTCAAGGAACTGACATTAATATTAGCGCTATTGCAGACGATTTAGACGGAACAGTTTCTTTAGTAGAATTTTTTGATGGAGCTACTAAAATTGGTGAAGACACCACAGAACCTTACAATTTTAATTGGACAAATGCGAGTCTAGGAAGTCATCAAGTAACCGCTAAAGTAACTGACGATGCAAATGCAACAGCAACCTCTACCGCCATAAACATTGAAGTAACTTCTGCTCCTTCTTGTACAGGCGGACCATCAAACGGACATTATACGTATGAATTTTCTGAAGATGCAAACAATCCAACCTTAACATTTATTCCCCAAACAGGCAATGCTGGAAATCCGACTTGCCTCTTATATTATGGAACAGGAAGTGGACCTTATCCAGGTTATAACGTTACGCCCAATGTACCATTTCAAATAAATGCAGCTCAAGGAAGTTCTATTAACTTTTATTATACCTATTCATATAATGGTTTGCAAGAAAGTACAGTAAATAATCAACACACCTATACTATAGGAACTTGTGCTACACTAGATGTTGATTCATTTAACTTTAATAAATCCGTTTCAATATTTCCAAATCCATCATCAAATAGCATTTTCGTAAAATCTCCTACTTATATTTTAAACCGTTTAGAAATATATTCATTGCAAGGAGCATTAGTGAAAAAAGTTTTAGAAAATATTAATCAGGTAGATATTGAAGAATTATCAAGTGGTCTGTATTTAGTGAAGTTATTTACAATAGATGGTTTATCAACAGTGAAAAAGTTGGTAAAGAAATAATCAATTCCTTTTTTATTGATTCCCTTTTTACAAATCAATACATTTGACAAAAATTAAAAAAATGGAAACATTCGACGTTTTAATAGAGATTCCTAAAGGAAGTAGAAATAAATATGAATATGATTTTGAGTTAAAAAAGATTCGTTTTGATCGAATGTTATTCTCTTCCATGATGTATCCTGCGGATTATGGATTTGTTCCGGAAACGTTGGCATTAGACGGCGACCCTTTAGATGTTTTGGTGTTAGGACATGAACCAACATTCCCTATGTGTGTTGTAGAAGTAAGACCTATTGGCGTCTTTCATATGGCTGATGAAAAAGGACCCGATGAAAAAATTATTTGTGTTCCTATTTCCGATCCTATCTGGAGTAATAAAATGGATTTAACCGATTTAAATCCTCACAGATTAAAAGAAATCGAACATTTCTTTCAAGTCTACAAAGATTTAGAAAAGAAAAAAGTAGACGTTGGTGGCTGGGGAAATGCTACAGAAGCGCTGGCCATATTTAAAAAATGTGTGAAACGCTATGAAAATAGCATACACAAAACCAAAGGTGATTTCACCATATAATTATTTTTTTTTATTTTGTAAAAATAAAAACTGATCTTATGTTGCTAAAAAGTAAATTGAATAAGTTTTGGCTACTCAGCATGCTACTACTTATTTCCACACTCTCTTTCTCTCAGTCTTCAAATTTTAGAGCTCAAGGAAAATATTATTCTGCAAAAGAAAAATTTGAGCAAAATAAATTTAATGATGCTTTAAATTACATCTACCAATCTAAAAAGTTTTTAAACGGCGGATCTAATTACAAACTTCAATACATTCATATAATAGCCGCTTATAAGGCAGGAAGGTATAAGGAAGCTCAAAAAGAAATGAAGCGTTATTTTAACCTAATTGACAAAAAAGAAAAACCTATAGCTTTTGAAAAATATGTAGAAAGGTTAACTTCTGATGAAACAAAAGCAATAACAAAATTAATTGATAAAATTGATGAAGCGGTTGTTCGATCTCATCAAAATACAATTATCAATAAGAACAATTCTAAGAAATTAGCTAGACTTAATAGTATAAAAAATGCTTTTAAAAGATTCAAAAGTTTCGAAGTTATTAAAGATGGTAAATTATTTGAATATGACCATTCTTTCGAATTTGATCAATTATCAAATAACTCTGTAAAGGTTAAAATTAAAATTATTGAATCCAAATATCAATGGGGTGAAGGACCCAGAAGAAATGGATATTCTAAAATTGTAAAAGTTCTAAAAGAAAAAAATATCAAAAAGTACACTATAATTATTTCTAATAGTGAAAACTTAAAAATCTCCAGAGGATTTAGATATGATATGAACAAACCTGGTATGTGGAGAAGATACCAAAATGGGATACATGCAAATAAACTTAAAAGTGATACGTATATTATAAGTGGTTTTAAAAATTGTAAAGTTGAAAAAATAAAATCAACCTATTTTGGTAGACAACGTGATAATAAGATAACAAATCAAAGAAAATACCCATTAAGTACTACTGATAGATTAATTATTGAAGTGAAAGGATTTAAAGACTATGATGTAAAAAACCTTGTAAACGTTCTTAAAAACTTATAAGTTTTATGACACAAATTTGATTAACTCAAGATTTAATACAAACCCTTTCATATTCCATAAGAAAGGGTTTTTGTATTCGAGTCGATTTTACTACTTTTGCCCAGCAAATTAACAAAACAAAACAAATATGGGATCAATGATGATTTACATGCCAATCGCTTTGGCAATCTTAGGCCTAGTATACATGCTAGTAAAGAAGTCTTGGGTAATGAAACAAGATGCAGGTGACGGTAAAATGAAAGAAATTTCAGACCACATCTACGAAGGAGCTTTGGCTTTTTTAAATGCAGAATACAGACTTTTAGCAGTCTTTGTACTTATCGTAAGTATATTATTAACGATTGTATCTTTTGTAGTACCAACGACACACTGGTTAATCGTAGTAGCATTTATCTTCGGAGCTATTTTTTCTGCTTTTGCAGGAAACATAGGAATGAAAATCGCAACTAAAACCAACGTAAGAACTACACAAGCTGCAAGAACAAGCTTACCAAATGCGTTAAAAATCTCTTTTGGAGGTGGTACCGTAATGGGATTAGGTGTTGCAGGTTTAGCCGTTTTAGGATTAACCTCATTTTTTATCATCTTCTTCTGGTTTTTTATGGACAGTACTTGGACAAGTACTATGGACATGACCATCGTTTTAGAAACCTTAGCAGGATTCTCTTTAGGAGCTGAATCTATTGCATTGTTTGCAAGAGTTGGTGGTGGTATCTATACAAAAGCTGCCGATGTTGGAGCTGATTTAGTAGGTAAAGTTGAAGCAGGAATTCCTGAAGATGATCCTCGTAACCCAGCAACTATTGCTGATAACGTTGGAGATAATGTAGGTGATGTTGCCGGAATGGGTGCCGATTTATTTGGTTCTTATGTTGCAACGGTTTTAGCTGCAATGGTTCTAGGAAACTATGTAATTAAAGATATGGGAGGAAGCATTTCTGATGCTTTTGGAGGAATTGGACCGATCTTATTACCAATGGCAATTGCAGGTGCTGGAATTATCATTTCTATCATCGGTACTATGTTGGTAAAAATCAAAGACAATACTGCAAAAGAAGCACAAGTAATGGGTGCTTTAAATGTTGGTAACTGGACTTCTATCATCTTAGTTGCCGTTTCTTGTTTTGGCTTATGTTACTACATGTTACCAGAAACAATGAATATGGAATTCTTCGGTGAAGGATTAAAAGAAGTTTCTAGAATGAGTGTATTCTACGCTACCTTAGTTGGTTTAGTAGTAGGTGCGGTAATCTCTTCAGTTACTGAATATTATACAGGATTAGGAAAATCTCCAATCTTAAAAATTGTTCAACAATCTAGTACAGGAGCAGGAACAAACATCATTGCTGGTTTAGCGACTGGTATGATTTCTACGTTCCCTTCAGTATTATTATTCGCAGGTGCAATTTGGGCGTCGTATGCTTTTGCAGGATTCTACGGAGTTGCTTTAGCAGCTTCTGCTATGATGGCAACAACAGCGATGCAATTAGCGATTGATGCATTCGGACCTATTTCTGATAATGCTGGTGGTATTGCTGAAATGAGCGAACAAGAACCTATCGTTAGAGAACGTACAGATATTTTAGATTCAGTAGGAAATACAACTGCAGCAACCGGAAAAGGTTTTGCAATTGCTTCTGCTGCCTTAACATCGTTAGCATTATTTGCTGCCTATGTAACTTTTACTGGAATTGATGGAATTAACATTTTTAAAGCACCTGTTTTAGCAATGTTATTTGTTGGAGGAATGGTACCAGTAGTATTCTCTGCTTTGGCAATGAATGCAGTAGGTAAAGCTGCCATGGAAATGGTAAACGAAGTGAGACGTCAGTTTAGAGATATTCCTGGAATTATGGAAGGAACAGGAAAGCCAGAATACGATAAATGTGTGGCAATTTCTACCGAGGCTTCTTTAAGAGAAATGATGTTACCTGGTTTACTAACTATCGGTTTTCCTTTAGTGATTGCTTTTGTTCCAATGATTTTTGGAATGGACAATTTAGCAATCGCAGAAATGTTAGGTGGTTATATGGCTGGTGTTACTGTTTCAGGTGTTTTATGGGCAATCTTCCAAAACAATGCTGGAGGTGCTTGGGATAACGCTAAGAAATCTTTTGAAGCAGGAGTTGAGATTAATGGAGAAATGACTTACAAAGGTTCTGAAGCTCACAAAGCTGCGGTAACTGGTGATACCGTTGGAGATCCCTTTAAAGATACTTCTGGACCATCAATGAATATTTTAATTAAACTAACGTGTTTAATTGGTTTAGTAATTGCTCCTATCTTAGGTGGACATGCTGTTGAAAACCATGCAAATAAGGAAGTAAATAAAGAACTTCATTTAGAAGTAACTGTGGATGCAGATGCTAACGAAATGGCTACAGCTACTATTACTACAACCTATGTAGTTGATGGTGTTGAATCTACAAAAGATGAAATTATTGAAGGAACTTTAGAAGAAGTTGAAAAGAAAATTGAAGCTTTAAAAGGTGAAGGTGTTCACGGAAAACCTCACTTTAAAATTGATGCTTCTAAAGGAGAAACCATGAAAATGGTAAAAATTGAAGTTAAAAAAGAAAGCTAGACTTCTAGTTTTTTAAACATATTAAAAAGCACTTTTAAATTGAATTTATTTCAGTTTCTAGGTGCTTTTTTGTTTTCTAATGTTAAATCAGTTAATTCATCAACTCAAACTTAACTTGATCTCCTGCAACTTTTTGGCTAAGTCTAGAAATCGCATAATCTGATAATTGCAACACTCTTGGATATCCACCAGTAACTTGGCAATCTCGCATGAGTATAATTAATTTTCCAGAGGGTGTGAGTTGTACCGTTCCTGGTAAAACCGCAGACGTTAAAATGGGTTCTAATTCGTTTTCTAAAACTTCATGCAATCGATACCCTACTCTATTATTGTCTTCAGAAACACTGAAGGACTTTAACAATTGTTCTTTCTGTACATCATTGAGTTGATCAAACTCTGGTCCTGGAAAACACTGTAAATCTGGAGAAGAAAAATGTTCATGGAATTCACGAATTTTAGAAAATCCTTTATCTAAATACGGTTTTGCTGGTAAAATAGGTAGCAGATCTCCTTTAATCAACCTAGGCTGGGTAATCCCACTGAAATAACTTTTGCTTTTAAAAACCGAATCTGATTGAATTCCACCTTGAACAGCTAGATAGGTTCTTGCTCCATACAAACGTCTTCCAAAAGTTAAAATAGTTCCTTTTTTTACTTCGTGTACACAATTCATTTCAATAGAAAACGTATTGAGTTTTGGAGAGAAATTCCCACCCATTAATACAATGAAAGTATCTGAAGTAAATTCAAATTTCCCTTGTCCGAAAGTGATTTCTAAAACTGCCGAATCTTTTCTATTCTTAAGAAGAATGTTGGCCATAGTTGCAGCATAAGAATCTAAAAATCCAGCTTGTGGAATTCCCTTTTTCGCAAAACCAAATCGTCCTTGATCCTGAATAGAACAATAAATTCCAGGATGAATTACTTGTATCATATCCAACGAAATTTAGGTTGATATTCACCTTTATTGACCTCTTCAGAAATTTGATGAAAAGTTTCTAAATCTATCGCTTCAAATTGAATGTAATCTCCAGCTTTGGCAAAACAAGGTTGTGGTTTTTGGATGTTAAAAAAATCAATCGGAGATTTTCCAATAAGATTCCAACCTCCAGCACTATCTTGCGGATAGATTCCGGTTTGCTCACCTCCTATTCCAACACTTCCTTTTTCAACTCTCAATCTAGGATTTGCTTTTCTTGGTATATGAATTTGAGGATTCAATCCTCCTAAATAAAGAAAACCTGGTTGAAAACCGAGAAAGTAAATTAAATAATTGGGTTGGGTATGTAAATCAATAATGTCTTCTATGCTACATTCTTTTTCTTTAGAAATAGCTTCTAAATCCAATCCAAAAGCGACATCATAACAGACTGGAATTTGCCAAATTTTTTGAGATTTTTGTATATGATCTCTTTTTTGAACATACAATTCTGTTAACTTTTGGACTTTCTTTGTGTAACTATTTCTGTATTTGTAGTGCGTAGAATAATTGGTGTCTTTATTATAGGAGATTGTTAAAGAATTATAAGCAATAATCGTATCGACTACTCCTTGCTCTTTAGCTACTAACTTTTCAAAACTTATAATATTTTGAATAATCTTTTCATCAATTTTCGCAGGCCATTCAATTAAAATAGCCGATGTTCCAAAGGGTTTGTATGTTAGATTGTAGTTTTCCAATGACTTGTCTCATTTTATTGATAAACAAATTATTCCAAATTTTCATTTAAGTACGCTAAAATCTCTAACGCATGTTTATTATCACCATGAACACAAAAAGTAGTAGCCTTTATGAATATTTTATTGTCCTGAACGGTTTTCACTTCCGAATTTTCTACCATCCTTTTAATATGCTCTAATACTTTTACTTTATCAGTAATTGTCGCAAATGGATAAACTCTAGACACCAGTGTTAAATCATCATTGTAATTTCTATCTGCAAAAGCTTCATAAATAATTTCAATATTGTTTTCTTGTGCTACTTTCTCAATAACAGAATTGTAGGGTACATAAAGTTTTATTTGCTGAAAAACAGTTTGAATTGCTTTAACAACTACTATTGCTGTTTCTTCATCAACAGCAATTAAATTATACAAAGCACCGTGGGGTTTTACATGATGAACGCTTGCTTTTTGCAATGCAACTCTTTCTTTAAAAAGAGTCAATTGGTTTACTAAACTTTCTTCTAAGTCAGTATTTGAAATTTTCATTATTTCTCTACCAAAATTTTCTTTATCTGGAAACGATGGATGTGCTCCTATTTTTACTTGATGTTGTATTGCCAACTGAATGACTTTATCAATAATTTCAACAGATCCTGCATGAGCTCCGCAAGAAATATTACACGAGGATATTAATGGCATTAGCAAATGCTCATTTTGTAAACCTTCACCTAAGTCACAATTTAAATCAATCATAAGAATATATTTAATCCAAACACTTTATCTAATCCTCTCAAGCCCAAGAATATGGTTGCTATCAAAATGATAATTCCCAATATATTTTGAACTTTTGAATTTACGTAATTTCCTAAAACAGCTTTTTTATTTACAACCCACAGCAATACTCCAGCAATCACTGGTAATAAAATTCCGTTTGCAATTTGGGCAAATTTGATAATCTCTATTGGTTTAATTCCTAATGATGAGAATACAACTCCCATCAATAAAATAAACATCCAAACACCTCTAAATCGTTTCGATTTCAATCCAATTTGCCAACCAAAACAACCTCTTGCTACATAAGCTGCAGCTAAAGGTGCTGTAATTGCTGAAGTAATTCCTGCAGCAAACAATCCAATTCCTAAAAAGTATTTCGCAAAATCTCCATACAAAGGAGCTAAACTTTTTGCTAAATCTGAAGCGTTAGAAATTTCTCCAGAAGCAATTGAAGAAGCTGAAATAATAATCGCCATAGAAACCAATCCTCCTAATACAATTGAAATAATAGTATCTTTTCTAACGGCTTTTAAATCTTTTTGATCACTCCATTTTTCTTTGACCAGCGATGCATGCAAAAACAAATTATAAGGAACCACAGTAGTTCCGATTAATCCGATAATCGTTAACAAACTTCCTTTAGGGGAAGTTGGAATAAAAGCTCCCTTAAGAATTCCTATAAGATCAGGTTTAGTTATAATAGCTGTTATTAAAAAAGAAACACTCATGACTAATACAAGTGTTACTAATACTTTTTCTAAGAATTTATAATTTCCAATATACAAAAGCATAAAAGCTATAATTCCAACAATCAGGCTTAAAAAATTCAATGAATAGTTACCAAGATCAAAACGTATTTCTCCGACAATGGTTTCTAAACCTAAAATTCCTCCACTAATGTTTCCGGCTTCATAAGATGCATTTCCGATGACAATTGCAGATAAAATCAGCAACATCATCAACTTATTAATGATTGGATTTTTAATTTCAGATTTAATCACATCAGACAATCCTCTTTGAGAAATAATCCCCAAACGTGCCGCCATTTCTTGTAAAACAATGGTTGCTACAATCGACAAAACCATTGCCCACAAAAGATTGAAACCGAAATTGACACCAGCTAAGCTACATAAGGTTACCGTTCCTGGTCCAATGAATGCAGCGGCAACTAGCGTTCCTGGTCCAATGTTTTTAAACCAATTCTTACTCATTTGCTGCTGAATTTAAAGCGTAAATTGCAAAACTTCCTAACCAATGTCCACCTTCATAACTATCTCCGACTAAATTTGGTAATGAATAATTAATATGTTCATTTGCTATATTTTTAAGATGACTGTATGCAGGTAAATCTTTTACAATATCATACAAAGCCCAAGCTCTTGAAAAATTAACACCATCCAAATGCACTAATTTACCGTCAGTTCTATCGGAAACTTCACCAACTGCTAATTGATAATTGATATCTTTTAATTGTGGTAAAAACTTCTCAAACCAAGTTGTAAATTCTGATACTGGTAAAACACGTTTCATAATGGCAGCTTCTTGTAAACAGGGAGATAGAAAATCGTATCCGCTAGGTTCCCATGAAATCGGACAATCTGCATCGTTCATATAAAAGTCTTTCGCTCTTTTCTCAATCATCTCTTTTAATGGTAGATGACCAACTGTATTGGCATAATCCCAAGCAAAGGTCAATCCGAAGGCTGTATTTGGATGTTCACCAACTCGAATCGGGTAGTTTAATTTTGGTAGAAAGCCGATATACTTTTGTACAATAAGGTCTGTCAAAGGCTGTAGATTTTTCTCCAACTCGCGAGCAGTTGCATCATCCCAAGTATGAATTTCTTCTGCTAATTTTAAGAGCCAAGCCCAACCATAGGTTCTTTCATAACTCTTGTTGTGTTTTCCATAGAAATACGCTACTTCTTTTTGAATATTTTCTTTTGAAATATTGCCCAATAATTTCTTTTTAATCTCAGAGGCATTTTCTAATTGAGGGAATTGTTTCAATAAGGAAACTAAACTCCAATGTCCATGAACTGAAGAATGCCAATCAAAACAGCCATAAAAAGCGGGATGCAATTCTTTGGGGGATTGTAAATCTTCTGTTCCGCCGATGGTTTGACCAAGCTTGTTTGGAAACTCAACTTCTACGCAATTGATAGGTAAACTAACCAATCTTTGTGCCTGCGTTAGGTTTAATGTTGCTAATGGAATTTCTTCTAAGACACTTTCTGTTTTTTCAGTTTTACAACTCATAAACAAAAGCAATAATGGCACTATCAAAAAGTTTCTCATAATAGAAATTATATCTTCTAAAAATAGAAAAAAGAATCCATAAAAAAAGCATCCGAATTGGATGCTTTTAAATAGTAGTTAATTTGATTAAAATGAATATCGTTGTGGACCACCTCTTCGGATTTCCTCGTTCGCATATTCTTCAAATTGTTTAAAGTTTTCTCTAAATGCATTTGATAATTTAAATGCTGTTTTATAATACGCTTCGTCATTATTCCAAGTAGTTCTTGGACTTAAAACTGATGTTGGAACTCCAGGGCAACTTCTTGGTTGTGCTACTCCAAATACAGAATGGATATGATAATCTTCATAGGTATAATCTCCTAAGTCTCCATTTAACACAGCTGTAATCATTGCTCTTGTGTATTTTAAAGCCATTCTTTTTCCAACTCCATATTGACCACCAGACCAACCTGTATTTACTAACCAAACATTCACACCCGCTTCTTTCATTTTATTACTCAACATTTCTGCATAACGTGTTGGGTGTAATGGCATAAAAGGCGCTCCAAAACATGCTGAAAAACTTGGTGTAGGTTCATTCACCCCTGCTTCAGTTCCAGCTACTTTTGCTGTATACCCTGAAATGAAATGGTAAGCAGCTTGACTTGGCGTTAATTTTGAAATTGGAGGCAAAACTCCAAATGCATCCGCTGTTAAAAAGAAAATGTTCTTTGGGTTTTTACCAATAGATGGTTTTTGAATATTATCAATATGATAAATTGGATAACTAACTCTTGTGTTTTGCGTAATGGAAGTATCTGAAAAATCAATAACTCCATTTTCATCCATAATTACATTCTCAAGAATTGCTCCTTTTTTAATGGCTGCATAGATTTCTGGTTCTTTCTCTTGGGATAAATCGATTGCTTTTGCATAACATCCTCCTTCAAAATTAAAAACCGTGTTTTCATTGGTCCAACCATGCTCATCATCCCCTATTAATTTTCTGTTAGGATCTGCAGATAAGGTTGTTTTTCCTGTTCCTGATAAACCAAAGAAAATTGCTGTATCACCATCTTTACCAACATTTGCAGAACAATGCATTGGTAAGGTATTTTTAAATACAGGAAGAATAAAGTTTAGTGCAGAAAAAATTCCTTTTTTAATTTCTCCAGTATAACCCGTTCCACCAATTAAGGCTATTTTTTTAGTAAAATTTAAAATCGCAAAATTATGTTGACGAGTCCCATCAATGGTTGCATCAGCCATAAAACCAGGAGCGTTGATTACGGTCCATTCTGGAGAAAAACCTTTTAATTCTTCTTCGGTTGGACGTAAGAACATATTGTAAGCAAACATGTTACTCCAAGGATATTCATTTACTACTCGTATGTTTAGTTTGTAATTAGGGTCTGCACAAGCATAACTATCCCTAACAAAAATTTCTTTTTCAGATAAATAAGAAACTACCTTGTCATATAATTTATCAAACTTGTCTGATTCAAAAGGGATATTGATATCGCCCCACCAAACTTCGTCTTTTGTAATATCATCTTTCACTATAAAACGATCCATAGGAGATCGCCCTGTAAATTCACCTGTATTAATTGCAATCGCTCCTAAAGAAGATTCTTTTCCTTGCTTTTTTTCAAGTGTTTTGTGATGTAATTCATTGGAAGATAATTGATAATGAATTGTTGCATTTTTGATTCCTAGACTATTTAACGAAATCGATTTCGTATTTGTATCTATCATTTCAAATTATTTAGTTGTATTAGATTCTATGCAAAATTAAGGATATTTTTTAGACGACCTTGCTTAGATACTTTTTTTATTCACTTTTTCTTGTTGATTACTTTTTTGAGAAAAAAGATCATCATTGTTAACCAACCAAGAATTAGTAATAAACCCCCAAATGGAGTCACATACCAAATACTTTTTGCAGAAACGCCAAAGATATAAATAGAGTAAATAGAACCTGAGAAGAAAACGATTCCTGTGAAAAATAAAACACTTACTCGATTTTTAAAACGATCTGAAAAATCAGCATAGGTATTTACAAAAAGCAACACCAATACATGATAGATTTGATATCTAATTCCAGTTTCTAAACTATTCATTTCTTCAATACTCAAAACTTCTCGCAAACTATGCGTAGTAAAAGCTCCTAATATTATGGCGGTTAATCCTAATAATGTTGTGATGGTTAAGTTTTTGTTCATATCTAATTTGAAAAAGAAGCGTGAGGCTTTTCTTTTTTTTTAATTTCGTTATACAATCAACCAAAAATAAACATAATTCTACGATGAGAAACATCTTAGTTATTGGAGCAGGGAAATCTTGTTCATATTTAACAGATTATCTTCAAAAGAAATCCGTTATAGAAAATTTACATATTACGATTGCTGATATTTCTCTAGAGAATGCTAAAAAAAGCGCGGGAAATCATCCAAATTCTAAAGCTTTAGAATTTGATGTTTTTGATGAAACTCAACGAAGACAAAAAATTCAAAAAGCTGATATTGTTGTTTCTATGTTACCCGCTAGATTTCATGTTGAAGTGGCTAAGGATTGTATTACATACAATAAACATATGGTTACCGCATCTTATATTTCTGACGAAATGAAAGCATTAGATGCACAAGCAAAAGAGAAAGGGTTGGTATTTATGAACGAAATTGGCGTAGATCCAGGTATTGATCATATGAGTGCCATGCAAGTCATCGATAGAATTCGAGATAATGGAGCTAAAATTTTACTTTTTGAATCCTTTACCGGAGGATTAGTAGCTCCAGAAAGTGATACTAATTTATGGAATTATAAGTTTACATGGAATCCAAGAAATGTAGTTTTAGCAGGTCAAGGTGGAGCCGCAATGTTTATTCAAGAAGGAACCTATAAATACATTCCGTATCATAAATTATTTAGAAGAACAGAATTCTTAACCTTAAATGGGAATGGGAAATTTGAAGCCTATGCCAATAGAGATTCTTTAAAATACAGAAGTGTTTACGGATTAGAAGACATACCTACCATGTATAGAGGAACCATTAGAAAAGTAGGTTTTTCTAGAGCTTGGAACATTTTTGTTCAATTAGGAATGACAGATGACACTTATACAATTGAAGGCTCTGAACATATGAGTTATCGTGATTTTGTAAATCTATTTTTAGCCTATTCTCCGAGCGATTCTGTAGAATTAAAATTACGTTCGTATTTAAAAATAGATCAAGATGATATCATGTGGGATAAATTGGTTGAGCTTGACATTTTTAACAAAGAGAAAAAAATTGAATTAAAAAATGCTACACCCGCTCAAATGCTTCAAAAAATATTATCTGATTCTTGGACTCTTGAAGAAACCGATAAAGATATGATTGTGATGCATCATAAATTTGGTTATGAAATTAATGGTGAAAAAAGACAAATTGAAAGTAGTTTGGTCGTAAAAGGAGAAAACCAAACCTATACTGCCATGTCCAAAACAGTGGGCTTGCCTGTTGCGATTGCAACCTTAAAAATACTTAACAAAGAAATTATAACACCAGGTGTTCAAATACCGATTTCTAAAGAAGTCTATATACCTATTTTGAAAGAATTAGAGGAATACGGAATTAAATTTACAGAAAAGAAAGTCAAATATTTAGGTTATAATCCTGAGAATGTAATTGGATAACTTCGACTTCGCTCATTTACCCAATATCAAAGTTACACTCTCTACCCAGTAAACGTTTAGTACTCTCGTCCCTTAATTAATTTAGGTGACTGAGCGTAGTCGAAGTTACCCACTATTAAAGTTACACTCTCTACCCAGTAAACGTTTAGTACTCCCGTCCCTTAATTACAATTTAAATTTAGGTGACTGAGCGTAGTCAAAGTCACATCTTGATATAAAAATCTCTTGTCAATTCAATATAAGCTTCAGTATACTTATGTCGAGAGCGTTCTATGATGAGTTCTTCTTCTTTTAATGGTTTGTTTTCAAAAGAGAATTCTAGTAAACTTCTTTTCACTTCAGAATTTTCAGTTCCTTTTACTCTACAGATACGATTGAGAAACAAATCATTTTCTGCAGCTAAAGAAACTAAGGACTTTTCTTCTTTATATGGAATAATCACTGAAAAAATACCTGTTTCAGAAAGCAAGTTTGAAGCGCCATGAATCAATTCTTGAAAAGACAAAGCAGTAGTAAATCTTGCTGTATTTCTCGCAGAATCTTCAGTTTCAAATTCATCAGTATAAAAAGGAGGGTTAGAAATAATCAAATCATACACTTCCTCTTCTTCAATCATTTCTTTTGCAAACTCCTGAAAAGAACTGTGATAACAAAACAAACGATCTCCCCAATCAGATTGCTCAAAATTACCTACCGTTTGCTCGTATGCATTTTCATCAACTTCCACAGCATCAATTGTCATTGCATCACTACGCTGTGCTAACATTAAACCTATCAATCCAGTTCCAGACCCAATGTCTAAAATAGTATCAGGATGCTTTTCTAAAGTACACCAAGCTCCTAATAAAACTCCATCAGTTCCAACTTTCATCGCAGTTTTATCTTGATGAATGGTAAATTCTTTAAACTCAAAAGGTTTGCTCAATTTGACTATTTTAAAACAAAACTACTTTTAATTTTAAAACAATAAACACCTTTGTTTGGTTTTTATATAGGTAGTAATGTATTAAGAAGTCTTATTTATGACTTATTTTTACAAAAAATACTCTATGAAACTCCAACATAAGTTTTTCTCACTTTTTTTATTGATAAACACATTTTGCTTTGGGCAACAGATGCCCTTAGATTTTGAAAGTGCTTCTAATAACTTTATGGTCTTTGGTGGTAGTGGTTTTGCATTTAATCCAGACCCTTTAGATGTTGGAAATACTATTGGACAATTTAATAATAACGGGGCAACTGCTTCACAAGGTTTTTATATTGATTTAACTCGAGAAATCGATTTAGATACAGAAAAGAATATTACACTAAGATTTTATTCTTATGATCCAAATTCTCATACTGTTAAAGTAAAATTAGAACAAGGTGATAATCCTGATGTTTATGTTGAATTAACAACTACAGCTGCTTCACAATGGAAAGATTTAACCTTTAACTTTTCAAATGCAAATAATGCTTCTGATGATTCTCCAGTAAATGCAACTGGAACTTATAACAGATTTACCATTTTTATAGATGATAATGTTACTACCGCCGGTACATATTTAATTGATGATATAAATGACGGATCTATACCAACAGATCCTAATGCATTGGATGTGATTTACACAGATTTGGTTTGGGAAGATGAGTTTAATGGAAGTGGAGCAATAGATAGTAATAAATGGCATCATCAGACTTTTGGCCCAAATGGAGGTCAATGGTATAATGGTGAATTACAACATTATACAAATAGTCAAACGAATTCATTTGTTTCAGAAGGCTTTTTAAACATTGTAGCCAAGAGAGAAACAACTACACAAAACGGTGTTCAATTAGATTTTACTTCTGCAAGACTAAACTCTAAGTTTGCATTTACGTATGGTCGTGTAGATGTTAGAGCAAAGTTACCTTTTGGTAATGGTACTTGGCCAGCTATCTGGACATTAGGTAAAAA
>TARA_R110001632_G_scaffold1368_5_pt1 | contig 45162 bp, 33 predicted proteins | sample TARA_R110001632 | Tara Oceans TARA_R110001632 (sample SAMEA4398266) | marine metagenome | biome: Polar Biome; feature: [SRF] surface water layer (ENVO:00010504); material: water (ENVO:00002006), including particulate matter (ENVO:01000060) such as... | depth 5 m
TAGGACAGAGTTAAAAAATACGCTCTGTGATGTAACAGGGTGAAAGTTTGTTTTTCAAAAACAAAAAAAGGGTAAGTCCCGAAGAACTTACCCTTTTTTAAATATTCTTAGCAGCTAATTAAAGTACTGTAATATTTTCTGCTTGAGGACCTTTTTGTCCAGCAGTAACAACGAATTCTACTTGTTGGCCTTCAGCCAAAGTTTTGAATCCTGAGCTAGCGATAGCACTGAAATGTGCGAACACATCAGGGCCAGACTCTTGCTCGATAAAACCAAAACCTTTAATTTCGTTGAACCACTTAACGGTTCCTTTAACTGTATTAGACATAAATATTCACCTGAATAAAAATTAAACACCTCAAAATGAGGCATAAATTGCAAAAAAATTAGACTGTTACTTAGAAACTTCAGGACGAGGAATTATGAATAAGACAGCGTATTACAGAGTTTATAGTTAGAGACTTCTTTCTAGCTTGAGCCGTTATAATATAGGCGTATTAATAAGATAGATAGTTTTATTTTCATTAAATGCTAAAAATATTTTCCTTGATTACCATTTACTCACCCTTTTCTTCCCTAGCCTTTGCTAGCAACAAGAAACGCTTGTGAATTCGTCTTGTCGCGAGCCAAACGCCTCCGACGACAAGAGGAACAGACAACCCAATAACTAAACTTTTATCAAAATTCACGCCTTTATCGTAGACAGCTTCGATAAGAAATTTTAACAATCCAACACTATAATAACTAATAGCGGCTACAGATAAGCCCTCTACAGTATGTTGCATTGCAAGTTGAATTTTTGAACGACGATCCATTGACGTGAGAAGTTGCTGATTCTGTGATTGAATCGACATTTCTACCTGAGTCCGCATCATATCCGAGACTCTATCAATACGCCTAGAGAGGCTTTCCAAGTGATTACCTACCGTACTGCAAGTACGAACAGCGGGCGTTAAACGACGCGTCATAAATTCAGTAATCGTTAGATGTCCTGAAACCTCATCTTCTTTTAATTCATTTAAACGCTTTAAAACCAATTCATGATACGCTTTTGTCGCGCTAAATCGAAAAGAGGTTTTCGCTCTGGTGGCTTCTACCCAAGCCGCCATGTCAATTAACTCACCTAATATAGCTTGCTCATCAAGCGGTTCTGTTGAATCCGATAAATTGGCTGTTATTTGAGCCAACTGTTCATCCATATTCACCAGTTCAGCACTGTATCTTCGGGCCATAGGCAGCGCCAATAAGGCCATCAGACGATACGTTTCTATTTCTACTACCCGCTGAACCATACGGCCCAGCTGACTGTCGCTCATATTTTTATTGTAGATCAAAAAACGGCCACAGCCATCGCTGTGCAACTGAAAACTGGTCCAGACTTGAGCGTCACCGTTTTGTGGTCGACTCCCAACCAGACGCATGCCTTCAAAATGGCTTTTTACCAACGCTAAATCAAGTTCAGGTATGGTGCGCGCATCCTCAACGGCCACATGAAAGGCGGCAATTACAATACCAGGAATTTTTGACAACCAATTTATAGGTAAGCAATCTAATGCATTTTGATCAAAAAAACCGATAGAGCCATCCACCGGAGTATGAGTGATCATATAAGAAGTAAACTCAAGATGTTTATCACGACGTATTTTGAAATTGCCAAAATCCACCTCAAAACACGCACCATCGCCTTCGGGCGGTATGCCATCAAAATAGCTATAAAGTGAACAGAAATGCTCGTACTCAGCATTTTTTTGCTCTGAGCCAACCATGATGGCGAGATAACTTATTCTGGTAGGACTAGGGATCACCTGAAAAGGGCGCGAATGTAACTCCGCATAAAGTACATCACGCAATGGATGCATTTCCAATCCATACGAGTTATTAGCTTTAGCCACTGACTTTACTACCAATATTTAAAAATGAGCGTTAAACAAAAACATTTAGAAAAAATAAAAATTACTCAACGACAACCTGTCGATCATTCGCTAACTTCCATAAAATTCTATTTTTACCACTTTTTTTAGCAAGCCCAAGCATGTCATCAGCCGCATCAAAAAAATCGTCACTTTTACAACCAAGACTCGGTGATTTTGTGGAACCTCCCACACTTACCGTCACCTTGCCGCTAAAATCTTCATGGCTATAAGCCAAATTCAAAGCTTCTACGTCTTGCATACAACGACGAGCAACATCAATAGAGTGCTCCCGAGAGTGCCGCGGCAGCAAAATGACAAACTCCTCTCCTCCGTATCGTGCGACCAAACCTTTATCTGCTACTTGATTTGCTAACACCTCAGCCACTTGTTGGAGCACTTTATCGCCAGTGGCGTGGCCGTAACAGTCGTTGTATTGCTTAAAGTTATCGATATCAATAACAATTAACGAAATACAATCTTGATTTTGGATGGCTGCTTGCCACTCGTGTGTAATCACATCGTGATATTTACGACGATTTGCAAGCGATGTAAGTGGGTCTATGTTAGCTAATTTTTCAAGCATTTTACGCTGTTTTATAAGCTGCAAATGAAGACGTACACGAGCCTGTACAATGTTCGTATGCAGTGGTTTTTGAATGTAATCACTGGCGCCCATTAATAGCGCTTTTTCTTCATGACTTGAATCATTTAAGGCGGTAATGAAAATAACAGGAATAGTACTTGTACGTGCATCGTGACGAAGTCGACTCATGGTTTCAAAGCCATCCATTCCAGGCATTAAGACATCGAGTAAAATTAAATCTGGCTGATATTCTATGGCTTTTCTAATACCCTGCTCACCACTTTTTGCCATCATAATACAGACATCATCATTAAGTATGTCACCGATTATTTTCAGGTTGATTTTTTCATCATCAATGACTAAAACACTTTGCTTTACTGACATCGTATTTAATTACCTTGAAGCTCGAAAATAAGCTGAGATGCTTTAACAGCGGCAACCTCAAACTCGACATCTTTTATATCAAAAATTAAGTGTTCAATATCTAAAGCATACTTTGTGCCTCTCACCATCTTACGCAATAGGCTAAAATGATTTTCTACAAAGAAGTCTGATTTTTTTAGCAAGGGGACGATCACTTCCAGTTTACTGGCCAGTTCATCGGCACAAAACGTCCGATCTTCTTCATCACTGTTAATCAAAGAATTATAAGGTATTAAGGCTTTTTCTAGCTCATAAGCTAATTTATTTACCGTCTGAACGAGACGTTCAAGTAATTTTGAACTGATCATATTGTTCTGAATATTTCGCTCTAATTCAGAACAATGTAGTGATAAATCAAAGGCTCCAATATAAGCTGAGTTCGATTTTAATGAATGAATAATATCGACAATATTACTTTCTAAACATCCGTCTATAGTAAACACTTTGTATTTATTATAAAAAGCCGTTACTAAATCGAGGTATAGACTTGTTTTTCCACCAAGATTGTTTATTGCACCTTTGATGTCTAATGTATCGATTGATGACATTTTAGACAATACCTCAACATACGAGGAATCCTGATTAGAGACAAACAAATCATTCATTTTTAAGGGATTATCTTGTGTTTCTGCATGTAAGTGTTTTTGTAAAGTTTTGTACAAATCGATTTTTTTAATTGGCTTATCTAAATGCGCATTCATACCTGCCTGAGCAGACTGCTTTTTTGCGTCTTCAGACACATGGGCCGTCATCGCAATAATGGGGATATTTCCATATACACTAGACGATCTAATATGTTTTGTAGCCGTTAATCCATCCATAATAGGCATTTGAATATCCATCAAAACGATATCATAATTCTTACTATCTAATTTATTAATGGCGTCTTCGCCGTTTCCTGCCACGTCTACATTAATAGACGTATCATCTAGATACCCTAGAATAACTTTTTGATTTATTAGATTATCTTCTGCCAATAACAAATTATATTGAGATAAATCAGGAATGTTATTTTCTTCATTTAACGTTGGATCAATAGGAAGTGATGTGCTTGACGAGACATTAAGAGGTAACGTGAAACTGAAGGTTGAGCCGTGACCTATTTCGCTGTTTACCCAAATGTCGCCCCCCATAATGTCACAGAGTTGACGAGATATCGTTAAACCCAATCCGGTTCCACCAAACACCCGAGTAATACTGTCGTCTGCCTGCTGAAACGATTGAAAGAGCTGTTTTATATTCGTTTTTGATATCCCTATACCCGTGTCAATCACATCGCACCTTAACAAAACACCTTGACCATTATTGGTATCAGAATAAACACGCACGCAAACACCACCGCGTTCAGTAAATTTAACCGCATTCGTTACCAGATTGACCAACACTTGTTGGATCCGTAATGGATCACCCAAGAGCATGGGCGGTAGTGACGCAGAAATATCGACTGTCAACGCCAGCTTTTTTTCTTGAGCCTTAGTTGTGTTCATATTGATCGCATGCTGAACAATCAACCTAGGAGAAAAAGGTACGGTTTCTATGCTCATTTTTCCCGCTTCGATCTTCGAAAAATCCAGCACATCGTTAACAAGACTAAGCAGAACTTCACCAGAGGCTAATATTTTATTCATACAGTCTTGTTGTTCGTCATTTAAAGATGTTTTAAGACTTAAGTGACTTAATCCTATTACCGCGTTAATAGGTGTGCGTATTTCATGGCTCATTCTGGCGACAAAGGAGGACTTGGCTTCCAATGATTCCTCTACGGTACGCTTCGCACTTTCTAATTCTTTGGTTCGTTCTTGTACTTTTCGGTCAAGGTCTTGATTTATCGTTTCAAGCGCGACGCTGTATTCAAGAAGTTTCTCATTGGCTTTTAATGCCACCGATTCTGCGTCTTTTATTTTGGTAATATCGCGACTCACGCCACAAACAAAAATGGGCTTACCTAACTCATCAAAAATAGGTACAAACAAAGTATCAAAATAAATACGACTGCCGTCTCCACGCACACCAGTTTGTTCGATAGATATAGGGGTTTTAGCTTGAAGTACTTGACGGTATGTCGCATAGACCTGTTCCGCCATTTCATCACCAAATTGCATACGCAAATTTAGCCTGTGTATCTCAGCACCTTCTTCAAGTCCCATGACTGTTTTTGAAGCAGGATTATTGTCGTATAAAGAAAACTCATCGTCCTCTTCAACAGCCATAATAAACATCAAATCAGCAGAGTACCGCCACATCTGTAAAAAACAATCGATTACGGTTTGATCGTGCTCTTCTTTATTAAAAGCATGGCTTAAATTCATGTGTTTTCCCTCACAATCTGATAAATACTCAACAGTGGATTTTAGTTAATTCCCAACTCAAAGAGCTTGACTGAAGATACGATTCCGCAACCGTAGTTGAATTGGCCAACCATCGAGAGAGCACTAGAACACTAGCATCTTGGTTTATACGGCCGACAAGTGATATGGGGGAATGAGTCTTCAACATATAACCACTTAGACTAACACTTTGTAATATATTTTTGTCGGCAAAGGTATCGGTGAAACCTAGTAGGCTTATCTGCTCACCTTCATAAGAAAGCCAGCCATTGACCACCCCATACTTTTTGGACTGCACAAACACCGTCAACTCAATAGCTTGCTCTTTGTTTACCCACATTCCATTAATAGGATTAGCAACGACTTCCTTTTTTTGCTCTATTAACTCAATACTTCTTATCATAACGTCACGCGTGATAGGTTGCTTAGTAAAAATCAGCTTATCAATGTAGTCACCTGGACTAAATGCCTGATAATACGTTGTCGTTATTAACGAATTTATAACTGTTATTTGGCCATTATTATCAAGTTGACCACAATAAGTTGACACCCAATGTGAGCCATCATCTGGCGCTTCACCACCAACAGAGCGCCAATATATAGACAACACTAACGACTGCCCTGCATCATTTTTAGGGTTGTTTGGCTGGCAGTGACCAATAACCAGATAGGTGCCAGACGAGCCAGTATGAGAAACATACTCACCAAAAATAAAACCATTCTCAGCAACATCTAACACCATAACGGACCCATAGCTATTTTCCCATGAGCCATTCAATATCAGAGACATAATGCCTTCCTTCTCGTTTAAGTGTGAATGTTTTTACGCTACAACCTAAGCGTTAAGAAAATATAGTTGTAAAAAGGCAGGCTGGGTCATTTTGTTTAGACATAATAACTTTATCTCCACCCACTTTATTAAAGATCCACATACCAACAGGAAGAATACGAGTCTCACCTTCGACATTAATCACGTTAAACTCATATACTGTATAAATATGATCCATCAAAACAGAGCCCACTAATGCAAGGTAATCTGCACCTTCCATCGGTTGAAATTGAGAGACAACTGCTCCTTTCTCCTGCCCCTCTTCAATTAAAACATCGTACATAGAGGAAGTAATCACCAGCTTTCCAACATCACCCAAATCGGTTTTTCCGATTTCAATAACCAGATCATCTTTTGTTTGCCTAGCCATGTTATAAAGCGTCGTCATAACATCAAAATCCCCTTTGAACTGAGATGAGCCTGAATCTAGAGCAAGATAATAAGGTGTCGTCTTAATAGCCTCTGAAGAAATAACAGAAGTATTTCCAATGGAAAGTGACGTAATTTTACTGGTCCACAAATACGGAACACTGTAGATATCCCAAGGCAAAAACAAATACTCTCTACTATCTCGGTAATCTTGATTAAGCTGACCAAACTCAACATGTCCACTCTTGCTGTCAATATCTGTTAGAAATGTGACATAAGGACGCTTTGCACTGACAATGCCTTGCTCTATCAAACTTTGGAAGAAATGAAAGGAAGCGGTTTCACTCCCCCGTTGAGGTGTTATACCTCGATAAGGCTGGCTCAAAGAACAAAAATCAGTCGGATCATTTGTGCTGGGAATTCCAATACCACCATCCCAATCGAGCTCTCTAAATTGTGCACCTTGATAAGATTCTGCTAAATACAAATCGGACAACAAGGAAACCGAACCATTCTCCATTCGCCCTAAAGACTCAGGCGTTAATGCAAACACATCATTGCCTGTCTTTACGTCCATATTCCCCCATGGCCCAAAACTGACATCTGTCGTGTGCTGATTCACCCATGAAAAACTGGACGATATTTGATAAACAAATTGTTGATCACCATAATGATGACAGGTTTCAGGATGGCATAAGCTCGATGTCACCCAGATAAAGTTACTGCCAGTATCGAAAGAAAACTTCAATGTTTGTACCGGCGTACCAATACCGATAAAAGCATACCAAGGTGAAGCGCCATTGTTCTGATAAGGACCTCGATCAAGAGAGACAGAAAGCCCTATTTCTGATAACGATTTTTTCATATGCTCTCTAAAAAACACAGTGTATTCTCGACGTTAGTTATTATGAAAAATGTATTACAAAAGTAACAACAAATAGAATCAAAGGCTCATTAAAATAAGAAACACAACAGAGATACCGCCTTATTCACTTATACTACCCCCTTAAATTTAACCAAAGACGAAAAGCAGGCTAAATACCTTTATGTCTATTCCTATCATTAAATTCGGCTTGATTCTATTAGGATTTATGTCTGTTAATTTGGCTAACGCCAATGATCTAATTACTTTTGGGAAAGCCTGTCTGGTAAAAGAAGAGCGTTTAAACCAAGCAAAAATAAAATTAGACACTCTATCCCGTCGTTCCGATCAGACACAGACCAAGACAAATCAGGCATGGCTTTCTTTAAAGCAGTATCAACAAGAGAAAGGTGAGTTAGAAACATCGATGACCGAATGCGCAGAAACCGCACCCAATAGTGCCTATTGCCATCAAATTCGCCGTCGTTATAACGAACTAACATATCGTATTAATAGGAAAGAAGTTGAAGCGTCCGAAGAGCGCTTTGATGGTGACGACTCAAAAGTTGACTATGAAATAACAAGAGCGAATTTTAACCAACGACATGAGGCTTTTCTCGCCCAATGCAGAGATTCAGATGATCATTACGCACTGCTTCAAAATTCAGACGCGTATGCGGCCGTTTGTTCAGACGATGAAGCAAAACAATCTGTCACTTGCGCTCTTTTCTAGCCATCCAGTGTATTAGGGCATTACTGAATTATGGTCTCCGTTTGCACCACATTGACCAGTTTATCCATCTGAAAGCCTAGCTTCTCTGCTTTTGCGAACAGTCTTTGCTTTACGTCTTTTGGCATCGTAGGTGTTCTTGATAATAACCAAAAAAAATCTCGATTAGGGCCTGACACCATGGCGTACTGGTAGTCTTTTTTATCCAATTCAAAGATCACATAAGCACCATAAAATGGCCCAAAGAAAGACACTTTTAAATGCCCAACATCAGAAGAATTGACAAAATACGCTCGCCCTGTGGCTTCTCGCCATTCTTTATCGTCTGCTGAATAGCCTCTATTTGATACCGCCACACCACCATCATCTCGCATAGAATACGTGGCGGTTACATTCGACAGACCCTCCTCAAACGCATGATCTTGCCGAGCAATTTCATACCAGGTTCCTAAATAACGCTCTAACTGAAATTGAGTAACAGGATCAATATTTTTAGGCGCACTAGTACAACCCGCCAATAGAATCGACATAATCCAAACAACATATTTCATATGGTCATCCTTATAACTCGTTTAGGTTTCACTACTTAATACAAATGTCACAGTCTTATTGCAGTCTATTAAGATCGTTTATTCGGGAACAAACATCTTGTTTAGTAATAGATTAGTACATTCATGGCGGCATGGAAGAAGCATCAGGCAACAGAATAAAACCGTGTCTGTGAGTCTAAGCAGTATGACGCCAATTACCAAGGTTGACGCGAGGTTTTTGTCTTTTTCTATCGATATATCTGTTCTGGCAGGCGGATTTTGGTGGGAAGGCAGTAAAGGTACCCAGCGAGGATTGGGAACGCAGCGTGTCGAGCCGTTAGATCTAAACCAGCCAAAACTAGACCAACTTATCAAAGCGCTTGGACCAGCCTATGTTCGCGTTGGTGGGTCAGAAGCCGATAAAGTACATTATTTCACCAGTCTCAAACACGCTTCTACTGAGCAGCATGATGCGCTCGTTCTCACAAAAGAAATGTGGCATAACCTACACAATTTTTGCCAGCGTCATACTTTACACCTCATGTTCACCATGAAGTACGGCCTATTTGAGCGACGTCAACAAGGCGCATGGCAATCGAATGAAGTGGAAGCATTACTAAAATACAGCCATGAGCACGGACAAACTATCAAGGTGCTTGAGTTAGGCAACGAACTCAATGCTTACTGGGCGTTCCACGGATTCACCTCGCAACCCAGTGCCAAAAATCTCGCCAAAGACTACGACACCTTTACTCGATGCGTTCGACAATACAGTCCACACAGTAAAATTGCCGGTCCAGGCAGTGCCTTTTGGCCGAGGATCGGTGAGGCCGTCAAACCACTAAGCAATATCTCATCCACGTTTCTGGCAAGCCTAGAGGAAAAAATCGACATCGTAGATTGGCATTATTACCCCTTCCAAAGTAGCCGCTCGCCAGTGAGAACACGCGCTGCCACCATTAACAATATCCTGTCGCCAAACTCTTTAAAGGACTATGAAAAATACTCGATGCAACTCGATAAGTGGCGCAACCAATATCAACCAAAAGCAGAACTTTGGACCGGAGAAACAGGCTCAGCACAATGCGGCGGACAAGCCAAACTGTCTGATCGTTTTGTCTCCTGTTTCTGGTGGGCGGATCAATTAGGACGAGGGGCGAAAATCGGCCAAAAAGTCATGATAAGGCAAAGCCTAATTGGTGGAGACTATGCCCTAATCAATCGCAATACGTTAAAACCAAACCCTGATTATTGGGTCAGCTGGTTATGGGGAAAGCTAATGGGTGAAGACGTTTTTGCCGTACAAAGTAACGACCCTTTTGTGCAAACTTACTACCACAGTGCAAAAAAAGAAGGCAAATGCACACTGCTTATCATCAACATGTCGGCCAAGCCAAAAATTATGAACTGCCAAGGATTTGGATCAAAGAAAAAACGTTTCGAAATCACAGCAGATTCACTCACCTCAAAAAAAATTCGCATCAATGGCATCAAACCTAAGTTTAATAAAGGACGAGTGGCCTTAAAAGATTTCCCTAAGCTATCAAAGCTAAACCTCGTCAGCCCTTACAGTATTAGTTTTTGGTGTTTTACGGTGTGAACAGGAAAATTAATAACAAAAGATAATGAAAATGATTATCAATAGTATAATTAATGACTTCCCATCGCTATAATAACGCGGTCTTTTTGGTCTACAGGGTTCAGTCATGGTTAACAATATTCCGATATTTGGTCGATTATTAGCACTCTTTGTTTTTTGTTTTTTTCTGGCGGCCTGCGATCAAACGTCATCACAAACGTCTTTATTAAAGGTAGGTCAGGTCGAGAAAAGCAGCTCTGGATGGCCCAGAAGCATCATGACTCGTGAAGGTTTGCTCACTCTAGATAAACCACCAAGCAGGATTGTTTCCACCAGCGTCACCTTGTCTGGCACATTACTCGCAATCAATGCACCACTTGTTGCTTCTGGCGCGACCATGGCGAACACCAGCGTCGCGGCAGAACAAGGTTTCATGCGTCAATGGGCAAACATAGCGGAAGAACGAGGCGTTATTCCGCTTTATCAAACAGAGCCCAATGCTGAAGCCATTATCAAAGCGAATCCAGACCTGATCATTATCTCTGCAACGGGTGGCGACTCGGCACTAAAACTCTACGATCAGCTAAAAGACATAGCCCCCATTCTGGTCATTGGCTATGACGACAAAAGTTGGATTCAACTGGCTGATATTTTGGGGAACATTCTTGGCCTTGAAGAACAAGCTAAAACCATCACACAGCGCTTTGAAAAGAGTTTAAAAGAAACAAAATCGATGATCACCCTACCACCTCAACCAACCACTGCCATGGTGTATTACCAAGACGGCACAGGCGCAAACATTTGGACAACCGAGTCCGCCCAAGGTCGCATTTTACAAGAACTAGGATTCACCATTGCTGACATTCCAGAATCCGTCAAAGGCAATATCAGCATGGGCATGCGTAACGATATAGTCATTGCCACTGGTGAGCGATTCCCAGATGCCGTTACGGGTAACTCCGTCCTGTTATTTTCAGCTTCCAAGGACAGAGAAAAAGCGTTCAAAGAAAACCATTACTTACGTGAAACAAGCGCTGTAAAAAACAACCAAGTATTTGCTGTCGGCGATGACACTTTTCGCTTGGACTACTTCAGCGCCACTAACTTTCTCAAGCAATTACAAACTCAGTTTGGACACCAAACTCATGTCCAGTAACAGCTTAGCGAGAGAAAAAATACCTAATACCAAGCCACTTAATACAACGACATCGACCACTAACAACAAGCGCTACGCTTGGCTGCTGGCTTCCATCCTTTTATTATTTGTCATTATGGTGGCCAGTTTATGCATTGGCGCAAAGCCCTTATCGATAGATCAGCTTTGGAATGTCTTAATCGGCAAAGAACATGGTATTGCCGAAATCATCATTTTTGAAGGTCGACTCCCTCGAACCTTAAACGGACTTTTTGTTGGCATGGCGCTTGGCACCTCTGGTGCACTGATTCAAGCCATCACTCGCAACCCCCTTGCCGACCCAGGCATACTCGGCGTTAACTTAGGCGCCAGTCTGGCTATCGCAATTGCTATTGTTTTTCTGGGGGCGACTCAGCTTACTGAATTCTTCTATTACGCGGCGCTCGGTGCTTTCTTAGCCAGTTTGTTAGTGTATTTTGTTGGCAGCATGGGAGGCGGAAAAGTCGACCCTCTTAAGCTGACCTTGGCAGGCGTGGCGATTGGCGCCGTCTTTGGCGGGTTAAGTTCCGCTCTCACACTGTTTAATCCCGTCGCATTTGATCAAGTTCGCTTTTGGTCCGTTGGCAGTTTAGATATTCGAACGCTGTCTGTACCGCTGTTTATTGCCCCTGTGGTTATCATTGGCTGCCTTCTGGCTGTTGCCATTACACCGGCTTTAAACGCATTTAGCTTAGGAGATTCCTTAGCCGCTGCACTGGGAAGTAAACCCGCTCGAATCCAAGTAGTGGGGTTGATAGCGATTACTCTGCTTTGTGGCGCCGCAACCGCCGCCGCTGGGCCCATTGGCTTTGTCAGCTTGATGATGCCCCATATAGCCCGCTGGATGGTCGGTCCAGATCAACGCTGGATTATTCCTTTCAGCTTTATTTTGACGCCTATTCTGCTATTAAGCGCAGATATTATTGGGCGAGTATTGATTACTGGCGAACTGCGAGTCTCGATTGTGACTGCTTTTATCGGTGCGCCAATCTTAATTTATTTGGTGCGAAGAAAAGGTGCGACAGGATTATGAAAAACCGCCTTTTGTCCAAAAACGCTTCTACCCCGTTGGCAACCACACTACCTACTCTCATCACGACACTCTTCAGTTTACTGCTCATCTTCGCCACGTTATTTTTTGGTGAACACATTACCAATAATTTTCACGATATTTGGCAATTAGTAACAGGGAACGCTGATCGTTATCAGTCTATCGTGGTGTGGCAATGGCGAGCTTCTCGCTTATTTGCGGCGCTGATCATTGGCGCTGCACTTGGCGTTAGTGGCGCGGTGTTTCAATCATTGGTACGCAACCCGCTTGGTAGCCCAGACATAACGGGCTTTAACGTAGGAGCTTTTACGGGCGTTTTGATCTCCATCGCACTGTTTGGTAATTTATATTGGCTAAGTGTTTTCAGTGCCATTTTAGGTGGGCTATTTTCTGCGCTACTGGTCTATTTGTTCGCCTATCGGGATGGTCATTCTGGCTTTCGCTTGATCATTGTTGGCATCGCCATTAGCGCAACGCTCACCGCTTTTAACCAATGGTTGTCACTCACTGTATCATTGGAAACCGCCATGACAGCAGCCTTGTGGAGTGCCGGATCGCTAAATGGCATGACATGGTCTCGCATCCTTCCCGCTGCACTCTTGATTACGGTCTTTCTGATCTGTGCTTTCCTACTGAATACGCGCATGAAATTATTAGAAATGGGCGACGACACCGCTGCAGCCTTGGGAGTGTCGGTTAACAAGAGTCGCCTTATATTAATGTTTGTCGGCGTGGCACTCACCGCCGTTGCCACCGCCATTACAGGCCCTATTGCCTTTATCTCGCTTGCAGCGCCACAAATTGCCCGTCGTTTGGCGAATAGCGCCAATGTGTCGCTCGGTTCTTCAGCTTTGGTTGGCGCGATATTATTGCTACTTGCTGACTTTATTGCACAACACGGTTGGGAAAATTCCACCCTACCGGTAGGACTGGTTACCATCAGTTTGGGTGGCATTTATCTAGTCTATTTGATTACTCGGGAAGGCAAACTATGACATCGCAATCATCCATTTCACTTGGCACAGAATCAGTCACCCTAAGTTATGACCAAAACATCATTACACAAGACCTTTCCATTCATATTCCTGAGGGTAAATTCAGCGTTATCGTCGGACCAAACGGCTGTGGAAAGTCCACCTTGTTACGCGCGATGAGCCGGCTACTTAAACCACAATCCGGCCAAGTTTTACTTAATGGAAAAAACATCCATTCACTGGCAACTCGTGATGTTGCAAAAGTATTAGGCCTGCTACCACAAAGCGCCATTGCTCCAGACGGTATTAAAGTAGTCGACCTGGTTGCCCGTGGACGTTTTCCTCACCAAAAATGGTTTCAGCCTTGGCGTGAACAAGATCAAGATGCGGTGGATGCAGCAATGAAAGCAACGGACATCACCCACTTTGCCCAACTTAATGTAGATCAATTGTCCGGTGGACAACGACAGCGTGTTTGGGTTGCTATGGCGTTAGCGCAAAAAACACCTCTGCTATTACTGGACGAACCAACCACGTATTTGGACATTGCCCATCAGATTGAATTAATGGATTTATTTCAAGATTTGAACCGACTACAAGGCCATACCATAGTGGCCGTATTACATGACCTTAACCACGCTTGTCGATACGCTGATAACCTGATCGCCATGAAGTCTGGACAAGTTGTCGCCACAGGCACACCTAATGACATTGTCACGGAGACATTAATTGAAACGGTATTCGGACTGCCTTGTATTATTTTAGAAGATCCCATTTCAGGCACACCATTGGTCATTCCAAAAGGCCGACAATAACAGCAAAAACAACAGCAAAAATAAAGCGGCGATGAATGGCTCATCGCCGCTTTATTTAGTGTCTTATTCTTCGTTATGCCACTTCAGCCACAGTATTCTTTGTGTCTTTCATAGCATCAGGCTCTGGCGGGAAAAGGCTGGTATCAATCCAACTTGCTTCTCTAAGTGACCGAACGCCCGCACCGACAAACAACGTTGCTACGGCACAGCCAAGCCCTAGACTTACCAGCCCCATCACCGGCGACAGTACTTTGACAATCACCCCAATCCCTAATGCCCCAGCAGAATCACCGACGACATCTTGCGCCGTCCAAAAACTACCAATTCGACCCAACATATTATCCGGTGTATGGCCTTGTACAATCGAATACTGCAGTAAACCGCCAATAGAACCAAGATAACCAAACACCGCTAACGCCCCTAGCATCAACACTAAATGTCCCATTATCCCCAAAGACGCAACACATAAAAAAGACAAGAAAGCCGTTATTAGCATCACCACACCTGGACGCCGTAAACCGCGTATCCAACCACTGGTTAATGCACCTAAAGTTGACCCCACTGGCACAGCGGAATACATAAGGCCGACCTCAAACGCCCCACCGCCAAAAGCCGTTGCCGCCAACGCAGGGAACAAAATTCGAATGGATTTGGTAACGGCCTCTAGCGTGCCTAACGCCACCACAGCGCGAATCACTTTATGCGTAAAGACAAATGTAAAACCATCCAATAAAGATTTAATGGGATGCTCTTGTGGACCACCTTTTTCTGGCTTCATGTTCGGCAAAGTCACCAGCGTAATCAGGGTGCAAAGAGTACCAATAGCGGCCAAGGTGTAATTCCAAGTCACTCCAAATGACACAATCACTACACCCGCTATGGCAGGTGAAATGACGGAACCAATGCGAACAACCAGCATGCTCAATGCGCCTGCGGTAGGAATATTTTCTCGTCCAACCAAATGGGGAATAGACGCCATTAATGCGGTCAGTCCAATGGCACTGAAAAAACCATCCCACAGTGAAATGGCATAAACAGCCCAAAGGCTTGGCTCAGAAAGGTACGCATTCAATGCCAGCAGTACAAACCCCACACCACAAATAAAGCGCGAGGCTAAAATCAGCCATTTACGATCCATCCTGTCGGCCAAAACACCGCCCAACATCAGTCCTACAAACATGCCCATGCCATCTAACGCAACAGCAAAACCGACCTGTAAGCTGGACCCTGTTAACTCATAAATTTGTACTGGCACCGCCACATTCAACATACCTATGCCCAATACAGACATCAAACGGGCAATAAAAATAGCGCGGAAATTAGCGTTGGTTTTTAGCAGACTAAAATCCAACATGATCTTTGATTTTGACATAACGACTCTTTAAGTTTGGCGCGGCATCATGCCGCGCACGAATACATTACAAGGCTGACACTAGCTGATTGAACACAGGACCAAGCACCACAAGCGCTTCAGGGGATAAAATATCTTCATGAGCAAAATCAAAATGATGCTCTTCAAGAGTATCCACATAAGGCGACCAAGTGGCTTGAATATCCATACCTTCTGGAACGGTTTTATCCGCAACAAATAGCACGGCCTTACCGTGATAACGTTGCGATTTCGCCTTCGACAGTAAAGCAACCGAGTCCGCGTAATTTTTCACAATATCGGCAAACATCGCATCTCGCTCGACCGTCATTTGCTCGTCTAAAGTATCCTCAGAGGTTTCCATGAATTGTGCTTTTTCACGTTCAACTTCTTCTTGGGCTTCCGTATCGACCGACCCTGACCAATCTTGCTCATCAGGTGGATAGGTATCTAAAAGGCCTAGGAAGCTGACTTCTTCACCCATTTCTTGCAATCGAACCGCAAGACCATGAGCAATGGCGCCACCAAGAGAATAACCAATAAGTCGATAAGGCCCAGATGGTTGACGCGCCTTTAACACCTTCAAATGCTGCTCCACCACATCGGTCATATTGCTTTGTGATGCAATCGGGCCATCTGGCCGTGGCGACTGCAAACCAATCATTGGGCAAGTTTGAGAAAGGTATCGAGCGAATCCAGTGTATTGCCACGCAAAACCAGAAGCGGGGTGAATACAAAAAATGGGCGTGCCGACACCCTGTTTAATCGGCAATACTGAACCGAAGCCAGACAACTCTCGACTGTTAGCAAGGTCTTGATTACTGAGCACATGAGCCAGCTTTTCGATACTAGGAGACACCATGACCTGTCCCACGGTGACATTAAGCTTCAAGGCTTTACGCAACTCCGACACTAGGCGTACCGCTAGAATGGAATGCCCGCCTAAAGCAAAGAAATCATCACTCGCACTCAATCCTGTGACGCCCAGTACATTAGAAAAAGCGTTTGCTATCTCTGTTTCAATCCCTAGCTTAAGCAATCTTCCTTGTGTCGACTCTAAAAAGTCAGACGGTAACGGCAGCGCTTTGCGGTCCAACTTGCCATTGGCGCTCAGCGGCATAGTCTCCAATTGCAACACAGTAACAGGTACCATGTGTGCAGGAAGTTGTTCGCTCATGGCGTTACGAATACTCACTGTATCCAGTTTGTTTACTTTGCCCGTGCTATTTTTACTCGTGACATAAGCGACAAGCTGGCGTGCATCAACCCCCATCGCATTACTTTCCTGCCCCCATGATTTGGCAACCACTACTGATTGCTCTACGCCTGTTTGTGCCGCTAGGACTTGCTCGATCTCACCTAACTCAATACGCTGACCGCGAATTTTAAGCTGATCATCACTACGACCAAGGTATTCAATCGCGCCGCTGTCTAACCAACGAACCACGTCACCAGTACGATACATTCGCTCGCCATCACTTTCAGGGTCAGCGACAAATCGTACCGCACATAGCTCTGGGCGGCGCCAATACCCATCCGCTAATTGCACACCGCACAAATACAATTCACCTGCCACGCCAATCGGAACGGGCCGTAAAAAATCGTCCAGTATTCGTAATTGAGTATTCCAAACCGGATAACCAATTGGTACCCCCGTTCCTTTTACTTGAGCCAGACCATCACCAAATGCAGGGTAATACGTCACGTCCACCGCGGCTTCCGTTGGACCATATAAGTTATGAAGTTCACAGCCAACCTCCTTTTCAAACTGTTTAGAAAGCGCCATTGGCAAGGCTTCACCACTGCAAAAAACGCGTTCTAACGTGTGGCAAGTGCCCATTTTTTCATCGTCTAATGACGTGACAAACGCTGCCAGCATAGAAGGTACAAAATGCAATGTGGTGATTTTATGATCAACAATTAACTGTTGAAGCTGAATAGGATCACGATGAGAATCTGGTGGTGCCATGTGCAATTTAGCACCGACCATAGCGCTCCAGAAAAACTCCCAAACAGAGACATCAAAGCTACATGGCGTTTTTTGTAAAACGACATCATGGCTCGCCAGTGGGTATTCATCCTGCATCCAAAGAATTCGATTTACGATGGCTTGATGAGATACCAACACGCCTTTAGGACGACCCGTAGAGCCAGAGGTATAGAGCAAATACGCCGACCCGTTAACGCTAAGAACTGGCGCTTTCCACGCGCTTATTACTTGCTCTCGCTGTGCGTCACTCACTGGTGTAATAGGCGCATCGTAAAGATAACGTTTCCCATCCATTTCAAAACGAGACGCTTCTTTTGCTAAGGTGATTAAGGCGGCTGGTTTTGCATCGTCCAGCATGTAATTGAGTCGATCATCTGGATAACCTGTATCAAGAGGGAGATACGCCGCCCCCACTTCGATAATCGCCCATAGGGCAAGGCTTAACTTCACCGAGCGAGGAAGAGCAACCGCGACGATATCGCCCGATTGAACCCCTAACGATTGCAAGTTTTTCGCCAAAGCGATCACTTCGTAGCGAGCCTTTAAATACGTTAACTGATGCTCGTCATCCGACAAGCAAACCTGATTCGGTGTCAGCAATGCCTGCCCGACCAAAGCATCCCGAAGCGTCATTTGAGGTAGCAAGTGTGACGTCTGATTCAAGTCGGTAATCAAGGTTTTTTCTGACGGAAGACGCAGGTCCAGCGTTTGTTGAGCTTTCACGTCTTCAAGTAGCAGCGTTTTCAATAACGCATTAAAACGCGCTATCAAAGTCTGAATTTCATCGCCACCTCGATATTCGAATAGCAAATTCAACTGCTCGCTTGGCAACGCCAACACCGTCAATGGATAATGTGTAAAACCTCGGTTATACACATCTTCAAGCGTTAAGCCTTGATAACACTGACTGAACAAATCGGCCTGTTCAGGGAAGTTTTCTACCACCAGCAAGGTATCGAATAAATTACCGTGCCCACCAAGTCGTTGGATTTCGGCCAAACCTAATCCGTCGTGCTCCAACAACCCAATTTGTTCATTCTGAACCTGTTGCATTTGCTGCCATAACGTCAGTTCTGGCTGTAACTGCACACGCACTGGCACGGTATTACTGAATAATCCAATATGCTCTTCTATTCCGGCCACGCTACCAAAACGCCCAGAAATTGGCGTCCCAAAGACCACATCAGAACGTCCAGTCAGAGCAGACAATACGTTTGCCCATAGAGTTTGCAATACACTATTTAAGGTCAGCCCTTTACTTTGATAAAGGCCCTTTAATGTAGCGAATTGATCCGCTTCCAATGTTAGCGTATGCGTCGTCACTTGCTCTGCAGGTGGCGTGTCGGCAAACAACAACGTCGGCATGGCATTATCTAACGTCTCTTTCCACGCTTCTCGCATGGCGTGTTTATCGCGCGCCATTAGTTGCTCAACAACCCAAGTGTATGGCACAGGAACTGCCTCCAGTTCAACCAAATCACTGCCATAAGCGTTGACCAAGTCACGCAACATAATCGGCGATGACCAGCCATCTACCACCAAGTGATGCGCGTTTAAGAACAAACAATGCCGCTGTTCCGATAAGATCACCAAAACAGCATTCAACAGCGGAATACCTGCCGATTGAAAGGCCATAAAATCTCGACTTAACTCTTGCTGCTCTATCTTTTTTAGCTGTTCTTGTTGCGTCGTGCCGTCTTGATGCCTTAAATCGATAACGTCCACAGGCCACCAGCTTTTGCGTTCGCTGGAGCGTCTCCATGGCAAAATTTGTAGTGCCGTGTCGCCTTGGGAAAAATCAAACAAGGCACCCAACTGAGGATGTTTTTCTATGACCGCTCCTAACGAATCTTTTAATCGCTCTATATCCATACTTCCAGAAAAAGTTAAGCGAGCCAAAGAACTGTAACCCGCATCTTTGACATCGGCATCTTGTTCTAGTTGGGCATGGAAAAGCAGGCCTTCTTGCAACGGTAAAGCCGGCAATATGGCTTGCAAGGCACCGTATTGACTTCTTAACGCGTCCATATTTTGCTCAAGTAGATCAAGGCTTTTCAGATCATCAGCAACCAAGGTGTCGGCAGCGATGGCTTGATGAGTGTCTGCAAACTGGCTCATGGAGGACGCAATATTAGTCAGTGCGCTTAAAAGTGCCTCTATTTGCTGAGGCGGTACTTGATTGACATCATGCCCAACATGAATGGCCAACTGTGATGTGCCATGACGATCATCCACAAATAGGTTTAATTCCAACGCATGGGCAGAGTTCAATTGATCCGATTGATGCACTTCGAATGTGTCTTGGAAGTAACGCTCGCCTTGCAGTAACGAAAGCTCGCCCTGCTGAAAACGACCAAGGTAATTAAAGAGAATCTGTGGTGACGCCGTTGCTTCTAAATCGGAGAAAATTTGACGAGTACTGTCATTCATATACCGAAGCACGCCATAACCCACACCATCATTGGGTACTTTAAGTAAAGCTCGACGAACTAATTGAACAATGGTTTCATAAGGTACGTCATCCACTTTGAGTGAGTTCAATTTGGACAGTAACGTCTTTTGTCCCATCATGCGTACTGGATATTCTGCGGTGAACCAACCTAAGGTTCGGGTTAAATCAAGGTCGCCGATGTCCGCCCGCCCATGGGACTCCATCATCATCGAAATATCTGTCGTCTTATATTGCCGAGCAAGAGCAAGATACAAAACACTTAACAGCGCTTCTTGTGGTTGACACCGATACTGTTTAGGTAAAACTTCTAGCAGCAATGTTGAGGTTTTTATATCTAACATGACTCGTCGGTGCGCTCGTTCATTTGATGCCTGACGCTCAAATAACGGTCTTCCTTCTAATTGCTCCAACCAATATTTTTTCTCAGACAACCAACGTGGCATTTCGCTTTGCAAGGATTTTTGCCAGTCTAATAAACTGTTTGGTGACACTGATAACTGACTATCAGAGCCTGACAATAAACTCGATAAATCCGCAAGAAAAATCCGCCATGACACACCATCCACTATCGTGTGATGTAGGGCAAACACGGCAGCGTTTTGGTTATCCGCATGCAAATAACCTACTCGCATAGCAGAGAAAGACTGGCACAGTTCTGTTTGAGTTTGGGTTGGCGTCTGAACTAGCTGTTCAAAAGCGCAGTCTGCCAGTGTCGACAAACCACCGCTCTCTTGCGTAAAAAACTGAACAGTAACAGCAGGGGAAGTATCAGAGATCTCAAGGTGAGAATCATAAACTTGTGCGTTAAGAACTCCGTGGGCCGCCATCAGTTTAGCTAATACTTGTTCAAATTTTTGCGGCGTCATTGAGTTCGGTAACGCAACAAAAATTGCTTGAAAATACGCTAGGTTTAAGCCGCCTGATTCTTGCATCCAGCGATAAATAGGCAGTTCAGCCAAGCGTCCTGAATGAATACTTGGCAATGTTTTTGTGTCATCAAGCGGCGACAATCGTGTTGCCATAACACGGATAATTCGGCTTTCGAATACGTCTTTCGCGCGTAAAGAATAGCCTTTTTTTCGTGCTAACCCTCCTAGTGACATAGCGACAATACTGTCTCCGCCTAATGCAAAAAAGTCATCATCAACAAAGACGGAATCAAGATTTAGCACCTGCTGAACTAACTGACACAACACGATTTCTTGCTCACTTTTAGGCAAAGCACTGTGTTGACGAATCACGACAGGCGCCGGCAAAGCGTTACGATCAACTTTCCCATTGGTGTTAAGTGGGAAACGTTCCAATACGGTTATGGTGGCAGGCACCATATAGGCAGGAAGTTGCTGAGATAAAGTGTCCATTAATGTTACGGACAACGTTTGAGGGCTCTCTACATTGACGCTATTCACGTCAACAAGACAATAAGCGTCCAGACGATGCGTACTACCTTGTTTATTCGCCACCACCACGCTAGCCGTTACGCCTTCTAGTCTATTTAACGAGGCTTCAACTTCTCCCGGTTCAACACGATGCCCGCGGATTTGAACCTGATGATCGGTACGACCAATATATTCAACATGCCCACCATCTAGCCACCTTACCAAATCACCTGTTCGATACATTCTCTCACCCAATTTATAGGGATTGGCAATAAATCGAGTTGACGTTAACGACGTTTGATTAAGGTAACCGTATGCAAGTCCAGGGCCTGACACATACAACTCACCGGGAATACCAATGGCGACAGGAGAAAGGCTGGAATCCAGAATATAGGATTCAGTGTTGGCGATGGGGCGACCAATCACAACCTGCTCAGTGTCTTCAACGCCCGCACCTAAACTATCAATGGTATTTTCAGTCGGACCATAATAGTTTCTGACTTTTAGCGATGGGTAAGAACGTACTTGTTGCCAAAGACGAGAAGACGCCGCCTCCCCGCCCACATACATTAATTCAGGAAAATGCTGACCAGACTCTATTGCCCCAAGATCCAATAGCTGAGATAGAACACTTGGCGGTAAATCGGCAGCATGAATATTATGCTCATTATAGTAATTCTGTATAAGCTCTGGATCTTTGCAAATATCATCTTCGACAATATGCAAAGTGTGTCCAAAACACAGCCAATACATGAGATCCCAACTGGTATCGAACGAAAATGAAGCCGTCAACATGGCATTAACATTCTGAACCTTAGCCGCTAACGCCTCACCGTCACGTCGCCAATGGGAGAAAGCAACATTAACCAAGCCTTTATGAGCAATAACAACGCCTTTGGGTCTCCCCGTAGAGCCTGAGGTATACATGATATAAGCAATATCATTCGGTGAAGGTAAGTTAACAATAAGATTGGAAGCGTTTTTTTGATTCAAAGACAGTAAAAAGGATGACGCTTCAATGTTTTGAACCGTCACATGACCACTCTTTTCAAAAGCCTTTTCTGAGTCCGTCAATAACAGTTTAGGCGCCGCATCTTCCAGCATCCAATCAATTCGATCTTGCGGGTACGTTGGGTCAATTGGCAAATAATGAGCGCCAAGTCCCATCGTTGCCATTAGGGCGTAAATCATTCGTTCGTCTCGCGGCAAAGCAAGACCCACACAATCGCCTTTTCCTACCCCGAAGTCGCTCAGCACCTGTGACCATTTCGCAATATTGCCCTGTATTTCAGCAAAACTAATGGGTTGCCCTTTCACAACCAAAGCCGGTGCAGAAGCCAACTCTTTATCTAGATTTTTGAGACGCTCTAAATTATAAAACTGCTCAATCAAACTAGAATAGCCACTGTCTACCGTCACGGCTCCTTGTTGCCAATCCGTAATCATTGATTGTTCCGCAGCGCGCAAAACCGAAATATCCGCAATGAAAGCATCGGGCGCAGCAAGGAGTTTTTCAGTGAATTCAATAAAGCGGTCTATGTGAATTTGTAGCGATTCAGCATCGTATTTTTGATCATTACCGACCCACTCAATGTGCAAGTCACCTTTATCAAAGTGCATTCCAAAATCAAGATCTTCTACAGGGCCTGCTGCAAGGTGCTCTATTGTTGCGGTGGCATCACCGAATGAAAGGTCATAGTCAAATAAGCGCAGATTCAATGTCGGCCCATATAACGCCTCGCCCACTCGACTTAAATCACGAGCAATTTGTTCGCCATTGTATTTTTGATGTTTTCGTATTTTTTTCAGGTCTCGCTTGATGCGCAACGTTAAATCAACAATGGTATCGCCCAATTCACCCTCAACGATCACCGGAAGCACATTCACCACAGGGCCAAGTGTATTCAAAGCAACACTACCAACGCGCCCCATAAACGGAAAGCCAACCGGCACTCGCCATTGTCCGTTTACTCTAATCAAATAGGCGGATACTAACCCTATTGCCAAATCGGCAACCGTTAACTTTGACGAAGGCGACCTACTTAAACACGCCTGCAATCGGTCACCACAAATGCAGCTTTTTAATCGAATCAACCGTTGCGAGGCAAAACCATTTTCTGTCGCAATTGGGGTAACGCCATTAGATAAACTCACCACATTCGGCAAGTCAGAGCAGTACGCCTGCCAGAATGCCTTGTCTCGATCATACTTATCTGATGCTTTGTAAGTTTTTTCTTCGTCCACAACATCATAAAAAGAACGGTATGGTGTTTGAGTCGTCGTTTTTTGCTGAATGAGCGACTGATAAATACCCGACACTCTCGCGGTAAACACATTAAAGCTGAAACCGTCGAGCATAATATGATGAAAACGTTGATACCAAACCGTCTGTTGATCTGACACTTTAAAGACAATTTGACGAACCAGTGGTGTAGCAGAAGACAGCGACAGTTCAGCGTCTAAATCTTGCTGAATGAGCAAGTCCATGTTTTTTTGAGCATCGGCATCATTTGATAAATCAAGCGACTCATAAACGGGAACGGGAACGGGAACGTCATCGACTTCACAACATCCAAGATTTTGAATGGGAATACCATCGTGTTCACGATATATCGCATTAATCGTATCCGATTCTTTTAGCCCAATCTGAATGGCCTCAAGCAAGCATGCAGCATCAATATCACCACTAATATGCACTTTATGAGCTATGGTGAAGGTATTACCTTGCGATGAAATATGATCGGCCAGCCAGATTCCCATTTGTACATCGGTAAGAGGAACCATGGCGTTATTGGCCAGTACGTTTAGGGGCGCAAAACGCGTTGCTGTATTGTTTTCCATATCAGACTTCTTTAGGAACCATTAGAAAGTGAAGGTAGGCCTTGTGGACGAATATCCGTCCAATTCGTTTCAACATAGTCGAGACAATCGTCACGACTAGTCGGCCCAAAAACGGGCTGCCAACCTTGTGGCGTCGTCTTAAAAATCGGCCATAAACTGTGCTGCTGCAGCGCATTCACCAAAACAATAAATTTCAGTGACTCATTATCAAATGGATTACTTGTTTCATTACTCATTGGTTACTCCTTCGTTAATCTGATGATCCTTAAGCGCTAAGCTGGCATTAAATGCACTAGCCCATTAACCAAACCTGAACGCCATGACAACCAATCATGGCCGCCGTATACTTTCTCGTAACGCACCAAGCCACTCTTTTGTTTAATGGCGTCATAAGTAACATCGTTGTAGGGATGCATATCTTTTTCGCCCAAACCAACCGTCATAAATACGTTTAAATGAACAGCACTGACACGATCATTTAAAATATGATCCGCGATACTATTACGGGGAATATTATTCAGTGGTAAAGCATTGGTAGACTCAGTTGTGCTAGGCGTGCGCATTCGATTTTCTTCTGGCCACCAGAAAGAACCTGAAAGACTAATGACTTTTGAAAAGTACTCAGGGAAAGTAACGCCAGCAAACAGCGCCGCCAACCCGCCTAAGCTCTGGCCCGCCACTACGTAACTAGAAATAGAACGGTTTGATTGAACAAGTTGGGCTTGCGCCATCGGCAATAAACGGTCGATCACGGCTTGCCAGAAAGGTCGATGGCAACTCAACTCCTTCCAACGCGTTTTTCCATCAATAGAAGGAATCATCAGATAATGTGCCGGGGCTATTTGCTTTGTATCTGTCAAATGCTGAAGCACCGATAAAGCGCCACTCGCCGCATTCCACTTTTGCCCATCCAGCAAAATAACCAATGGCGCATCGCCTACAGCGGTAGAAAAAAGCCAGCAGTGTCGTTGATTACCAAGCTTTGTTTCTTGCCAATCAATCGTTTGAATGCGTTCCGCCGAGATTATATTTAGCTCTCCTTGCTCCCACTCTTTCCAACCCATTTCCAATAGGGCATGAGGGAGGTGTAAAGGCGAACTCATACCCCAACCAGAAACTAACATCGGTAATTTATTCAAATCATCGTGAATTTGATTTCCAGCAACGTCCATCCACCAAGCACGTTGAGCCTCTCTCGACCCATCGCCAGTTCGCTGAACGAGACCTGGTAACTGGTGCTTTTCAATCGGAATGAAGGAATAACTACCTCGCCATTGAGAGTCGATTGATAACGTGCCAAGCCAAACATCGGTTCCGCTTATCCTATCTAGGCAAACGGGTGTCCAGCTGTGGTGGTCGGTAAGTGAGTTCACATCCAGTAACACACTAGCGATTACGGAGTCTGCTTCTTTTCCCTGTGGGTCTTGCCAAATAAACAACACCAAACTCGTTTTATCGCTTTCTTTCTTAATGAGTGGCGCACCTTTGGAACGAATCTTATCCCACCACATATCACTACCTACTTGGCAGTGAGGCAAATCGTAATTTTTTAGCAAGACGTCCAACTCAGATTGATCGATCAACACTATTTTCCTTTTAAAAACGCACAAGAGATAAAAACTTAAATTATAGTATTGCTAATCATTCTCATTATCAATAACATTAGCAAGATCTTTACTCAATTGTCATAAATAAGGAAAAACATGTCTCTCTCTAAAAATTCATCCGCGCGTTTTCCAAGTCGCTTATCTACTGTTGCCGTCGCTGTCATCAGTATTAATGCTGCTTTCATTTCAGCAAATACCTTTGCTGAAAATACAACAAGTTTGCCTACACTCATTGTTACTGGCGAAAAAGTAGATAAAGATATTAAAGATACCACCACGGCCGTGACAGTGATTGGTGAAGAAAGCTATGCGAGTGGTGAAGCGAAAGAAGTAAATGATATTGTTGTCCAAGCACCTAACGTAACTACAGCAGGGTTCGGAACGATTAACATCCGAGGCATTAATGGCGCTGGTGCAGCTGTTGGAAGTAACGCTTTTATGACAGGCGGAAGCCCTCGTATTACAACCAGTGTAGATGGTATTTCTGAAGCATGGGGTGGATACAACTTTACTCCTGCAGGTTTATGGGACACTCAAGCGGTTGAAGTGCTTCGTGGCCCACAATCCACATCTCAAGGTACAAGTGCCATTGGCGGCGCTGTGGTTATTAAAACAAATGACCCTAGCTTTATACCAGAGAGTGCAATTCGCTTGGGCTTAGAGCAATACAACAACGGTAACCTTAAATATAATCTTGCCGCCATGAATTCTGGCACTTTAGTTACAGATGAATTGGCTTATCGTCTAACTTTTGACGGCACCACAGGTGAAGGTTGGGTAGATTATGACGTGGCAGACAGTGATGCCGCCGACTCTCCTGATTTAGACGACTCAGAATCTATGAATTTTAGAAGTAAGTTACTTTGGGAACCTGCAAATATTGAAGGATTAACAGCTAAATTAAGTATTACACATCGAAAAAATACAGGCGAGTACCTTTCTTGGATTAATGGCGATAGCACAAATTACAGCTCTCAAACGTCTTCAATAGACTCAAGTAGTTCTGCAAATACCCGCCTTCAAGATTCAACGGTAGATAGCATTGCAGTCGATGTTGATTATCAAATCTCAGACAACCTTAAAAATCAACTGCAGGTCAGTTATAACAGTCAGGATGCTTCTTTTGATGAATACCCTGGAACTACGTTATTGAGAAAAACAGAAGATACAATTGCTGTAGAAAATAGAATAATAATTACTCCAAATAACTCCAATCTTGCTAGTTTAATCGGAGTCTATGCCTCTCAATCAGATACAACCTTAGATGTCGATTTTGGCTCTTCCGATTCCAATTACTTTATTGCTAACGGAACAAAAACCACATTAGCCGTATTTGGAGAAACGACCTACGATGCTACTGAGAAACTGTCTATTACCGCAGGTGGTCGTGTCGAAAACGAAAGTCAAGATAGAACTCTTGTAAAAGCCAGCACCTACACTCTAGATCAAAATGATTCAGAAACAATCCTTTTACCAAAACTAAGTGCGACCTATGACATAACCGAAAAAACGACATTAGGCGCTTCTGTTCGACAAGGCTATAACGCGGGCGGCGCTGCGCTAAACTGGAATACTAACGAGTACTACACATACAATAAGGAAGAAGTTACTGCCTTTGAACTTAGCAGCAAAACTCGTTTTAACCGTATGTCGGTGAATACAAGCCTTTTCTATAACGATTATTCTGACTATCAAGCCTACACAAGCAACACATTAGAAAATGTGGAGTCTGTCCAGACTTATGGCGCTGAATTAGAAATCACAGCCCTAGCTACAGACGATTTAGAACTACGTGGTTCCATCGGTACACTGCAAAACAAAATTAGTGCTACCAGTGATGACACTTCTGAGTGGGATGGTAATAAACTAACCTATGCTCCAGAGCTAAACCTTGGCTTAGGTTTCACACAGTATATTGGTGACAACTTATCCTTTGGAGCAGATGCAACGTATGTTAGTGAATATTATTCAGATTTAGATAATACAGAAGACTACAAGTCTGGAGACTACATTATCACTGATGCTCGTATTCAATATACAGTTGGAGACTTAACCATCGATGGGTATATTACCAACCTCACAAATGAAGACGTTGTTTATTTAATAAACAGAGGCACCAGAGCCTCTGTTGGCCAATCTCGCACCGTTGGCCTAAGCGCTACTTACCGCATGTAATATGTATTAAGCAATCAAACCAAAAAGGCGAATCATGATTGATTCGCCTTTTTTATACTTTTTGCACAGCCCCGAAATACACTGACGATCAAGATAAAACCATCACGGCTAACAATATGCCCATGTCATTACATGTTCGTCTTGTATGACATAACTGCCTCGTAATATAAAACCTGATGATATTTTCTCACTTAGCTGACGCTTTACTTGAAATTCAAAAAAGTCGTTGCCATCTTTTGAAATCAACTCTACATCTAAAAAATCAAAAAATTCTCTAACCGCAGGATACAAAGCCTTATAAACACTTTCTTTGAGCGAAAATAAAAGTAAGACTAAGAATGATTTTTCCATCCCTTCCGCTATTAATATTTTAAATTCTCTCTCTAAGCCTATTAAATGGGCAATATCAAGTTTATCGGCATTAACAAGCCGCTCTAAATCAATGCCAATATATTGAATGTCTCCTTGCGCCTGCGGTAATAACACCGCGACAGCTTGGTTGTCTGTATGGGAAATGCTGCCTGTGTATTCGCCCGGCCATAATGGCGAGCCGTCTTCTGCCTTAAGAATATCTTTCGCTGGCTCATTCAAATACGCCTGCGCATGACGAACGGCAAGTCGCCCAGCTAAGAAGGTCTCTTGGCGTTTACTTCGCCACTTCTCATAATCCAAAGGCTTAGTGATAGTCATGTCATAATCAGTTCCAACTAAAGAACCCTCTATAAAGCAAAAATGACTAACATTTACATAACCGGATTCAGATAAACGTATTTGTGTTTGATAGAAGCGTTTCACTCTCTTTCATCCCTATAAAAAAGCTCGATATGATAATCATACCGAGCTAATTAATTTTTATCAAAAAAAGGCTATGTCTTTAGTGAATATGTCATTAAGCGTTTAATGTAGCGCCGCCATCCGCCACCACATCTTGCATCGTAATGTGATTCGACATGGAAGACGCAAAAAACAGAACAGTTTGCGCAATATCACTGGGCTGAGCAATTTTACCAAGAGGAATGCCCAACTTATATTGCTCAGGAAAGCCTTTAATCGTATTTTTTTCTGCTTCGTCATTAGTCCACAACAAGCGCTGCATTGGTGTGTCGGTCGAACCAGGACATACCACATTACAACGCACTCCGTATGGGGCCAATTCCAGTCCTGCCGTATGACTTAATGCGGATAAAGCCGCTTTAGACGCACAATAAGCCGCCATATTCTGACGCGGTACTTTAGCGGCATTCGAACTAATGGTTACTATCGCCCCATGCTGCTGTTTTTTAAATCTAGACATGGTGTGTTTGATCATCAAAAAAGCACCACCCGCGTTCACATTAAAACAGTGTTTGAAGTCCTCAAAGCTGGTTTCCTCAACACTGCCTAAACGCAATATACCCGCGCCGTTTACTAGTACATCTAACACAGGATAATCGGCAAGCACTTCCTGTACGGCTTTATTCACAGCCGTCTCGTTACTGATATCTAACTCAACACAATCAAACGCGCAAGTGCATTCACTACACGCTAAATCAAAGCCGATGACGGTCGCTCCCAATTCAGTAAACTGATTGGCAACTTCTAAGCCTATGCCTCTACCAGCACCCGTTACCCAAACCGTTTTACCTGAAAAATCGAGAGGGTTCATCATACTGTTTCGGCTCTTATAAGATCGGAAGATTGCCCCTGAGTAAGCTTAGTTTGGATCAAGTCCCACCATCCATTCAAAGTACTGGCATTGGCCAACTCTTGAAAAGACACATCAAGACCCTGATTTTTCCACTGACTCACAAGCGACATAATCTGAATGGAATCTAATCCATAGTCGATAAGCTCTTCATTTGCATCAAACTCTTCAATGTCTTCGTCATCAAGAAAAGCAAAGACCTGCGCTTTCAGTTGTTCGTATTGAAGACTAATACCTGAAACATCCGTCGCTATAAGTACGTCTCTGGTCGATATCACACGCCCCGTTCGCCCACCCGTAAAAGTGAGTGCCTGCCGATGCTCAGCTTCACTAAAGTCCGCCAACGCATCGCCAACCATAAAGGGTTGTATATCACGCATAAATGCATCAGTGGCTGTGATCATGCAACCGATATGAGCGTAAATACCGCCGATAATGAGCTGATCTCGACCCCACGACTGCATAAGTTCTTGCAAATTAGAGCGGTGAAAAGCACTGTAACGCCATTTAACTAAAACAGTATCGTCTTCATCTGGAGACAACTCATCGATGACTTTTTGTAGTTCAGGAAAATCGTTAAGACCACTGCCCCACATATCATTTAACAGTGCTCTATCTTCTGGTTTTTGATCTTTAGGTTGTGCCGTATAAACAACCGGTATGCCATTCGCTCGGCAGTAAGCCTTAATGGAAGCAAGATTTTGCTTCAACGCTTTAATCAAGTCAGATTCGGCATCATAAAAACGCAAAAAGTAAGCCTGCATATCATGAATCAAAAATACGGCACGCTTGGGCTCCAATACCCAGTTTACTTTTTGGTTTGGAAAAGTATCCGCGGTTGGCATGGGATAAGAAGAAATAGTGGGAATGCTCATCATCGTCCTTTATCGTTTTGAATCTTGTTGTAAGCGCTGGCGAATCACGTCACGCAACGCCACTTTGTTTGGTTTTCCGACTGGCGTTAGCGGTAAGGATTCGATAAATTCGAAGCGATCCGGCACCTTATAATCTGCCACGCCAAAGCTGCGTAAATACTTACGTAGTGTGACGCTCTTCATTCCATGAGAGGCCATTTTAGGGACAATAAAAGCACAACTTTTCTCCCCCATCATGGCATCCGGCATAGAGACAAGCGCACTGTGTATGATCAGCTCATGCTTCAGTAAAAGGTTTTCAATTTCTTCAGCAGCGATTTTTTCACCACCTCGATTAATTTGGTCTTTATCACGACCTACCACAGTGAAATAACCTTGTTCATTTCGACAAACGAGATCGCCAGAATGATAAAAGCCTTCACTGTCAAAAACCTTGGCGTTATGTTCTGGGGCCTTGTAATAACCTCGAATCGTATAAGGCCCGCGAGTAATCAACTCCCCCGCTACATTAGCCGCGACTTCATTACCCTCTTCATCAATGACTTTTACCTCATCAAGAGAGCACATGGGGCGACCTTGCGTCGTGACTATAGTGTCTATGTCATCGTCCAGTCTGGTGTAATTCACCAGCCCCTCAGCCATCCCCAAGATCTGCTGCAGCTGACAACCGAGTCGCTCCGGCACTTGTCGCGCTAGACTTTCACTCAGTTTCGCACCACCAACTTGCATTAACATTAATGAGGTTATTGCCTTTTGGTGAGAAGGCGCGGCTTGTAGCCAAAGCGCAAGCGCGGGTGGCACCAAGGCGGCAACAGTGACGCCATGACGCCCAATCAATTCAAAACAAGTATTGGCATCAGGACTGGGCGCCATCACCACGTGACCTCCCGTATGGAAAACACCAAAGGCACCAGGGGAGCTCATGGGAAAATTGTGGGCGCAAGGCAAAGCGCACAAATAGACTGTTGAGGGAGAAAAATGACAGATTTCAGCACTTCGACGTACGCTAAAAAAGTAGTCGTTATGGGTTCTAGGAATCAGTTTCGGCGTTCCTGTACTTCCACCGGAGAGTTGGAAAAATGCGACTTCATCCGCTCGGCTTGGCTCAGCATGTAATGGCATATCAGTAGACCGTTCCAATACACTATCTAACGACTCAGCCCATTCAGATTTGCCGACAATCAATGCGTGTTGCAATACATCCGATGCCTGACACAGTGTCTTAAAAAAAAGAGCATCGTGAAACAAAGCATGTCTGCTACTAGCAATTAAGATCCTAGGTTGAATTTGCTTAGCGTACGCACTGAGCTCGCTCTCGTTATGGCTAAATAAAGCATTAACCGGCGCAACCCCCAAGCGGATAAGAGCAAAAAACACCACATAAAATTCAGCAATATTAGGTAATTGAACTAATGCCGTGTCACCACTTTTTAAACCCAGTGTTTGCCAATAAATCGCTAATTTTTTCGACTGAGAACATACATCGCGATAGGTTAATGACCTCTCACCACATACAATAGCAATATTGTCTTGTGGTGCATTATCAATCAGATCCGTCAAAGGCCGATCCGTCCAATAGCCTTTTTTTCGATAAGCTTGCGCAAAAGCTTCTGGCCATGGTGTATAAGCAATCGTCATAGAATACTTTCCTTAATACCAAACGCATTGATCATGGTTCGCATTTTTGCACTGGTTTCTAACCACTCACTTTCTGGTGATGAATCGGGCACGACACCCGCACCAGCAAACAATTTTACCTTGTTTCCTGAAACCTCGGCGCAACGTATGGCAATTGCCCACTCCCCATTACCTTGCGCATCGCACCACCCAACTAGACCACTAAAAAAACCTCTTTGGTGAGGCTCTAACGACTCAATGTGCTGTTTAGCGAGCTGGGTTGGGGTGCCACACATTGCAGGCGTTGGGTGCATGTTTTTGATTAAATCAAAAATCGACGTTGTATTATCAGTCAACAGCGTTGCTTCTATTTCGGTGGATAAATGCCACATGGTGGGCGTTGAAATAAGGCTTGGTTCTGGCTGTATACGTATGTTTTCCACAAGTGGCATCAGCGAAGATCGAATCGACTCGACCACTAATCGATGTTCATATTGGTCTTTCACTGATCTAACAAGCGCTTCTCCTGCTTGCCTGTCATTGTCTGGTTTTTGTAAACGCTTAGCCGATCCTGCGAGTGGGTTTGAGAACACTTTGTTCGCTTGCTTTCTAATTAGCAGCTCTGGACTGGCGCCAATCAGCACACTGTTTTCGAGTGGCACACTAAAATGATAGGCATTTGGGTTTTGTCCCATTATGTTGGCAAGTAGGCGAGGAATATCGACCATTTTATCTAGCGTGAGATCCAGTATTTTGGATAACACGACTTTCTTCAGATTCTCACCTTTAAACGCTGAAAGAGCCTGTTCGATCATCTCTAAAAAAGGCATTTGATTTGGCGTAAAACCCTGATCCACCACCTGATGAACAAAATCTTCATCCACAAATGGAGACAAGCCAGTATTAAACGGTGTCACTCGCTCCGACCACCTTGGGGCAACAAGTTGAGTCGGCTGATCCATATCGAAGGGAATAGCACCAACGATCATAGGATTAGCGATGCCTTTCGCTTTTTCCCGCTCAAACAGTGCTTGTACCTCTTGGTTAAAGCATGAAGAAAGGATCGGTGTCGAAAGCCGCTGGCTAACACCGTTGGCTCGAACTAAATTGAAATTTGAATTGAAAAGAAACAAATCATTTTGTGATTGGTCTAACGCCAGAGCGCCCGCATAGTCAGGAAACGTAACATCCATAACAACCCCTGTAATGATAACCATTATCGATTATTTGATAGCGCTAATGATAATCACTTGCAATAAGTATGGCCAGCGGTTTTTTTGTAAATTATTCGTAATAGACACAAGAGCGTTTATCACCCTCACTGGATTTCCATTTTAGCAGAAGCAACACAAGTAACATTTCGGATTTAAGTGAGGTGGAAGCGCAAACGTTGTCAGTCAAAACGCCTTAAACCGAGCGCTATCCTATTAGGAGATTGATGGTAAGAAGATCTTTTGTGGGAGCGAAAACTAGACTGACTCACAGACTAAATACGACGGCAGAGAACGTGCATAAATGTGAGCCAGACAACTAAGAAAGCAATAATTAAATCGACCTAACTACTGTTTTCTAGCGCTTTCTTAATAATCTCAAAGCGTTTGCCGTTACTAAGGCCGTGGCACCAGAATCGGCTAATACTGCCAACCACAACCCGGTTAACCCCAATAACGTCGTGACTAAAAACACCGCCTTTAACCCCAATGCGATGGTGATATTTTGACGAATATTGGCATTGGTAGCGCGAGATAGCCGAATCATATCCGGCAAACCTTGCAAACGATTATGAGTTAAAGCGGCATCGGCGGTTTCTAACGCGACATCCGTTCCACTTCCCATGGCAATACCAATGCTGGCTGCTTTCATTGCTGGCGCATCGTTTATGCCGTCACCCACCATTGCGGTGGCTTGTTGTTGGTTTAACGCCATGATCGCCGCGACTTTGTCTTCGGGTAATAAATTAGCACGAAAGTCTATTTTCAATTCAGCGGCAACCGCGGCCGCAGATCGAGTGTTATCACCTGTTAACATCACCCCGTTAATACCTAAGGAGCGTAAATCTGCCAATGCCGCTTTAGCATCCTCTCGTAGCGTATCTTGCAGAGCAATCAAACCACGTAATCGTCCTTCCTCCAGAACAACGACAACGGTTTTACCTTCTTGCTCTAGAGTCATTATTTGCTGACGAATAACGTTCTCAAGAACAAGGTCTAATTTGCTTGGTGCACTTATTTTGATTTTTTTACCCAAAAAAATCCCTTCCACACCAACGCCGGCCAAAGTTTTTCGATTATCAGCGTGAACCAATGAAATACCTTGCTGCTCGGCGTGATAAACAATGCCTTTGGCCAACGGGTGATGTGACCCCATTTCAATAGAAGCCGCTGCTGCCAGCAAATCGTTATCTGTGCCGTTAACACTCAACACATCCGTCACCGTAGGCTTGCCTTCCGTAAGCGTACCCGTTTTATCAAAGGCTATCGTTTTCACTCGGCCAAGTTGTTCTAAAGCCAATCCACCTTTAATCAAAGCACCTTGACGAGTAGCTGCGGCCAAACCAGATGTAATCGCCGCCGGCGTTGAAATAACAAGCGCGCAAGGACAGCCGATCAATAACAAAGTCAAACCTCGATAAATCCATGTTTCCCAAGGTTGAGCAAACGCCAAAGGCGGAATCAGAATCACCAAAACAGACATTAGCATAATCACTGGGGTGTAGATTCGACTAAATTTGTCTAAGAAACGTTCAAGCGGTGCTCGACGCTCTTCGGCTTCTTCGATCAAATGCAGAATCCGATCAATGGCATTTTTACCGGGCTGCGAAACGACTTTGAGCCGCACGACACGATCCACCAGTAAACTGCCTGCGGGGACTTTTTCGTCACGTAGCCGTTCAATAGGAACCGATTCACCCGTCAATGCACTTTCATCAAAGCTGGCAGCCTCAGATAGTAACTGCGCATCTGCAGGCAAACGCTCACCCGGCGACACTTCGATTTCATCCCCGGGGCATAAATCAGATATAGCGACTTTATGGCGCACACCATCTTTAATGATTAAAGCATCTTCTGGCAATAACGCCATCAAAGCACTTACACCTTGGCGTGCACGATTGGCTGCAAACGACTCCAAACATTCACCGATCATAAAGAGCAACAGCACCATGGCCGCTTCAGCGGTAGCCCCTATGAATAGCGCGCCTATTGCGGCAACACTCATCAGGGTCTCAATGGAAAAAGGCGAGCCACCTCGCATCATCCTCCATGCTTTACTCATAATGGGTACTAAGCCAACCAAAGTGGTCGCAATAAAAGCCGTTTGCCCAAACACTGGGTTTACTTGCCCGATTCCCCAACTCAACAACATCAGCACCGCCAGAGCGACAATCGGACCATACTCACGCAATTGCTGAACAGAGATAAAAGCCGTGCTTTTTGGTGACGGTTTAGCATTAGAAGGTACTAAGCTGAAACCAATTTTTTTCACTGCGTTATCAATATCGTCGAAAATATCAGAGTCCGCTTCCACCATCAGTTTTTCAGTAGAAAAAACCACATTAGCGCTGACAACGCCGTCCAGAGAAGAAACCGCACGCTCTATCGAACGTGCGCAACTGGCACAATCCATACCTTTCACACGCCAACTGAATGACTGTTTAGCAGTCGATGAACTTAAACTGTCGTCCTCGTCGTCGGAAAAGCCGCATTGGTTTTCTTGCTGACCGCTGTCGTCATTCGAACAACTCGTTGAAGCATCACCTTGTGTTGAGCAACAAGGTGCTTTCGTATTCGATTGACGATGATTAACATGAGATTTATCAGTGCCGGAACAATGACACGAAGAATGGGACTGGCAATCAGCATTATGCTGATGAGGCGTCTGTTTATGAGATGTATTCTTGTGGGAAGTATGGTCATGCATAAGTCTCTCCTGCCTTAAACTTGTAACGAATTAATTACTGATAGAAAATTCATAACAAGAGTGTAGACCTTGGAGTACAGTCCAAGGTCAAGCAGAAGAAACACATTAATAGCATTTAACGCTATTTGCCTTTCAGCGTTACGCCTTCTACTTCCAGTACGGTTTTTGCTTCGGTACGTTCCATGATTTTCACCAAAGCAGATTGAATAATTTCGTCTTCACGCACATCATTTTGACCAGAAAAACGTTGTTCTTGTGGCTCAGCTCCCTCTTCCAAAACAAAGGTGACAACGACTTCTGTGGCTATTTCTGTTGTTTCACCAAAATAAGAAAAGGATACTTGCGGATAACCTTTAAAGCCCATTTTAACTTTCTTTGCGATACGTTTTTTAGATTTATCTATGTTCATGCTGCCTGCCTAAAGGAAATAATATCGGACGTGTTATATAAAATAACAAAATATTATTGGATTAAAACACAAAGCAGACCTTCCGAGATAAATTAAACGTTAAAAAACTGAGCATTCTCATGAATAGCATTGATAACCTAAAAAACGCTTCCTCCCCTTACAAAAAAGAGAGAGAAGAAAAAGAAGGAACAAAAGCATTAAGCTCCTCCCCCTGCTAAGGGGGAGGTTGGGAGGGGGTAAGTTACTTAATTAAATTAAGCGCCTCTTTAAATTCGTCTGCTCGACAATCTCCAATCAGCTCAAACAGACACATTTCAAGACTGGTGACGTCTGCGCCTTTACGCGTTAATTTTTCGAGCGCTAATGTTTTGTTATCCAAAGAACGAGACGACACGCAATCACTTACCAGCTCTACCATATAGCCTGAATCAAGCAAGTCCAGAGCCGTTTGGTAAACACAAATGTGTGCTTCAATACCGCAAAGTAACCAAGTGTTCACTTTAGACTTTTTGACCGCATCAACAAAAGCCGGTTCGCCACAAGCGCTAAAAGAATATTTTGGTATCGGTTTGACCAAATCCAAAACCTCTCGCAATGCAGGCACCGTTGTGCCCAATTTTTCAGGATTTTGCTCTAACCACAAAATAGGCAAGCCTAATAGTTTTGCTGCATTAATCAGCTTGACGAGATTAGCAATAAAAAGCTCACTGTCATGCACAATAGTCGCCAGCTTTCCCTGAACATCGATCACCACCAAACCGGTTCTTTCTTTTCTTAACATAAACACCTCTAATTATTTTTATTAGGTCTGGCCTTATACCAGTTTAATTCCCAATGATGTGAGTAAACTCACCGCCTCATAACGACAAAATATCGCCCCCTTAATATTGTTGTTCTTTACATCTATATCGTAATGGGTCGCACCGTTAAAATTGGCTCCCGTCAATGTAGTATTGGCAAACAAACTGTTGGTTAAATCCGTACCAGAAAACGTCGCCCGAGAAAGTATCGCTTCTCTAAAATCCACATCGTGAGCACGGCAATCTTCGAAGGTAATTCCCGGTTGTTTCAAACCATAGAAAGAAGACGCATTGACTAAGCATGCCTTAAAATACAGCGCCGCACCTAAATCCAAGCCGCGCCAATAGGCTTTTGTCCAATCGACACCCAATACTTTAGAGTCATGGAATTGCACATCGGAAAACTTACTGTTTCTCACATTAACTGCCGTTAGCTTACATTTAGTAAACTGGCAGTCCTTAAAAGAACAGGCATCAAAAAAAGACTCTGTAAAATCACAAGATTCAAAAACACAAGACTCAAATGCCTTACGACTAATAGTTTCCTGCACATAAGACAAGTCGGTGAAGGTTAAACCATCGAATGATGCGTCATTCATTAACGTATTTTCCATCTGACCTCCCATAGTTAGTGACGCTAAAGTAGCAAGAGAACCTTTACGTCTCAATCAAAACCACTTTTCTACCGAATAAGATTTAATTGCCTAGGCCCAAAATTACTGTCATGAAAGTCGAGCGATTTTGTTATTTTTTTCTCTCTTTTAGACTCGTACCCTTTTTGCTCCACATTTTTTTGAAAAGGAAATAACATGCTCAACAAAGTCCAAATCAAAGTGAGAGGATACCACCTAGATATTTTTCAACACGTCAACAACGCCCGATATTTAGAATTCTTAGAAGAAGGTCGCTGGGCTTTTTTTGATGACTTTGGCGGCGTAGAACTCATGGAAGAAGGAATAGCTTGGGCCGTAGTGAATATAAACATCAACTTCAGAGCCGAAGCTGGATTCGGTGACACTCTCGAAGTGCAAACTCGATACATTAAACTTGGCAATCGTAGTATCACGATGAAACAGACCATTATCAATACACAAACCCAAGACCTTGTTGCAGAAGCCGACGTCACCTACGTTTGTTTTTCTAAAACCTTAAAAGCGGCAGTTTCATTACCTGATGATTTGAGACAAAAAATCGAACAAGCCATTGCCGATTCCGAATAAAGTAAAAGCACCTTCCACAGTGGCACCATCATAATCGTTCGTGCTTTTCACACGCACTGTATATAAAAAAGCAACAGCGTGTATAGATTATGGAAGCCTGTCATTCTAATTGCAAAAAACGCTCTTCTCCTTAAAATCAGTTTAAACAAGGGGATTAGAATGAAGGCTAAACGGCTAAAGAACACGGTAACTTTTATTGTAGTGGCATTGAGCGCACTTATTATAGTCAGACTGTATTTACCCTATTGGGCTCTGCACACCGTGAATCAAAAGCTGTCTGACATGGGTGAGTACACTGGGCACATTGAGAGTGTGGATATTGATATTTATCGAGGTGCATACCAGCTTCAAAAACTGTCTTTCTCGAAAGTAAAAGGCGATCATCAAGTCCCTTTCCTACGGATCGACAACATTGATATTGCTCTGAGTTGGCGAGCCTTATTTAAAGGTGAGATTTTAGCCGACCTCTCTCTTGATTCTCCTCAAGTAAACTTCGTTGATAGTAATCAAGCCGCAAACGCCCAATCCGGTAAAGGCGGCGATTGGAAAGGCGTTGTTGAAGGGCTTATTCCCATTACCATCAGTAAAATCACCCTCAACGATGGCCGCATTGCGTTTAGAAATTTTGATTCAACGCCCCCGGTTAATATTCAGCTCACGGAACTTCATGCCGAAGTAACAAACCTGACCAATATTGCAGGGCAAGACGGAAAGCGCGTCGCGGATTTAAAGCTCAATGCCAAACTCTTAAACTCCGCTTCTATGAACATAGGCGCACAATTTGATCCTTTTGTTTCGAATGACTTTAGAATCTCACTCAAAACAGACTCAGTTTCATTGCCCCTGCTTAACGACTTCGCGCAAGCTTACGCGAATTTCGACTTCCGCGCAGGAACAGGAGAAGTCATCAGTGAACTCAAAGCGTCTGGCGGTAAACTCAATGGTTATGTCAAACCCTTGTTCAAAGATGTCGATATATTAGATTGGGAACAAGATGCGGTAAAAGATAACGATGGACTATTCCAGCTCTCGTGGGAAGGATTAAGCGGTGGTTTGGCGGGATTATTCACCAACAATAATTCAGATAAAGTCGCCACTCAAATTAACATTACTGGTTCATTAAACAACCCAGAGATCAGCGCCTTTGACGCTGTCATCGAAGCATTAAAAAACGCTTTTATAGAAGCTTTTGATAATAAATTTGAAGGCCTTCCAATCGATGAATAGTTTATTGGTCTCTAAAAGACATAACACAGCGCTCTTGCCCAAAAAATAAGGAAACCTGTGCTATCTAACTAAAAAGGTCATTACTAGAATCACTATCGTCCATAAAAAGACGGATAGTAATGTCTAAAGTGACTTATCGTTTGCTTCCGTTGTTATCGACCAGTAACATCCGTTTACAATTAAGCAAACGAACAATGACAAGGATTTGTTGATGACGTACAGCAAGATTGAGCTGGATAAGCTCATGGCGTTTGAGTACCAAAAAGTAGAAGGTGGCCTAAGCCAAATAGACCAACGTGACCTTCAGGCTATATTGCCAAAAGGCATGACCGCCGACGCGCTATTAGAAAAGTTTGCCGCCGGTGAATACGTTCTCCTGACTGACAGTCCCATCACACCGTTGCTCATTCAAGCCTCAAGCAATTTCGTGTTAAACGAATGGCAAATCAACCCTGATGCAGAATTAGACTTTCAGCCCAGCGCCTTAATCGCACTGCAAAATCGTCTTAATATGGGGGGAATCGGTGGTGGGTCATCCGCCTTCACTGATCAAAATAATGGCAACCTTCACCCTGCTCAACCCATCCACTACACACCAGAACCTGTCGTACCAGACAGCAGCACTCAACAGCGTCAAGCGCCTTTGGCTTACGAATACAACATAGAAATCGCCTTTTCCAGCAAGGCTCCCCACCTACCAAGCAGACTCACCACCCAACTCACCGACACCAACTGTAAAAATCCACAGGCGAATTGGGACGCTAGTCCAACAAAATACGGTGCAAAATACACAATAAAAACCGATTCAAAGGCCCCTAGAAACCTACGTTTTTCCGTCGCCAATGATGTAATGGGGTTGTCCCTAAAAGGCGTCAATATGGTGACCTTAGGATCTGGTACCGTAAACGACGCCTTTATCCCCATTATGCCTGCCGTACAATATGGCGAACGCCTAGCATTAACCACATCGGGCTATCTTTACCACTTTAAAGCCGATCAGCTGATTCAAGAGTATAAATGGGTTGGCGAAGAAGGCTTTACCCCTTTGTTGAAATGGGGTGCCGAACAGACGTTTAATCATATTAGTCTCTCTCTGCTGGTGTATTGGAAGATCGCTGGGGAAGTCGTCACGAATCAGTACCTTGTTTACAGAAGTGAAAAACTATCGAAAACCGAGTTAGATCAAGTGACTCCCGCATGGCTGGATGAGCAGGGAATTAAGCTCGACATTAAACGGCTTTTAGACGTCGCAACCGCTGCCCCATTGCCAAGAGACACCTTACAAAAAACTGAAAAAAAAGCCGACATTACCTCTCACAGAGTCGCAGAAAACCCAACCACTCAGCAACGCGAGACGTGGGCAGACATTGCTCAGCAGTATGGCCTTATTAGCCCGCTGGAACTACTCAACCAAAACGCCCATTTTCATGACAACCCTATCGCCCTCAAAATAGGCGACACGCTCAACGTTAGAAAAGACACAGCGCAAAGCAATGCCGTAGAATTTGATACCTTTGAATACCCACCTGAGCCTCCCAGCACCTACAATAGTGCACAGAATAGCCATTATCAATTTGGTAAGTCCAACGCCACCCTAACCAACCGCGCCCTCTTACCGCTGAGGCAGCGGTTGGTGAAAAAAGGCCTGCCGCTGGTCAACATCAAACCCGAACGCATCCTACGTATTGGTGTGTTTTTTGATGGTACGGGGCAAAACGAAAAAAACGACGAATACAAAGAAACACGAGGTGATAAATCTCGCACTAACATCGCCAGATTGTTTGCGGCTTACCCAGAAAAAACAGGAGAATCCGCAAAAATCTATGTATCTGGTGTCGGCACTCTAGATGGGGCTTGGCAAACACCAGAAGTGATTGATCACGGTGAAGATGAAAGCAAACCATCCGGTGCCATGGGCGTCTATGATGACAACGGGGCATTTCAAAAATGGCAGTCGTTACTTATTCAATTAAGGCGAATCATTTCTGATTTAGAAGATAATGGTAGCTACCAAGCTATTACTCACTTCGCCTTTGATGTGTTTGGCTTTAGCCGTGGGGCGGCCCTTGCTCGCCATTTTATTAATGCCCTCGTACAAGAAGGCCTACCCGATTATGAGCGTACCCGTAACGCCCCTCCAGGAAGATCCCATTTAAATGCTGGTGAAAAACTCCAGCCCAATTTATTAGGCGGGATCAATTACTCAACCTACAATGAAAACAATGATGGTTTTTATAAAGATGACAAACGCTTTGCCAGTGTGCGTTTTGTCGGTCTGTTTGACACAGTCGGGTCGTTTTACTTACCCGGTGATAATCGTAATGGGCCTTTTCAGCTTCATTTGAACTCAAAAGGTGTAGGCAGAGCCTTTCAGATATGCGCTCACCATGAATACAGAATCAACTTCCCCCTGTCTTCATTAAAAACAAAAGACAAACTGCCGCCTAATTTTCATGAAGAAGTCTTCCCCGGCGCCCACACTGACGTAGGGGGCGGTTACCCTTTTGTTAAACAATATGACAAAACCAATTTGCCAGTGCACTATGGAGTTCCTACCAACAACACCTACAACCGAGAGCTTATTAAGACACTGTCTTATCAAGACCAGAAAGAGGAATACGCTTACCAAGGCAGACTAGTGGACTTTGATACGCTGTTTTATCAAGAACAGCAACGCCACCAAATCGAGTGGAAGTCTGAATGTAAAGCAACCTACAGCCAACATGGCAAAGTAGAGCAGGAAGACGCTGTCTTGTACTTTTATCGCTTGCAGCCCATTGATGCCAGTTTGGCGGGGCTCGCGCAAGAGCGCATGAAACAACAAGCAGAAAGATTTGGGGTTGAGTGGAATGATGATGCCTATGTAAAAGCTTTCGATGAACATGATTACCATGGTAGCTTTGCGCAAAGTGAGATTTGGCCTGTATTAGAAAGCCGAAAACTCGGTAGTGTTACACCAAGCGATTGGCAAAATTTATTGCCAATCGATGCAGTGCATCGTTCCCATGATAGCGTCATCAACCCAGGTTGCAGTGATCTGATCGATAGCCAAGTCAATGGCATTGCTAACTTAAAGGCCTTCAAACGTTATCAAGCCAATACGCCACTCAAAACTCCAAGCAGGGAAGTGTACGACAATGAATAAACTGCTATTAACGTTAATAGCGATTTTTTTACTAATGGCATGTGAAGAGAAACCCTTTTATGTCGCTAATATCGGTAATGGCGGCAGCCTAGATGGCCCTTATATTATAGGGCCTATTAGTGTCGCCGATGTTTTAGGCGGAGGCGGAGGCTTTGGTTACGGTGCGGTGAATGGCTACCCTGGAGCCAGTGCCGACATTGGTCGCATGGGCGTGCCCAAGCATATCGAAGGCTATTGGTCAAAACAAAACCCAAATGCTCGGGGATATGTTGCCTTCTACCGAATTTCAGCCAACATCGACAGCGAGTTAGCCGAAAAAAAAATCCGCACTCTCAGAAACTATTATAAGTCTTTTAAAGGCAAAACCGGCTCCATGCAAGTCGTGGTAGAGAGAGAGAGAGTCAGAATTTTTTACACCCTTTATTGTTCTCCTTCATACGACGATTGCACACCAAAGGATAATTCTGATCTTAATCATTGGGTAGAAAAAGCACCTGGGTCGGTTCGCAATGTCGTCGTTCTGTTTGATGGTAAAGGTGAAGTGTCTTCAACGCCATTTCCTGATTCACAGTATGAAGATTAAGCGGCTATTCGTCCTTACCGCCTTACTCTTTCTCTCTGCATGTGAAGAGAAACCCTTTTATGTCGCCAACATCGGTAATGGCGGCAGCCTAGATGGCCCTTATGTTATAGGGCCTATTAGTGTCGCCGATGTATTAGGCGGCGGCGGAGGCTTTGGTTACGGTGCGGTGAATGGCTACCCCGGAGCCAGTGCCGACATTGGTCGCATGGGCGTCCCGAAACACATTGAAGGCTATTGGGCCAAACAGAACCCAAATGCTCGAGGATATGTCGCTTTCTACCGAATTTCAGCCGACATAGACAGTGAGTTAGCCGAAAAAAAAATTCGTACTCTCAGAAGCTATTACAAACACTACGAACGTAATATGGGGGTTATGCAGGTTGAAGTTGAAGCTGAAAATATTCGCGTCTATTACACTTTAAAATGTTTCTCTAGAGTCAATGACTGTAGTTCGCAAGCCAATTCGGATACTAATCATTGGGTGGTTCGTTCACCCACTAACACAACCGAAGTCGTTGTTCTGTTTGATGGCAAAGGCGAAATGTCTCCCATGCCATTTACTGACTCGCCTTATGATGAGAATTGACACAAAAAAGGGCTTTCGCCCTTTTCTATTACGTCATACTAAATCTATTTTCTACCAACTCAGCGTTACTTTCTGCCCTGTTTCAAGGGATTTCTGTGCGGCATCGGCTAGCATTTGCGCTCGGCGTCCGTCTTCAAAACTTGGCGATACGGGCTGTTTCGCTAAGACATTTTCAATGAAAGACGTCAGTTGTAGGTTATAAGCATCCACATAACGATCAATAAAAAAGTTATAAAGCGGGTCTTTGACTTGCGTGGTTTCTTTGGTGAATCGAGTCACGGACGTAGGTGTTTGGTTATTCGAAATAACCATGCCCTCTGAACCAAATGCTTCGACGCGCTGGTCGTAACCATAGATTGCACGACGAGAGCCGTTAATGTGAATTAAACGACCGGATTGGCTTTTCATGATCAACATCACGCTGTCAACGTCGCCAATATCAGTGATCTTTTCATCCACCATCGCTCCGCCGAATGCTTGTAACTCAACAATTTCCTCGTTGAGAACAAAACGCGCCATATCGAAATCATGAATGACCATGTCACGAAAAATCCCCCCAGACGATTTCAGGTATTCCACTGGTGCCATGCCAGGGTCACGACTGGTGATAATCAACTGTTCTAGTTTACCAATACTGCCGTCTTGCGCGGCTTTGGCGACAGCCGCGTGGCTAGGATCATAACGACGGTTAAAGCCGATTTGGATTGGCACTGGGCAATCTTTAATTTCTTCTAAACAAGCGTTTACCGTTGCGGTGTCTAGATCGATTGGCTTTTCACATAAAATTGCTTTGCCCGCTTTCGCGGCTTTTACAATCAGTTCAACGTGCGTGTCGGTGCTGGTTGCAATCAATACCGCATGAACGTCTGGATCTGCCAAGGCTTCATCCACACTGGAAACGACTTTCGCACCCGTCGTTTTGGCCACTTCCTCTGCCGCGGGAGCATGCACATCAAATACATATTTGAGATTCGATTGAGAAAACGCCTGAATGTTTTTGGCATGCATTTTCCCGATTCGACCGGCACCAAACAAAGCAAAATTAAGCATTTTATTATCCCTTCAATGTTATTTTCACTGCTCTCTAAAACAGTATTGATATCACCAAACACCCCCTCCCAACCTC
>TARA_R110001632_G_scaffold1368_8_pt1 | contig 45017 bp, 40 predicted proteins | sample TARA_R110001632 | Tara Oceans TARA_R110001632 (sample SAMEA4398266) | marine metagenome | biome: Polar Biome; feature: [SRF] surface water layer (ENVO:00010504); material: water (ENVO:00002006), including particulate matter (ENVO:01000060) such as... | depth 5 m
CCTGAATGCACTGCATTTAGGTTAGGTCTTTAGTGCGATATTCAACACAAAAAAAAACAGAGGCCTTGATGCTATCTTTAGCCAAGGTCTCTATTTATTGGGTGTGTTTTTGTGAGTGACAATAGAGTAGACAATCAATAACGCAATCTAATGTATTGCGCTTGTCAGTCCGACAACCCCATTAATACAGTGCCAACAAACACCTCGTTTTAGCACCTCCTTTTTTATAGAGATTTAATTATGTCAACAACCGTTCAGCCCGTTATTAAGTGCGAGTCTGTCTATAAGATTTTTGGCGAAAACGCTGGGAAAGTTTTGAAAAAGTCGGGCGGAAAAGTAGATGGCGAATCCTTACTTGAAGCAGGATGTGTCATTGGCGTTAACAATGCCTCTTTTGACGTTCACAAAGGTGAAATGCTTGTTGTAATGGGCTTATCAGGCTCTGGGAAATCAACCCTTTTGCGCTGTATTTCACGGCTAATCGAGACCACGGCGGGCAATATTTTTATTGATGGCGAAGACCTGCTTGCAATGAATGAAAAAGAACTCATCAATATTCGTCGTAACAAAATGGGCATGGTATTCCAAAGTTTTGCCCTCTTACCTCACAAGACAGTGCTAGAAAACATTGCATTGCCATTACAAGTAAAAGGCATTAGTACCAAGGACAGCATGGAGCGAGCCATGACCATGGTAAATTTAGTAGAACTAACAGGTTGCGAAAATAGCTTCCCGCGCCAGCTCTCTGGTGGTCAACAGCAACGTGTCGGCATTGCTCGTTCTTTAGCGGTTGAACCTGACATTTGGTTCCTCGATGAACCATTCTCAGCCCTAGACCCTTTAATTCGTAGGGAAATGCAAGACGAGTTCCTTCGCTTACAAAGTGTGTTACATAAAACCATATTATTCGTTACACACGACTTTGATGAAGCCCTTCGCCTTGCCGACCGCATCGCCATTATGAAAGACGGTATCATTGAACAAATTGATACCCCTGCCAACATCGTACTCAACCCAGCCACGGAATACATAGCCAAATTTACTCGTGGCGTGCCTCGCGCACGGGTTCTCTCATGCAAAACCGTCATGGCACAATATGATGCCAATGCAGACATGAGTGACATCAGAGTTTCTCAAAATGCCATTATCGAAACCATTGCAGAACGCGTGCTAAGCGAGCAAAAAACCGTCGCTGTTACGGATGAGCAAGGTGAGATTGTGGGTGTTTTAAACAGTAAAATCATAATACAGGTCTTGTTTGGCGAAGCGAACGACATACCCGTTAATGACACCGCCGTGAGCCAAGCCTAATGCAGTATTTTACGCAACATAAATGGCTCCAGTTTATTGCCTTATTAGCGGTATTCTTTGCCCTTGTCATGGCCATCGATCCAACCACAGGTGGCAACCTATGGCGTCTTCAAGAGAACCTATTTTGGCTTTTACCTGACGCTGTAAACGACGGCCTTAAGTATCTTATCAATGATTTTTGGGTCGTGGATATTTACGATGCTGAGTTAGATCTCACCGAAGAATCAACCATGATGAAAGAGTTCACTCGTACCTTGTCTGGGGTGGTTCTTTTTTGCATTAATTTAATTCGAGAACTTCTACTAGGTGGCGTTAAAACCGTTGTCGCCTTCACTAGCTGGGACTTTGTGAGCGAAAACGAATGGGCTCGAATCCCTGCACTACCATGGACAGCCGTTGCAGCCGGTGCATTTTTAATTGGCCATTACCTAGGTGGACGTAATCTGTCTATTTTAGCCGGCACCAGCATCATTTACATTGCGGTATTTGGTCAGTGGACACCCGCGATGCAAACCTTATCGTTTGTTTTAGTGGCTGTGCCTTTATCGGTTTTTTTGGGGTTAGTGTTAGGCATCTGCGCCTATAAGAGCAAAACTTTTGAATCCATCTTAGCGCCATTGTTAAACGTCGCTCAGTCCATGCCTCATTTTTCTTACCTAATTCCGGTGGTGGTATTTTTTGGCATTGGTGATCATGCAGGCGCTATATCAACGGTTATTTTTGCCACACCACCAATGATCCGCTTAACCATTTTAGGCCTCAAAAAAGTCTCTCCAGAGGTTTTAGAGGCTGGCATGATGAGTGGCTGTAGCCCGCGCCAACTCATGTTTAAAGTGCTCATTCCTACCGCACGCCATGACATTTTGATTGGGGTTAACCAGGTCATCATGCAGTGTTTGGCGATGGCGGTTATTGCCTCTTTTATTGGGGCAAGGGGTCTGGGTTACGACTTACTGGTCTCATTAAACACGCTTAATATAGGCGAAGCCCTCGAACTCGGGGTGTCTATTGTATTGATCGCTGTGGTTTTGGATAAACTGTCCCTCGCTTGGGCTAACAAGCAAGCCGACTACTTTGCTGACTTGCCATTCCACTTGCATCACAAGTACTCATTAGCCTTTTTAGGAATTCTGATCTTCACCTCTGTTATTGCCTACGTTGCGTCTGTGCTTTTCCCTGATAAGTCAAACTACCTCTACGTCATAGCCGAATCACAAGGGTTCACTACCAAAGACTTTTGGGACCTCGTCGTTGACTGGATCATCACCAATTCATACCAGAGCGTACAAAGCTTCAACTTCTTCATGATTACCTCAATTTTGATGCCCATGAAAGAGGCTTATCTAGCGATGCCCGTTGCGGCAACCCTGTTCCTAGTGGCAGGGATAGGCTTCATTATTGGTGGCCTGCGCTCAGCCATTATTGTGACCGCCTTCATTGCCTTTATTGCATTAACGCCATGGTGGGATCGTGCCCTTATTACCGCCTATATGGTCACCTTCGCCGTCATCATTTCGGTGATTATTGGTTGCACTGTGGGCGTTTTGTGCTCACGAAACCAGCGAGCCACTAAGGTAATGTTATTGATCTGTGATACCTTTCAAACATTCCCCTCTTTCGTCTACTTAATTCCAGTGATCATGTTATTTGGTGTGAGTGATTTGTCCGTACTGATCGCCGTGATCGTATACGCCACCATCCCTGCTACACGTTACACAGTAGAAGGTTTGAGAAACGTCCCTCAATCATTGCAAGAAGCAGGCACTATGTCAGGGGTTAACCGCATGCAGCGGTTATTTCATATTGAACTCCCACTAGCGTTTCCACACATTCTATTGGGCATAAACCAAACCGTCATTTTCTCTTTGTTTATGGTCATTATCGGCGCCTTTATCGGTACCGACGACCTAGGTCAGCTCATCATGCAATCTTTGTCGCAAGCCAATGGAATGGGGCAAGGTATTGTACTTGGCTTATGCGTTGCCTTTATTGGCTTGGCAGCAGATCACCTGATCCATACTTGGGCGCAGCAACGTAAAAAAGCGTTAGGAATCGCTTAGCAAACGATGGGCAACTGCACAGTAAAGAACGAATGAAGAGATAAAAAAAGAGGCCCCACTGAAGTGGCCTCTTTTTTGTATTGAAATATATTTACGTTACTTTGATACGGCTAATAACTCATCTCTAATCAATAATAACAAGAAGGTTTCTCGATCGATCGACATGCCTTTTTTATCACTGCTCTTGATCGTATCTAGATTATGCTTAATTGCATCGTGGACATTAATCCACACGGCTTTCATACCGTTTTTGACTTCATAATCTTCAAGACTCGTCTCACCTAATTCTTCATCAATCTCACAGGTATAGCAGTAAGACTTCATCTGCATGACGTCAAAACCGTCCTTGTACCAAGGTCGAAACTCTTCATACAAACCGAATGCCTCGACATTGCGAATATTCTGCGCGCCGGTTTCTTCTGTTAACTCACGGATCAACCCTTCCACCTGATTCTCACCTTCATCAATCCCCCCGCCCGGCAAGGTGTAATCGTCGTAACGCTGCGTATACAACATCAAAACCTCTTCCCCTTTTAAAATAATCCCACGGGCGGCAAGACGTAAAAAAGAAGATTGATCGAGGGAGTTTAAACTTGGATGGATAGACGACTTTAACAAACGCATAAATTGGGGCACTTCGTGAATTTAGATGGGCTGGATAATAACGACTGGGCAGCGGTAGTTAAAGGGATTCCATTCAAACGCTTTGGATTACCGGCCTTTATTTCGCTCCAGCCCCACTTGGCGTGGTCTATAGTGAATTTATATGGTTAACGGTGTTAATTACATTTCTTGGAAGAAGGAAGTAAATCTATTTAAAACCTACTCCCAAATTTACCTTGCCACCAATAACTCTATCTGATGCAGTTAACTATTAGCGTTGATACACATTTGACTTGTTTGCTTTATATATCCTTGAAATCATATTCAAGTATTCTTTATGTGTACCCTCCATCTGAGAAAATATACAAGTAGGAGATATTAGCTTATCATTTTTAGTATCTTCGCTCGAAATAGGAATAGGCCTATACCATGCATAACGGCTAAAATGGCCATCCTCAACTAAATGATATATAGATTCAAGTAATTCAGAGCTCATTTGCTGAGAGTAGCGATTCTGCAAAGACTCTAAACGCTCAATACCAGATGAAATTTTTGCTCTAAAAATATCATTCCAGGTCCCACTATCAGGAAAAGTTACTATATTTTTAGGGCGATTTTGAAGGCAAACACCTTGAGCTTTTTTTAAATTGATATCTTCAAGTAAAACCTGGATTGTAATATCTTCCTCAGGAACATAAATTGAACTATGGTCTGCATAAATATGTCTAAATGGGCTAAGTATACGCCTAAGGCTTTTAGTAATTTCAAAATTTATTATTTTTGAAATTCGTTCTTTATCAGTTTCAAACTCGATTTTTTTTTCTCTTGCAGAATATACAGTAGTAACTGAATATATAAATGTAATAGAAATGAGAAACAGCGCAATCCATCCTATTCGAGTGAGCTTTTTAATCCCACTTTCCGAAGCATTCCAAGTATCTCCGTTTATTGCGACACAAGCAGAAAAAAATGCCAACATAATTGGTATATATTCCATAATCAATCCTAAACTAAATTTTATAAATCGCTTACACATAAAATATAGAGTATGCATTAGCATATTGTGAACTCTCATTTATAGCGTGCTATATCTCAACATGCAGCCCTTTATATGGCCAACTAAGGTGTTTTATGAGGTTATGATGGACTCATTAGTAAAATAAAAAAAAGCTAAAGATTAGATTTTGATAAAAAATCACCTTATTTTCACGACTTTTGACGTACAATAAGTACCTTTATTAATATCAAATTGGTTACGGAAAATTAAGACCAAGACTCAAATATTGGCATAACAATCCAGTTAAGACCTATATTCTCTAATATTTTAATAATTGATATAACAATCAGAGAGTTGGGGAAAAAAGCAGCCAAAATCCAAAACAACAAGAAAATCTTAAAGCTTTTTATAATGAAAAATATTCTCTTGTTATTTTTATAGTGCTCCCATCCTTCATTTATTTGGCATGCCTTCCAATAAGTATAGGAGTAAAAACAAAAAATAAGAAATAAAGAAAAAATATATAAAAACCGAACATTAGAGTTTATCTTCAAATATCCTTTAGAACCACTCTCCAGATCATCTATTTTATTTTTTAAGGCTTTATTTTCAAAAAATAATATTTTTTCATAAGAAGTTTTGAAATCATCCAAATCTTTTGAAACATACTTCCCTTTAATAGGAGCTGGAGTATTATTAACGTTGTGTACGCTCCCATCAGCTATAGACAAAGACGAATTTTTACGAGGCTTACTATCGAAATATCCTTTTACAAAATCAAAATCAATAGCATAAGAAATAGGATCAAGAGAATAGTTACTGTATATTGTAACCTCATCAATTAAAGCTGGCGGAATAAAATTTGGATTCGTATGAAGAAAAACAACCAATTTATTTAACAGCTCTTTTTCTTCCAACCTTACATAATCTATAGAATTTATATGATCACCGCTATTGACAGAAAAAAATACATAATCATATTTTGCTAAATTAGTTAAAAGCGTCCTCTTAAATTCAATATATTGCTTACTATTAAATGTTCTTTTAACGATAAGGTAATCAACATTATAACCATCAAATTCTTTTTCATCGTAATCAAAGCCTTCAGGAATAAGAAAAAGAATTTTATCTTCAGCGACATAATTTTTTATACTTCTCGACTTTCCATAACTAATTTCAATAATTGCATTCGAGTAAACCTCTTTATAAAAATCCTCAACACTTACTCCCTCCGAGAACTCTTTTAAGACAGACTCAACATTTCCACTAACATTACCAGAAGCTTTCTTCATTGCTTTATTTTTCTTAAAAAATAAAATCTTCTCAAGCTTTTTTTCAAAAATTTCTCTATACTTCGGACTTTCTCTTATCACCTTGGTTAACTCTAATATTGCCAACTTAACATCTGAAACATAGAAGTTACTTCGTTTTGAATACTTACCGCCGTTTTTAGAGTTAATATGAGAAAATAACAAAAAATCATTTCCAGCTTTAAATGCTTCCAAAGCAGCTTTTTCTAAAGTAAATTCCTTATACTTCTTTTTAATATAATGTGCAGAAGATTCCATATCAGAAAGATCATCTGTGATCACTATTTTTTCCGAAAAAACACTCATGTATTTTTTGAAAAATTCCTCACTAAATGAAGCGGGAATATTATCGGCACCTTGTTGCAAAATTAAATGTGATGTCATAACACCATCAAAAATATTTTTAAGCTCATTATAACTTTTTAAATCTTCCTCTATTTGCTCCTTAGAGCCTACATAGGATAAAGGCTCGGTATGTGCATCTTCATACGTTCCTCCATATGAAGGAAAATGCTTAGAAAAAGAAGAAATCCCACCACTTCTAATACCATCTAAATATGCATATAGATGAGGCAACGCAACATGAACTGAGCTAGAAAAGGATCTCATAGACGTCATTCTATTAACTTTCCCTTGAGTGCTTTTATCTAAATCTAAAACTGGACCCAATATAACATCAACACCAATAGCTTTTAACTGAGCTGCTGCTAGCTTACCAGAGTAATATGAGTATTTAGTATCCCCAGTTGAGGCTAAAACCATAGGGTTTGGAGGAGGGTTCAATGGATAATGAATTGATGAATAACGATAACTTTCAAAATCAGCAAAAACCAACAAAGGAGATTCTATTAAATTAGATTCATATTTTATTTTGTTTATTAAGCTAGTAACATCAGAAACAGCACTTTTTACACGTTCTTTTTTCAGAGAATTAGATGGAAGATTATAGGAATTTATTATAATACCTGATACATTCAGTTCAGAAATCAATTCCTTATATTCACTACTCCCTACTGTATTCTTATAATCGGTCGGTAGCCCTACGACAAAAAGCTGCCCTACTGAAGACTCCAATCCATGTTCTACAATATATTTTTTTGCTAGCTCCCCTGCAGTAGTGATAGAACAAAAAACTAAAAAAACTAAAAAAACCAAAAGTTTGATATACAAAATGAATTCCATTCACGAAAAATCGATATTGACTTTCATCAATAGAGTAAAGTAAGTATTTAAAAAGCACGCTCGATTGTAAAGAAAAAGCAAAGATAATGGTAGCTATTCAGAATCTTATTGAATATACAAAAAAGAGAGCGGCTTTCTTTCTTGAAAAACAAGAACTTTTTAGGTTATTGTTTATGCTCTAGCGAAGATCTGCCTACTCAGTGGAATAAAATACAGGCTGAAAACACAAAGCGTTTGAATCAAATCTACATTCCATGTCGGGCTAAAGCCACGACACACCCTAAACGACTGATTACGGTAATACCTCCCTCATCGCGTCCTACGATTACCTTTACGATATCGGGATGAAAATAGGCTCGCCCCATTTTGGATAATTAGCTATGAAGAAATCAGTTCGACGCGACGAAGTTGCGCGACTTTATGGAGTTTCATGGTCATTGCTTGACGATCCGTCTCCCACTAAATAAACAATCTATGCCTTACGATAAAAATCGTCTTGCAAGACGTGATGTTAAACAAAATGAATGAGACGTTTGGGCGATAGCCCGATAAAGAGACCTTTTGGTAATTTTTGCGGATCGGGGCAAAAGTTACCCGCTCAGCAGAGCGGAATAAACCTGCAGCTAAAAGCAATTGAGAAGAAACAAATACACTTGAAGCCCCAAAGATTAACCCCTCCCTAGCCCTCCCCTTGGAAGACATAAGGGGAGGGAACAAAGAACAACCCCATCTTCCGTCTTCCCCTTGAAAAAAGGAGAAAAACTTAGACACAAAAAAAGAGGCCGAAGCCTCTTTCTTGTCGATCTTAAAAAGATCTAGGATTTATCACCTGAAATTCGACTGCCAACCGCGGTGGTTTGGTTTTTGTATTTCGCGTTATCACGTTTGTTATAAGGGCGATCCGCGGAACCTGACATGGTTTCGAAGTTAATCGCGCCGATGGTCATACCCGGACTTAGGGCGATGGGCAGTTTGCCGCCGTTGAGGAATTCTAAGACGATGCCGCCGCTCCAACCGGGGTCAATGCGATGAGCCGTTACATGAACCATTAAACCAAGGCGCGCTAAAGAAGAACGGCCGTCGAGCCAGCCGACGAGGTAATCAGGCAAGGTGACGGACTCTTTTGTCACGCCGAGCACTAATTCGCCCGGATGGATGAAGAATGGCTTACCGTCGTCGACGATAATTTCTTCACTCATCACGGATTCAATCACTTTGCTTAAGTCGGCTTTAGAGCTGCTTAAATCAAGATACGGCGCTGGGTGACCTTGAAAGACGCGAAACGAATTCCCTAATCGCAAGTCAACAGACACACCGCTGATCACGCTGTTATCAGGGCGAGGTTCAATTACGATAGAACCCTCGTCTAGGGCTTTTATAATATCTCGGTCACACAAACGCATTGTTTTTCCTTAGTCGTCACTCATACCAATGGTCGGCATGGTGAATTGATCGTTTTGATTGGATGCAAGGGTAGCACCAAGCTTGCGCGCAATCGACTGATAAATAGCGGCGGTGTCACTTTCTGGCGCGCTCACTACAATGGGTTTACCTGCATCACTTTGCTCGCGGATCGCTAAGCTTAATGGCAGTTTACCCAACACATTGACGTTATATTCTTTGGCAAGGCTGGCGCCGCCTTCATCGCCAAAGATGGCTTCGTGATGCCCACAGTTCGAACAAATATGCATCGACATGTTTTCGACCACGCCCAACACAGGGATTTTCACTTTATTGAACATTTCAATGCCACGACGCGCATCAAGCAAGGCAATGTCTTGTGGCGTAGTAACAATAACCGAACCCGCTACCGGCACTTTTTGCGCCAAGGTAAGCTGAATGTCGCCCGTACCCGGTGGCATGTCGATGAACAAATAATCCAAATCATCCCAATCGGTTTGCGTCAAAATTTGCATCAAGGCGCCGGTTACCATTGGGCCACGCCAAGCAACTGGGGTGTCTTTGGTGGTTAGAAAGGCCATCGACATCACTTGAACGCCATAGGCCATTGGGGGCGTGAAGAATTTGTCTTCGCGAACCTGCGGGCGAGTGCCTTCGGCAAAACCCATCATCATGCCTTGGCTTGGCCCATAAATGTCAGCATCGAGTATCCCCACGCGAGCACCCTCTTTTGCCATGGCCAAAGCAAGGTTGACGGTGGTGGTCGATTTGCCCACACCGCCTTTGCCAGAGGCAACCGCGATGATGTTCTTCACACCTTTTAATCCCGCAATATTGCCTTGCGTCGCGTGACTTTCGATCTTGTGTTCAATGTCTAACACCACGTCTCGGCTTTCACTTAGTTGGCTTTTAATGCGGGCTTCAAGAGACGCTTGCTCTTTATGAGCGGGGTAACCCAAGCTCAATGTAATGTGCAGACGCTTTTCGTCACTGATTAGAGTCCAAACAGCACCATAAGGTTGACCGCAGTTATCATCGATCAGCGTTTCTAATGTTGCCTGTAGTTGGGCGTCAGTTTGCATTCGGTGCTCCTAGTGAGGCCGTGATAAGAATAATTTTATATTATGTGCCAAGTGTGGGGGCAAATTGCGGAAAAGCAAGCCTAACCCTTGCACACTTGTGGCTGGGTCTTATAATTACGCACTCTACATACTATCTGTGTTTTAGGCTTTTTAATTGTTCGTCATCCGTCCCTAATTCTTGGTAGAATATCCGACCTTTTTTAATCCAGCAGGCTTATCAAAAATGGCACAAACGCAACGCAAAATTTTAGTCACCAGCGCCCTTCCTTATGCTAATGGTTCTATCCATTTAGGGCACATGCTGGAACACATCCAAACAGATATCTGGGTGCGTTTTCAAAAAATGCGCGGTCATCTTTGTACAGCAGTTTGTGCGGACGATGCCCATGGCACCGCCATTATGATTAAAGCCGCTCAACTCGGCATTACTTCAGAAGAATTAATTGAAGGCGTTCGCCAAGAGCACATGGCTGACTTTAACGATTTCTTGATTGGTTACGACAACTACCATACAACGCATTCTGACGAAAACCGTGAAATTTCAAGCCATATTTATAAGCAGTTACGTGATAACGGCAAAATTGCTGTTCGTTCTATCGTGCAAGCGTACGACCCCGAGAAAGAAATGTTCCTTGCGGATCGTTTCATCAAGGGAACGTGTCCTAAGTGCAAAGCGGAAGACCAATACGGCGACAACTGTGAAGTGTGTTCTGCGACTTACACGCCAATGGAAATGATCAATCCGGTTTCTGTGTATTCTGGTGCGACGCCTGTTGAAAAAGAATCGGAACACTATTTCTTCAAGCTTCCAGACTTCCAAGATTTCCTAACCACTTGGACTCGCAGTGGCACCTTGCAAGAGCAAGTCGCTAACAAGCTATCCGAATGGCTTGATTCAGGCTTAAAAGAATGGGATATCAGCCGTGATGCGCCTTATTTTGGTTTTGAAATTCCAGATGCACCGGGTAAATATTTCTATGTTTGGCTAGACGCACCGATTGGTTACATGGCGAGCTTCCAGAATTTATGTGATCGTACCGAAGGTTTGAATTTTGACGATTACTGGGCACAAGATTCTGATGCGGAGCTTTATCACTTTATTGGCAAAGACATTATCAATTTCCATGCCTTGTTCTGGCCTGCGATGCTGGATTGTGCAGGCTACCGCACACCAACTAAGGTTAATGCGCACGGCTATGTCACGGTAGACAATAAAAAAATGTCCAAGTCCCGCGGAACTTTTATTAAGGCTCGCACTTACTTGAACCATTTAGACCCACAATATTTACGCTACTACTTTGCGGCAAAACTGAATGCCAGTATTGACGACATTGATTTGAATTTGCAAGATTTCATCCAGCGCGTAAATTCAGACGTCGTTGGTAAAGTGGTCAACATTGCCAGCCGAACAGCCAGTTTTATTGGCAAAAAATTCGATGGTCAATTAGCAAGTGAAATCAGCGAACCTGAGATGATCCAGTCTTTTATCGATGCTGGCGAAACGATTGCTCAGCATTATGAAAGCCGTGAATACGGTAAAGCCATTCGTGAGATAATGCGCCTTGCCGATGTGGCCAATACCTACATTGCCGATCAAGCCCCTTGGGTCTTGGCTAAAGACGAAGCAACGCTGCCGAAGGTTCAAGAAGTGTGTACCGTGGCGTTGAACTTGTTCAGTATTTTAGCGACTTATCTAAAACCTGTGATGCCAAATATGATCGTCGATGCCGAAGCTTTCCTTGGCAAAGAGCTAACATGGGACAACCGCAGCGAATTACTATTTGGTAATAAAGTCAATGCATTTAAACCCTTGATGGGTCGTATTGATCAGAAGCAAATTGATGCCATGATCGAAGAAGGCAAAGCAGAAGCCTTGATCGAAGCCGCGGCAAAAGAAGCCGCAGAGCCTTCAGATCAAGCAGTACCGCAAGAAGCAACAGAGTTGAGCAAAGAGCCGATCGAAGCGGAAATTAATTTCGATGACTTTGCTAAAGTAGATTTGCGTATCGCGCTAATCACCAAAGCAGAGCACGTTGAAAAAGCCAATAAGTTGCTAAAATTGACGCTCGATATCGGCGGTGAAACTCGTACGGTTTTCTCTGGTATTAAGTCTGCTTACAAACCAGAAGATTTAGAAGGCAAATACACTGTCATGGTGGCCAACCTTGCGCCACGTAAAATGAAGTTTGGCCTGTCAGAAGGCATGGTATTAGCCGCAGGTCCTGGCGGTGAAGATATTTATCTTCTAGAGCCTCATAGTGGTGCTAAGCCTGGCCAACGCGTTATGTAAAAGCGTTTTCGTCATGTAAGTAACATGACCACTGTGGCAACGATAGTAACGCTCACCTTAGTAAATGAGAAAGAACATTAATAAGGTGAGTGTTAGCATTTTTAGACAACCATAAACCAAACTTATATAAGCATAACTTATTATCTATATACTAAATTAGACTAAATACACAAGAGTTTTAGTCTTGTTAGTTATAAGCAGATTGGTATAGTTACGCTCGAAGATACTTTTTATCAAAAGCATCTAAAATCAACGAATTCACTACACACTTTTTTGGACGTGAGATGACTGAATATCTCCTGATACTGGTCAGTACCATTCTGGTTAATAACTTTGTATTGGTACAGTTTTTGGGCCTTTGCCCTTTTATGGGCGTGTCTGGGAAACTGGAAACCTCCATTGGCATGGCCATGGCGACGACCTTTGTTTTAACTCTGTCGAGCCTGTGTAGTTACCTGACTTACACCTACATACTTCAGCCGTTTGGCCTTGAGTATTTGCAAACCATTTCCTTTATCTTGGTGATTGCTGTCGTTGTGCAGTTCACTGAAATGGTCGTCCGTAAAACCAGCCCTCTTCTTTATCGTGTACTCGGAATTTTTTTACCGCTTATCACCACTAACTGCGCGGTGTTAGGTGTCGCATTACAAAACATCAGTAAGCAAAACGGCTTTGTAGAATCCATTCTTTACGGCTTTGGCGCGGCGGTGGGTTTCTCATTTGTCCTGATTCTATTTTCCGCCATGCGCGAACGCATTAACGTCGCTGACGTACCAACGGTATTTAAAGGTTCTGCTATCGGTATGATTACCGCGGGACTCATGGCTCTGGCCTTCATGGGCTTTACCGCCCTAGTGCAGATTTAGGAGCCGATATGTTGACTGTTTTACTCGCTATTGGAATCTTGGTGCTTTTGTCGCTTGTTTTCGGCGCTATTCTTGGCTACGCCAATGTGCGTTTTCATGTGGAAGGCGATCCGATAATTGACCAAATTGACGCGATCCTCCCACAAACCCAATGTGGTCAATGTGGCCACCCAGGTTGTCGTCCGTACGCAGAAGCTATCTCCAACGGTGAAGCCATCAACCATTGCCCTCCCGGTGGACAAGCAACGATTCAAGCGTTAGCGGATTTACTCGATGTCGAAGCCATTCCATTAGACGGTGACCACGGCACAGAAAGCGCAAAACGTGTCGCAGTGATTCGCGAAGACGAATGCATAGGTTGCACAAAATGCATTCAGGCTTGCCCTGTCGATGCCATTTTAGGCGCTGCAAAACAAATGCACACCGTGATTGCGGATGAGTGCACAGGTTGCGATCTTTGTGTTGAACCTTGTCCAGTAGATTGTATCGATATGGTAGAAGTTGGCGTAACAGCGAAAACGTGGGCGTGGAACAAACCGCAAGGCATCGCGGAAACCTCGTTGAATATTATTGCCACCGACCGCACAGCGGAGGTTGTTCACTAATGCAAACGGCAAACATTTTTTCTTTTCACGGCGGCATTCATCCTGCTGAAAATAAAGCGCAATCATTACAGCTACCACTGGGCCGACCTAATTTACCAAGCGAGCTTATATTGCCGCTTGGACAACACATAGGGCAAAGCTCTCGTCCGCTTGTGGCAATCGGCGACCACGTGTTAAAAGGCGAGACCATCGCCATCAACAATGGCTTTTTGAGCAGTTTTTTACACGCACCAACGTCAGGCACCATCACGGCCATTGAAGAACGCCTTATTGCACACCCTTCTGGATTAAGTGACCTTTGCATCATTTTGTCACCCGATGGAAAAGAAGAATGGACTGCACTTGAACCATTAATCCAGTGGCAAACAAACAGCAAAACCGACGTGTTAGCCTACTTAGCAAAAATGGGCATTGTCGGCATGGGTGGCGCAGGCTTCCCGACGCAGGTAAAGCTGCAAGGCGCGCACAAGAATCCACTGACGCATTTCATAATCAATGCAGCAGAGTGTGAACCTTACATTACCGCGGATGACATGTTGATTCGTGAGAAAACCCTAGAATTAATTTTAGGCATCGAAATACTTCAACACCTCGTAGAAGCGGATCAAGTTGTCATTGGCATTGAAGACAATAAATCCACTGCGATTTCGGCTTTAAAATCATTACTTGAAGAGCGTAACAGCGACATCCAATTGGCGGTGGTACCGACTAAATACCCTTCCGGCGGTGAAAAACAGCTCATTCAATTGCTCACGGGCGAAGAGGTTCCAAGCGGCCAATATCCAGCCGACATTGGCGTACTTTGTCAAAACGTTGGGACTTGTGTCGCCGTTCACGATTCGGTTTATCTTGGCAAACCTCTTATATCGCGCTTTACCACCTTGACGGGTGATGCACTAAAAGCGCCGCAAAACGTAGAAGTTTTGTTGGGAACACCCGTCGCACATTTACTGGATTACGCCGAATCAAAACAAGACAAACTACACAGATTGGTTATGGGTGGACCAATGATGGGCTACACGCTAGATTCTGCTGCGGTTCCTATTGTTAAAACCAGTAACTGTATTTTGGCGGCGACCAAAAAAGAGCTTCCCACACCGGCACCAGAACAAGCCTGTATTCGCTGCGGAATGTGCGAACAAGCCTGCCCAGCCAGTTTGTTACCTCAGCAATTACTTTGGTTCAGCAAAAGCCAAGAACACGAAAAAGCCGAGCATCACAACTTGTTCGATTGCATCGAATGCGGTGCCTGTTCTTATGTTTGCCCAAGCAGTATTCCTTTGGTGCAATATTACCGCCACTCTAAAAGCAGCATTCGCGAAGCCCGTGAATCCAACGTGAAAGCCGACCTAGCGAAGCAGCGTTTTGAAGCACGTAAAGCTCGTCAAGACGCCGAAACCGCTGAGAAAGAAGCGAAACGCCTTGCTCGTCAAAAAGCCACGTCAAGCAAACCCACTGGTGAGAAAAAAGCCGCTCCAACGAAAGTTGTGCCAGCTACTGCGCCAATCAGCGATGATACGAAAAAGCTGAAAGTGGACGTAGCTATTGGCAAATCCAAGCTTAAAAAACTGCAAAAGCAATTGCTTGAAGCGCAAGAGAGTGAACATCTTGAAGAAGTAAATACGTTGCAATTGCAATTCACAGAGCAAGAAAAGATCCTTGTTTCGTTAGAAGAGCAATTGGCAAAAACCGCAGCGCCTATTGCCGCGCCAGCAACCACTACGGAAAAAACACCGCTTAGCGACGAATTGAAAAAAGCGAAGATTGATGCGGCCATGGCCAAAGCGGCGATTAAAAAAGTCGAGAAGGCACTCAAAAAAGCAGAAGAGATCAACGCACCAGAGATAGACGCAATACGCCAGCAATTAAAAGAAGCGCAGCAACGTGCCGATGAGCTGGAAAAAGCCTTAGCCAACCCTGCAAGCGCTGCACCTAAAGCGGAAAAAACAACGCCGCTTTCCAGTTCAAACATAGACGCCGATGCAGCCAAAAAACGTAAAATTGATCTCGCCATTGCCAAAGCGGGCATCAAAAAAGCCGAAAAGAACATTGCCCTATTAAAAGAACAAGGCAAAGACGAGACAGAAATCAGCGCATCAGAATGGCCTCAAAAACTGATCGTGGCGCAAGAAAAACTCACCAAACTTGAGTCAGAAAATATTCCATCTGATCCGGACAGTAATGACTCGAACGCCGAGAGAAAAAGCACGCAAATTTCGACCGCTGAATCGGATTTAGCCGAAAAGGTCAAAAAGCAAAAAATCGCAGCGGCATTGGCAAAAGCGCAAATTAATAAATTAACCAAACGCTTGGAAAATACGCCTGAAGACGCGGACAGTATCCAACAAGAAATAGCAGCAACGCGTCAAAAACAACACGACGCCGAAGCCTTGTTAGCGCAACTCACCCATTCGCAAGATAATACGCAAGAGAATCGTTAGATGGCATTATTGAGGATTACTTCCCCCCACACTCAACGTGGAGGACATCGCACATCTTGGGTGATGCAGATGGTTATTTTAGCGACCATTCCTGGCATTGTCGTACAATCTTGGCTATTTGGCTGGGGCACGCCAATCAACCTAGTGATTGCGTGCATCACCGCATTATTGAGTGAAGCGGCGATTTTAGCTATTCGCCGTCGCTCTGTGGGCTTTTTCTTAAAAGATTACAGCGCGCTGTTAACCGCTGTGCTACTAGGAGTCGCGCTGCCACCAAGTGTGCCTTGGTGGGTAACAGTCACCGCGGTTAGTTTCGCCATCATCTTTGCCAAGCAATTATACGGTGGTTTGGGAAATAATCCATTCAACCCGGCTATGGTTGGCTATGCCATTGTGCTGGTGTCTTTTCCCGTCCCCATGAGCCAATGGCTCGGCGCACAAGACATTGTCGCTTCGGGCAATACACTGTCTTTCTTACAAAGCTTACACGCTATTTTCAATCACCTTCCAACGATCGACGCCTATACCATGGCGACCCCGTTAGACGGCTTTAAACACAAAGATTTATTAGACAGCCAAACCGCGTTTAGTACCATTCCAGCATTGCAAGCGGCCAGTATCAATAGCTGGTTATGGGTGAACCTTGCCTACTTATTCGGTGGTTTGGCTTTGCTTTGGTTGCGTATTATTACTTGGCACACTCCGGTGGCGCTGCTCAGCGCACTGTTTATTATGGCTGGCGTCTTTCATATATTTGACCTAAGCAATACAACAACACCTCTGTTCCATCTCACCACGGGTGCGGCCATGTTTGGGGCTTTCTTTATTGCCACCGATCCCGTGTCTTCTTGCACCAGTAACCGTGGCAAGCTGATATATGGCGCCGGTATTGGTATTTTGATTTACATTATTCGCTCTTGGGGTGGTTATCCTGACGGCGTGGCTTTTGGTGTTTTGCTAATGAATTTTGCCGCTCCTCTGATTGATTACTACACTCAACCCAGAACTTACGGCCATAAAAAAGCCAAAACGGGTCTTAAAATAGGGGAAGATAACTAATGGAATTATTTGCCTCCATTCGCCGTAACAGTCTTGGCTTGGGCATTTTTGCTGTCTTAACCGCTGGCCTAATTGCGATAACCCACCAGCTAACGGATCACACCATTAAAGACAATATTTTGAGTGCTCAAATCTCGGCATTCAATGAAATACTGCCTGCAGATTTATACGATAACGATTTAACCAAAGACATTGCCCTACTGCCTGTCAATCCGCTATTGGGCAGTCAAGAAGGCATCAAAATACACATTGCTCGAAAAAACGGTGACGTGACGGGGATCATTTTCGAGACCGTTGCTCCGCGTGGTTACAACGGTAATTTAAACATGCTGGTCGCCATTGATAAAAACGGCGTTGTCACTGGAAGCCGAGTAATAAGCCACAAAGAAACGCCTGGGCTTGGTGATAAAGTCGACCTTAAAAAGTCCAAGTGGATCTTAAGCTTTGCTGATAAATCCTTAACCAATCCAACATTAAAAGGCTGGGGCGTGAAAAAAGACGGTGGTAGTTTTGACCAATTCACAGGCGCAACCATCACGCCTCGTGCCGTCGTTCGCGCAGTGAAGAACACACTAATTTATTTTGAACAAAACAAAGATGCGCTGTTAGCGCGTTAGGATAACTCAATGAAAGTAAGCGCCGAAATAGCCACAGATGAATCTGTTCCCGAGAGTAAACCAAGCGCCAATTACGCGGAAATCATCTATAACGGCATCTGGAAGAACAACCCTGCGCTAGTCCAGTTACTTGGCTTGTGCCCTATGCTCGCCGTTACTAGCACCGTAGTTAACGCGCTAGGATTGGGGCTTGCGACACTGGTCGTATTGGTAGGCTCAAACATTGCAGTTTCTTTAATCAGAAACTATGTGGCGGATGCGGTGCGACTGCCTGCTTTTGTGATGATTATCGCGTCTTTCACCACGTGTATAGAACTCATCATGCAAGCCTATACCTATGAGCTTTATCAAATTCTAGGTATCTTCATCCCTCTCATTGTTACCAACTGTGCAATTCTAGGACGCGCTGACGCCTTTGCTAGCCGTAATCCTGTGTTACCTTCGGCATTAGACGGCTTTATGATGGGACTAGGCTTCATGGTGATCCTAGTGGCATTGGGTGCTATGCGCGAGCTGATCGGTCAAGGAACTCTGTTCTCAGACATGCAATTGCTCTTTGGTGACATGGCGATTCAGTGGAAATGGGTGGTATTCGAAAATTACCCCAATGTATTGTTTGCCGTTTTACCACCCGGTGCTTTCATTGGTTTAGGGTTGCTTATCGCGGGAAAAAACTATCTTGATGAACGAGAAAAGAAACGCCTAGCCGTCCAAAAAGCACAAGACGGCCCAAGCGAATCAAAACGGGTTCGGGTAACAGGACAAGTAAGCTAATTTTTTGATACGCTAAAAATAGCAACCCCACCCTAACCCTCCCCTTGAAGATAAGGGGAGGGAATAAAGACATAAACCCCCTTCCCCTGCTAAAGGGGAAACTGGGAAGGCATAAAAGCTCTAAACCCCTCCCCCTGCTAAGGGGGAGGTTGGGAGGGGGTTTTAATCTAAGACTACTAAAATAAATAAAGGCAATTTAAGGTGAATAAAGAAAAGCGCTACGAGATTTTTTCTCGCCTAAGAGCGGAAAACCCAAACCCCGTAACCGAGTTAGAATACAACTCGCCTTTTCAACTCTTGATTGCCGTTTTATTTTCCGCACAAGCCACAGATGTGAGCGTCAACAAAGCCACCCGTAAACTATTTCCAATAGCAGACACGCCAGAAAAAATGTTCGCTTTGGGCGTCGATGGCCTGAAAAACTACATTAAAACCATTGGTCTGTTTAACGCCAAAGCCGAAAACGCGATTAAAACGTGTAAAATACTCATTGAAAAACATCACAGCATAGTGCCAGAAACCCGCGAAGAGCTTGAAGCACTTCCTGGTGTGGGCCGTAAAACCGCAAACGTTGTTTTAAATACCGCGTTCAGACAAGTTGCTATGGCGGTGGATACGCATATTTTTCGCTTTGGTAATCGCACTAAAGTCGCTCCCGGTAAAAACGTCTTAGAAGTGGAAATGAAGCTGCTAAAATTCGTGCCAAAAGAGTTCTTATTAGACGCTCATCACTGGATGATTTTGCATGGTCGCTATATTTGTGTGGCACGCAAACCCAAGTGCAACGCCTGTGTTATCGAAGATCTGTGTGAGTTTAAAGACAAGACATCAGACTAGTACGACTGACGCCCAGTTAGTTACCCCTCTTTAGTTAAGTAAAAGCTAATCTAAAATTAAATAACATCAAATTTATTAAACCTTTCTAGCTCGGCATTCTTCTCCTATTGATTTCACTTTATTTTTTGAGAGGATGCCATGAGCCATATTGCTAAATCCAACTTAACCCAAGCTCAACTTGATGCACATTGGATGGCCTACACAGGCAATCGCCAATTCAAAAAAGATCCTCGTATTATTACGTCCGCTGCTGGTCATTATTATACGGACCTCGACGGTCGAAAAATTTTCGACGGTTTATCTGGCTTATGGACTTGTGGGCTTGGGCACAGCGTTCCCGCTATCAACGAAGCAGTTGCTGAGCAAGTTAAAACGCTCGACTACTCTCCTGCCTTTCAATATGGGCATGAGAAGTCGTTTTTACTGGCCGAGCAAATCACTCAATTCATGCCAGCAGGTCTAAATCGAATTTTCTTTACGGGCTCAGGTTCCGAGTCGGTCGACACAGCACTAAAAGTGGCCCGCGCATATTGGCGAAAAAAAGGCATGGGCACCAAAACGAAATTTATTGGCCGTGCCAAAGGCTATCATGGTGCCAGTGTTTCTGGTTTCAGTGTCGGCGGTATTCCAGCGAACCGCACCTTATACGGACAAGGCTTAGAGTCTTATCATTTACCGCACACTCAAGTACCTGGTACTGAGTTTACTAAAGGTATGGCGGAACAAGGTAAAGAACGCGCTGAGGATCTTATCAATCTCATTACGATGCACGATGCATCAAACATTGCCGCGGTGATTGTCGAGCCTATGTCTGGTTCTGCGGGCGTTATTGTACCGCCACAAGGTTATCTACAGCGCTTGCGTGAAATCTGTGACCAACACAACATTCTGTTGATCTTTGATGAAGTCATTACGGCATTTGGTCGTATGGGCGCGAAAACTGGCTCAGAAGCCTTTGGGGTCACACCAGACGCGATTGTCATGGCAAAGCAGGTTACGAATGGTGTTATTCCTATGGGCGCGGTGGCGTTCAAACAGGAGATTTACGACACCTTTATGGACACTGGCGGCCAAGACTACATGCTAGAAATTCCTCATGGCTACACATATTCCGCGCATCCTATTGCCTGCGCTGCAGGGTTGGCGTCATTAGGGGAAATTAAAAAACAAGGATTGATCGAGCGAGTAAACAACATGAGTGCTGCGTGGGAAAATAGCGTTCATCAGCTAAAAAGCGCAAGCTCGATGATTACCGATATTCGCAATTACGGTTTGGCGGCCGGTATCACGATTGCTCCTATAGGAAATGAACCGGCAAAACGCCCTTTCCAGATTGCCATGGCCATGTGGGACAAAGGTTATTACGTTCGTTATGGTGCCGATACCATTCAGTTAGCGCCACCATTTACCACAGAACAATCTGAAATAGACAGTGTCATCAACGCGTTAGGCGAAACTATAAGACAACAAAGCTAAACTATTTTAGCCGATTGCTATAAATCCTCCCTTTAATCAAGATGTTGTAAATAAGCGAACAACAACATCTTGATTCATATCAAACGCTTCTAGCTATCACTATCCTGTGCTCTTACTCTATAATGGTTGCATTAGAAGAATCAGAAAAAACCTTGGATCTTCACCCAGAAAAGGATAGAAATCAGTGTCTATTTCACATTCCCCTTATGTTCGCTGTTTTTGGACAGGTTCACTTTTTTTGACCAATGGCACCGTCATGCCGATACATTGCACACACATATCCACTAAAATGATAGAAGTAGAAGCGCCTGAAGGTTTACAGGGGTCAAAAATGGTAAAATTAGAACTGAAGGCCATTCACGAAGGGAAGACAGCAACGCTTAAAGTATTGTGTGACCCTCAACTTGATGTTTTTAATGAGCATAATAAACATTATATTAAGCTCAGTTATCATACTATCTCCGATAAAGATTTAACCTTCATTAGAGAATTTTCCGACTATCATTCCTAGCTCATCGAAATAATGAGCTAGGCTAATATAGAATTACTAGGCACTCTAATCTTTACTTTGATCACTTTCTTCTTTTGCTACTAGATCTTCCGCTTTCTTAACGCGAATGATAGAACCGTCTACGTCCGAACCATTTAATGTTTTAATGGCCACTTTTGCCTCTCCAACTTTTGGCATTTCAACAAACGCAAAACCTTTAGATTCACCAGTTGCTTTGTCCATCACAAGACTGCATGACTGCAATGTTCCGTGAACAGAAAACAATTTTCTTAACTCTTCTTCAGTAGTGTTACGCGCAAGATTTCTTACTAATAGTTTCATTTTAATCGTTCTCTTTGGAGAAGGCTTTCAACAACCTTCTTCATTTATAGGATTCTGCAATAAAAAAGGCATGAGAACATGCTCTCATGCCTTTTACTAGTGACTTTTAACTATCTTGAATGTCTTTGTCTATCAATGCCCAATGTGGGCGGCAAATATCTATGACAAGGTAGTTTCAAATAGTGCCAACAATTTTTCACTGTCCACTTCCATGCAAACCTGTGTCATTGGCACGTTATTCCAATGCGGTTCCGGGAATTCCATTCCTTGTGGTGCAAAAATAGTTTGGCCGATACCAATACCTTCACAAGAAACACGCACAGCGCCTAGTTCAACCCCAAAAATGCTCGGGTCCATAACATAAGCAATTGTCGATGCATCATGGAAATAACAACCATCCATATCAAAACGGCTGCTATAAAAATTAATGTAATGCTGTGCGCAATCGTATAAGAACCCGCCTTCTACAGGGTTGGCTGCTTTTATACGCTCTAAAATAGAATTATCCAACAATACTTGATGCGTGACATCCAAGCCAATCATGGTAACTTGCCAAGCAGCGGTGAAAACCGCGTCCGCTGCGTGTGGATCGTTCATGATATTCGCTTCTGCCACTGGCGATACATTACCGTACTCAATCGCTGTGCCGCCCATCAATACAACTTCATCGACAAGGTTAGCCACTTCTGGGTCTAAGATAAGTGCTGCGGCTAGATTACCCAAAGGACCCAATGCGATGATAGTCACTTCACCGGGAAACTCACGCACGGTATCGACGATAAATTGCGCCGCACTTTTAGTAATCGCTTTGCCTTTGGGTGCTGGCCAATTGATGTTACCAAACCCATCTTTACCATGTACAAAATCAGGATGTGGGCGCGGCGCGATTACAAAAGGAACCGATACACCTTGAGCAACAGGCACGTTGACTTCCGCAATCTCCGTTAACGATATGGCATTTTGTGTTGCCAACTCCACGGGGACATTACCAAAAGTTGTCGTTAAACCCAATACGTCTAACTGTGGTGCTTGGAATGCAAAGAAAATCGCCATCGCATCATCAATGCCTGGATCCGTATCAATAATAATTTTACGAGCCATGTTTACCTTCCTCTTTTGACAGTGCATTTTTTGGCTATGTGTTTTTGTCTAATTCTTTTTTGGAAAACTGTTTTTAGCTAACTATTTTTGGCAAGAAAGGCAGTCACTTCATCTTGTGTTGGGATAGAAGACGCTGCGCCCAAACGAGTAACGCAAATAGCTGAAGCGGCACAAGCTCGAGTGATTGACTGCGTGATGGCATCGCCATTCATTAGTGAAGCCAAACAAAAACCAATAAAGGTATCTCCAGCGGCCGTCGTATCAACGGCTTTAACAGAAAATGCTTTAACGAATAGTTTCTCTTTTCCAGCACTCTCTTTTCCGGAAAAGTAGCATACACCAGCTTTACCCAGTGTTATCAATACAGCAAGCTCAGGATAGGCCTTAGGAAAAGCAGCAATGGTACTGTCAATATCAGATGTACCAATTAAATCCATCGCCTCCACTTCGTTCACGATTAATAAATCAACGAAACCTAATACTTTTTTGGTTAATTCAGCGTCCATCGGTGCCGGGTTAAACGCCACTTTAACACCATGCTCTTGCGCCTTTCGCATCGTATATTCGATAAGATTGGTTTCATTTTGCAATAACACCCAATCTCCTGCCGTTGCCTGAGATAACACTTGATCTACTTGTTCTTCTGTCAGCGCGTGATTTGCACCTTGATACAAGATAATCGAATTTTCGGCTTCTTTATTTAATTGAATAATAGCGTGCCCCGTCGGCACATCAATTTTCTCTATTAAAGCAGTATCCACACCAAGTGACTCTAACTGCTTAATAATGGCTTGATCATTATAGTGAATAGCACCTACATGCTTCACTTTGGCACCCGCTTTCGCTAGTGCGACAGATTGATTTGCACCTTTTCCGCCCAATAAGCACTGATAGCTATTAGAGGCCATGGTTTCGCCTGGTCGAACAAAATGATCAAGCTGATAAAGGTGGTCGAGGTTAATCGAACCAAAGTTATAAATCGTCATAATTCCCTTCCTTCAGGGTGAGCTCATCGGCTATTATTTTTATAATACTGTCGACTTTTCGACTCTAATACTTACCAAGAGCGAACGACAAAAATAGGACTAGTCCGCATTTTATGCCAAATAATGCAATAAATCTTGACCAATCGTACAAAAATAAAAAAACGCCCCTATTCTTTAAGAATGGAACGTTTTTAAAAGCTTATTTTCTATAAGAATAAAGGCTTATTTATCGTCGTCTAAAAAGCTACGGCCTTTCTGAGCAGCGATACGCATACGCAGTGCGTTCAACTTAATGAAACCCGCTGCGTCTTTCTGATCGTATGCGCCGGCATCATCTTCAAACGTTGCGATAGAGCTATCGAACAAGCTATTTGGAGACTGACGGCCAACCACGGTCACGTTGCCTTTATACAATTTAAGACGAACCGTACCACTGACGTATTTCTGAGAGGAGTCAATCAAGGCTTGCATCATACGACGCTCCTCAGACCACCAGAAACCGTTATAAATGATTTTGGCATAACGAGGCATCATTTCATCTTTCAAATGCATCGCTTCACGATCCAATGTAATCGACTCGATTGCACGATGCGCTCTCATCATAATAGTGCCACCCGGTGTTTCATAACAACCACGTGCTTTCATACCAACAAAACGGTTTTCTACGATGTCTACACGACCAATACCGTTCGCGCCACCAATCTTGTTCAGTGTTTCCAAGATAGTCGCTGGAGACATAACTTCGCCATTGATAGAAACTGGATCGCCTTTTTCGTAACCGATCTCAATGTAAGTCGCTTCGTTTGGCGCGTCTTCTGGAGACACAGACCAACGCCACATATCATCTTCTGGCTCTGTCCATGGGTCTTCTAACTGGTCACCCTCAAAAGAGATGTGTAGCAAGTTAGCGTCCATAGAGTAAGGGGATTTTTTCTTCTTAGTTGAGAAATCCACTGGGATATTGTGTTTTTCACAATAAGCCATCAAGGTTTCGCGGGACGTCAGGTCCCACTCACGCCAAGGCGCGATCACTTTTACGCCTGGCTTCAATGCGTAAGCACCAAGTTCGAAACGAACCTGATCATTACCTTTACCCGTTGCACCGTGAGAAATAGCATCTGCGCCTGTTGCGTTAGCGATTTCGATCAAACGCTTAGCAATCAAAGGACGAGCGATGGACGTACCAAGCAAGTATTCACCTTCGTAAATGGTGTTAGCACGGAACATTGGGAATACGAAGTCGCGCACAAATTCCTCGCGCAAATCTTCGATGTAGATTTCCTTAATACCCAACGCTTGAGCTTTCGCGCGAGCTGGTTCAACTTCTTCACCCTGACCCAAATCAGCGGTAAAGGTAACCACTTCACAGTTATACTCTTCTTGAAGCCACTTCGCGATTACTGAAGTATCCAGGCCGCCAGAATAGGCAAGCACTACCTTCTTCACGTCAGACATTATTTCTATTCTCCTCAACGAGATCGCGCTCCCACACCAATGCTATCAAACCAGTACATGGCGGCGCTAATAATTAAAAAAAGGGGCGCTTAGTGTAAGATTTCGACTCTTGCTTAGCAAGTAAAAAGCCCCGTTTCGCGTAGATTATTGGGCGAAACGGGGCTCTTTTTTAGCGGTTGCCTCCATAAAATGTATAGAGAAATTAGCCCGCATCGGCTTTTTCTAAACGTATCGTCACGCGTCGGTTACGCTCACGACCTTTCGAAGTCTTGTTTGTTGTGGATGGGTAGCGTTCACCATGGTAGCGAGAAATGATTTTCTCGGCAGGAACACCTTTTTCAAGTAGATACGCCGTTACTTTTTCAGCGCGTACTTTTGACAATTCACGGTTATCACGTCGAGAACCAATCGCATCGGTATGACCATCAATATAAATGTACCCAACACTGGGATCAAAAGAAACATACAAAGCAACAAGATCCAAGCGAGCCCTAATTCGATCCGTGAGGTTCACACCATTAAGCGGGAATAAAGCCGCTGTTCGCGCAATTTGATCGTAATTCACTGGCAGCAAGCTAGACAAACAACGTCGGAATTCGCTGTACGCTGGCGCAAAGTTGATGTTCGATAAACCCACTTCGATGGTTTCTCGACTGTTTTCCCAAGCAGTTCCCGCCACCACGGGATGACGTCCTCTATCCAAGCTGGTCAGCATTCTCTCAGCCACTTTTCCGCCTACTTCGACCGTCAGTCCATAACCAGGATAAGGGAGAATTCCTAATGTCTCTGGTTTTACACCAGGAGACCAATCTGGTGCCTGAGAAATAATATAGATCTGACCTGGGCCTAATTTTTCATTCTGTGGTTGCAGAATGAATTTCATTGGCTCGCCCGCTTCTTTAATAAAATGACCTTCGCCATAATGGGGAACAGGGTGCGTTAAACTGCATGAAAAAATGTCGCCCGAAAGTAACCACTCAGAATCCGAAATACCTGATTGGTATTGCGTGAATGCGGTTGCCTGCCCAAATGAGGTGCAAGCAGTCAGTAAAAGTGTAGTGCGAATTAGAAGTTGTTGGGTAATTCCCATTTAGACATCTCGTTCAAGCATTATCAATTGTGTTATGATCCGATCCTATTGTACACCGTCACTGTTGATCAAGCGGCAGAATTAAGGACCTTCTTTTGTCAAACCATGAAATCAAAGATAGATTCCGCGGCTTCCTACCGGTAGTTATCGACGTAGAAACCGCAGGCTTTAATCAAAAAACCGATGCTTTACTAGAAATGGCCGCCAGTATCCTGCGAGTGGATGAAAATGGCGACTTATATATTTATGAAACATTGGAGTTTTTGATCAAGCCATTTGAAGGCGCTAACCTCGAAAAAGCAGCATTAGACTTTACAGGCATTGACCCTTTTGCGCCTGATAGACAAGATATGCCAGAAGGGGAAGCGCTGACTCAAATGTTTGCTAAAGTTCGTAAAGAATTAAAATCAGTGGGCTGTAAACGCGCCATTTTAGTGGGCCACAATGCCGCTTTCGACCACGGCTTTTTGAATGCAGCTATTGAGCGAGCAGACATTAAGCGCAACCCATTTCACCCTTTCTCTAGCTTTGATACAGCAAGTTTAGCGGGTTTGGTATTCGGGCAAACAGTATTAGCTAAGGCGTGTGAAGCCGCTTCAATACCTTTTAGCAATACTGAAGCTCATTCAGCGAAATACGATACAGAGAAAACCGCTGAATTATTCTGCGAAATAGTGAACAAATGGAAACGCCTTGGGGGCTGGCCTTTGATCGAAAATGAAGTAGAAGAAGAAGATGACATGGCCGCCATTTTTCATTCTGGAAAATAGCGCCACACTAAAAACGAACCTTATTTTTTTAAGGTTCGTTTTTTCTTTATCCATATGGCGGGTTTCACTATGCAAGGAAAGCGAATTTTATTATTGATGTTAGGGTGGCTTTCCCTCATTACTGGCATTATTGGCATTTTCCTCCCCTTACTCCCCACCACCCCACTTGTCTTACTAGCGGCTTGGTGTTTTTCCAAATCCTCTGAACGATTCCACACTTGGTTACTTGGCCACAAACTTTTTGGTCCGATTATTCGTGATTGGCAATCTTCTGATGGCATCCCTAAACGATCAAGAAATCGCGCCATCTTTTTTATGTGGGCAGGCATGGCCGTGTCCATGTTTATTGTTTCACGTTTGTGGGCAACCATTGGACTTGTGACGGTCGGTGTAGCCGTCAGTATTTATTTACTACGAATGCCAATACGTACAGAAAATACTGAACACGTTGAAAAACCAAAAAACGTAGAAGACAAACCCCATTAATCCTATCCACGGATACAACCTTTAAAAAGGCACGACACAATGAAACGCCGGTATTTTCGAAATTTTGTCTTTTACCCATTCGCGGTTCTTACCGGCTTAATTACGGCACTTTGGGTGGCGACGCCGTTTGTTGTAGAACATTATCTAATCGCTTACTTTCATCAACAAGGCGAAGACGCTTCTATTGGCAAACTGTCTGTTGATTTTTTTCCACCTAAAGTAGATTTAAAAAACATCACCATCAATAACAAAACCCAAGACACGCTGACACTAAAACGTGCTGTTTTCGAAGTTGAAATATTGCCACTGCTGACTAAGACCGTACACATATCAGAAGCAAAGATAGAAGGATTAAACCTGCTCGTTGCCCAGCAAGAAAACCATTGGATTGTCGCCGGAATTGATACCGCTCAATATCTTGCAAAAAATACACAAAACGAACCCAAAGCCGACGATACAGAACAAGAAGACGTTTCTCCAACGCGTTCGCCTTGGAAAATAAAACTGCCTACCTTTACCGTGACTGACAGTCAGGTGAATTTATCTCGCCAGCAGGATTTAGCAAAACCTGCTGAATCAGACACATTCCGCTTGTCGTCACTGTCTATTAAGGGTTTATCAGGCCATGAACTCAATTGGAAAGGAAATATTGCCTTGTCTGCGCTGGTTAACCAAGCGTCCTTGTCCATCAATAGCGACTTTGATTACACGCCAGAACAAGCCAATGCCGATATCAGCATAAAAAACCTACACCTCCCAATAGAAAGCTTTCATCATTTTCTACCATCGCCCTTTGATGAAGGTAAAGGGCAATTCAATCTGACAGGAAAATTCCAACTCCGTCAAAAACAAATAAATGGCGCGCCTGTATTTACAGTTAACAACCTAGATTTAGAAACGCAAGTAGACTCACTCGATCTGTATTTAAACGAAACAGACCACCTAGCGACACAATCCACCTCACTGACACTGACACAATCTAATATTGAGTATGTCTCTGCCAATCAATTGTCCATCACTGGGGCGATAACGCTTCAATCAGAGCAGTCACGCATCACACAAGCAGGTCAAGCGATGCAGTTTGGCCAGTTAAGCGTGAAGGCGCCGCTTGATATAAAACGTGATGTGCTTGATGGCGAACCGACATTGACGCTAAATAACTTAAATTTAGAGGCGCAAGTGAAAGCACTTGACCTAAATTTAAACGAAACAGACAGTCTTGCGACACAATCAACCTCGCTAAAGCTGACGCAATCTAATATTGAGTTTGTATCCGCCAATATATTGTCCGTCATTGGTGCGCTAGAACTCCAATCACAACAGTCTCGTTTCACACAAGCAGGACAAGTAATACAGTATGGCCAACTGAATATAAATACGCCGTTGGACATAAAGCGTGATGCACTGGGCCTTACGGCCAAAAGCGCCACAACCCAAATAGACATGACTGACGTGTCTGTTGCACTCGATAGCCTTGCGGTAGAAAACGGAACAACACAGATTGGCTTAAGTAATTTAACCGTTACTATGGATCCGCAAGAAACACTAACAGCGTCATTAACCGCTGAAATACAAAGCAATAAGTTATCGGTACGGCAAGCTGGCAACACCGCTAATTACGACGTTTTCAACCTGTCTAATACCCTTTCAGTAAGAAAGGAAGGCGATACTATCACCGCTAAAAATACGCAATTAGACATCAATATTAATGGTCTAAAAGCCACTCAAATTGACGGAAAACAATTGTCATTGGGTGCCGCAACCCTCACAGCAGAGCAATTAAACGTCAAGCAAGAAAACCAGCAACCGCCTCTTCTGGAAGGCGTTAATCTGAACTTTTCAAGTCAATTACTCGACAGCCTGTTAAGCAATGAAAAACGAGCTGCATCATGGAAAAGTGCGGACTTCAACAATCTTTCGTTTACTCAACAAGATCAAAGATTTGACGTCTCATTCGCTCAATTAAATGTCGCTGACTTATTGTTATCTCAGACGCTTTCAGACGAAAAGAACAAACAGCTACCTCCACTAAGCCACATCGGCAGCATCAAAATAAATTCAGTAGAAGCAAACCAAGATGGTGCCAGTATCAACACCATTGCCACAGATTCAGTCAATGTAAACCTTATTATTGACAAGCAAAAGCGCCTAGAAAATCTTGTATTTATAAAAGCAGATCAACAAAAAACGCCGCAGTCTTCACTAGAAAGTTCAAACACACCCAGAGAGAAAGACGTTGAAGACACCATTAACAAGCAAGATCCAGCGTTTAAGGCGCCGTATTACGTCATTTTAGAAGCCTATGACACAACAGGAACCTCCAGCATTAATGTACAAGACAACAGCATTTCACCCACTCTGCTACGCTCATTAGAAATAGAGACGCTGTCATTACGAAAACTCAATACCAAGAATAAAGATCAAGCTACCGTATTGGCGCTCAGAGCACGCAATGGGAAATACGCCATATTACAAAGCGACATCACCATTTGGCCGCTGGCCGACAAACTCACCATGAAAAGTGAATTAATTATTAAAGAAGCGGAGTTGCCACCCTACTCATCTTATATCGCCAATATTTTGGGCTATCAGATTGATTCTGGGCAGCTGGACTTGGATCTAAAACTCAACTCAGAAAATGGTGTGTTGGATGGTAACTCTCATATTTTATTAAGAGAGTTTGATTTAGGAGGACGCAAAGAAAGCAATTCAGTCATTAAAGCGGGCGCCATACCTCTTAATATTGCGGTGAGCATTTTAAAAGACAGTAAGAACAATATTGATTTAGACATTCCACTTTCTGGCGACATCGATAACCCTGAGTTTGGCTGGCAAGACTTCTTACTCCTGCCTGTGCGTAAAGCCCTATTTACGGCTTCCAGTAGCTATTTAATGCAAACTTTTGTGCCTTACGCGAATGTTATCAGCATCGCACAATTTGCAGGCGATCAACTGCTAAAAATTCGTGTTGAACCACTGTTATTTGAAGCAAAAGAAAGCAACCTGAATGCATCGCAAGACGTTTTTATAAAACAGCTCATCGCCTTAATGAAAGACAAAAAAGACAGCCAACTTAAAGCTTGTGGCATCGCAAGCTATCTTGACTTAGGGTTTGATAATCCGCCTGTCTCAATTGACGACGCAGCAAAAGACGTAGCAAAAAATCTTGCACAAGATCGAGCACACTACTTAAAAGATCATTTAGTTAAAGAAGGCATCAGTTCTTCACGTATTTATCTTTGTTCTCCAGAAATCGATTTATCAAAATCCAGCAAACCAAGGGTCGAATTAAATTTCTAGGACTCTTTACTTTAAAGGCTGCACTTTAAGTACGTCGCTTAAGAAAAACAGCTGAAGCCATAAACGATCTACATAAAAAAGCTGTGATAGGAAAACACTACCACGGCTTTTTTATGTCAGCAAACAACAAAGAAAGCCAACAAAAAATGAAGTGTTGCATAGACTTAAGGCTTGTCGTTGAAAACGCAAATAAACAGGCCATTACTATGTGTATAGGCCATTACGATTTTTAATAAAGAGTAAAAGCCTGACAAGCATCAAGAGACGATAAGCCTAACTAGGCTATCCTAAGATGAAAGCAAACAAAGATAGGAGGCAAATATGCCAATCGAAGACCATAGTTTGATAAACGAATTTCCAGAGTATAAAGAAGACATTCACCAGTTAAAAATGGACGATGCTCACTTCAAAAAACTCTACGACGAATACAATCATCTCACAAAAGAAGTAGAGAAACGGGAGCAGGAAATCGTCCCGTCTACCACGTTAGAAGAAGAGAAATTAAAGAAACAACGCCTACAGTTAAAAGACACTCTTCAAGGCTATATTAAAGCGACAAGACTCGCTGCCGAAAAAGCGTAATCGACGTTAGGTAGGACCTGTTTTAACGCTAGCCGTTTCAACAGCCCTACCTTTTCCTTTTTCAATCCCCTTTCCTTTTTATATAAAAATCCGCCATCAAAATACTCAATAGAACGTTTTAAGACTTTTCATACTCACTCTTATTTGAAAATGATTCTCATAAGCATTATTATGCGCACCTCATTTATTTCTATTTGGCTGCTTTATGACGTTAAAAACCTCCTTAGTAATGATGCAAGCCTGCGGTGCCATTGTCTTTTCCACTCTGACTCTGGCCGAAAGCACTGCAGACAACATTACAAATGACTCAATTCTCAATGACTGGGAAACACAAACTAAAGATGGATCCGACGTAGAGCTTCAACCTCTGCAAGTAAAAGGCCGAGCACTTTCATATTACAAAGAAGACGAAGCCACTTTAGCCACCAAAACAGCGACACCCATCGACAAAACACCACAATCGATTCAAGTCGTAACAGAAGCGCTCATCGAAGACCAAGCCGCCAGACAGATTACCGATTTGTATCGCTCAATCTCTGGCATGTCTCAGAACAACGTGTCGAACGTGACCTTACGTGGCTTTAATCAAGATGAAATCCTTTATGATGGTATGCGTGGTGACCCTTTCAGCGGTTTTTCCATTCCTCAGCTTTTCACCATTGAACAAGTACAGGTTCTGAAAGGCCCAGCTGGCGCCTTGTATGGCGCTGGTGAACCTGGTGGCGTTATCAACTACGTCACCAAAAAACCGACGTATGAACAGAAAAACACGTTGAAAATCAGTGCCGGAAACAAAGATTTTTTAAGCGGTAGCATTGAATCATCTGGCCCAGTAAATGAAGACGCGTCTCAGCGCTACCGGGTCGGGATCTACTCAGACGGTCAAGATTCGTACCGAACCAACGTGGAAGAAGAAAACCAGATTATTGATCTGGGTTATGATTGGGACATCGACTCTGACAACACGCTTAGTGTGCAATACACCAATATCCACCAATATATTTCTGGTGCGCGCTTGCGCGGTATTCCAACCGACGATGATGGTAACTTCTTGGCCGATACGTCTTGGAACTCGAACTCATCGAGTGATTTCCAAGAGCTGGATGCGGAAGTATTTCAAGCGCGCTTGGACCATGACATTAGCGCATGGCTCACAAGCAACCTGACGTTTCGCTACTTTGAAAATACAGAGACGCAGAAATACCACGAAGTAACTGGGCTATCTACAACAGACAGCGACATGGTTAAACGCCAATATCGCGACCAAGTTCGTAATAAAAAAGGCACTACGATCGCAGGAAACCTGATTGCCGAACTGGGTGATCACACCGTTTTGGTCGGCGCGGATTATTATCATCTTTACGGTGACTTCCTTTACTACCGATCGACTGCTGGCGTATCTAATTTAAGTCTTTCTAATCCAGAATACACAGACAACGTTAGCGACTACACCATGCCGCTTTATAAAGACGAAGAAACCGTTTTAGATCGTATCGGCGTTTTTGCTCAAGACCAATGGGCCATCACCAATAAACTGGATTTAACCACGGGGGTTCGCTTTGACCGTTACGAAGAAAAATTCACCAACAACAAAGCGGATACAGAAACAGAATACGATGATACAGGCTACTCCGCACGCATAGGGGCAACCTACGCACTAAATGAACATGTTAAGCCTTATGTGTCCGCATCAACAGGTTTCGTACCTCAGTCTGCTTCCGACCAAGAATCGTCAACTGACGGGTATTTCGATCCAGAAGAAAGCCATCAAATTGAAGCGGGGTTACGCACGTACTGGTTACAAAACAAGCTCAATGTAAACATTGCTGCTTACCGCATCATTCGTGAAAACATCCTTCAAGAAGACCCAGATGATAGTGACCTATTGGTTTCAGTGGGTAAAGTACGTAGTCAGGGTATTGAGATTGATGTGATGGCCGACATCACCCCTCGTTGGGTGGCGAACATCAATTACGCCTACAACGACACCATAGTAAAAAAAGCGACAGATGGCATCCAATACGCTGATGGCGATCGATTCTCCAATACACCGTATAACCAACTCGGCCTGTGGACTCGATACGACTTCCCAAGTATCACCTCATCCATTGCCTTCGGTGCGGATTATGTAAGCGATCAAATTAACCGCCAAGGTCAAACGATCAAACCCTACGCCGTGTACGATGCATCTTGGCAAACAAGCTGGGAAGACTGGAAATTCCAGCTAAACATCAAAAACCTATTCGACAAAGAATACGCCGTCAGTGGATTTACAGAGAAAAACGGTTCCTTCGTCGGTGAACGTCGTCGCGTTTACGTCTCTGCGGCTTATGACTTCTAAATCGCATTAGGCTCAAAAACGTACTGATACAAAAAAGGCGGATCTATTGATCCGCTTTTTTTAAACAAGCAATCCCACCTGTTCAACTAACACACAGGTAAACTCCGCGCGTTTTGATCGATCGGTGAGCCTTATGTCTCAAGAAAAAATGTTTCAGCAAGAAAGCTTTAAACCAGAATTATTGCCTCCAACGGGTTCGTTAAAAAACCTTCGTTATGCCTTTGCCTACGGCGTAGATGCGGTATACGCAGGACAACCTCACCCAGACAGACGCGAAACTGAAGCAGCGTTATACGAAAAATTTGTTGAAATGTATTTTGAGAGTTGAAGTTGATAGCTGGCGCTAATAAAACAGCCTTTAAACAGAAGGTAAGTTCTGCGCCAACCACTGTTTGAATTGTGCTTTCGGTAAAGCGCCTGATAGACGAGCCACTTCTTTGCCATGATGAAATATCATGAGAGTAGGAATTGAACGAATATTATAGCTACTTGCGGTGCTTTGATTCTGCTCGGTATCTAATTTCAAAAAACAAGCTTGAGTCGACATTTCACCCGCTACTTGTTCGAAAATAGGTGCAAATTGTTGGCACGGCCCACACCATGTAGCCCAAAAATCAACAACCACAGGCAAGCCATTGTCTGTGGTATAACGCCTAAAATTTGCATCGCTGCCCACAATAGGACGTGTTGAAAGAACCGGTTTACCACACTTACCGCAAACAGGCTTGTCACCAAGCTTAGTTTTAGGTAAACGGTTTTTTGTACTGCAACTTTGGCAAACGATTTGAATAGGTGAATCGGTCATCTTAAACCTCAGTGATAAAGTGCTTTCGTTCATAAAAAAGTAATGTGTTAAAAAACAGATTAAACCTATATTAGTAGAATCTGATGTAAATCGAAATACCTACTGATTGCCTACCTCGAAAAGCAAAAAGCGAATCGTTTGATCCGCTTTCTGTCACCTTAGTCAGCCTGATTCAACTCACCACTAGACTAATCATCTAGATCCGCATGAGAAACCGCTTTAAAGTTATCTATTTGTTCGAAATTTTCCATCCAAAAACTGGAACTGATTAAGCTAAATTGACGGGTTAATCCCGTATCGGCTGTCTGCTTCAACCGCCATACGATACCCGGCGCTTCAGGGAACTGCGTCCCTTGAATTTGATCTTCGTACAGGCGATTTATTAAGGCATCATCACCTTGCCCACTTGCTAATAAACGCACGATAGAAGATGCTAGCGATTCATCAAATATCGCCATATCTTCATCGTGTGCGGCCGTCACCGTCATGGTCAACTCAACACCAGCCGGTTTCGCGAAAATCCCATTAAACGCTTCTCGCAATAACGCATAAGCACTAAAGAAGCGTTCATGAAACAAACAATCTGGATACTCTTCCCACGAGCGATCATCAATCATATCGTGGCTTATTTGCTCTATCTTGCCTTTTGGCAATTCAGGAAATAAATGCGTCAACACCGCCTTTGCCGCGTCAGCAGGCTCAAGGTCATTGAGCGACATCATGCACATCTCTCTGAGTTCAGCCGCTTCCATGGCATCGACATCGTCGTCAAAATCCATAATGCTCATGAGGGCACGATAATCCTCATTGGACCACGCGTTTTGAATCTTGCTGATTTTATGGAAGGAATCAATTTGAACGGAAAACTTAGCTTGCATCTAGCACTCCTATTTGAACGCCAATATTGCAGGGATAACGCTGGTAGGCTTTGTAAATAGCCAATGTTGATCTTAATAAATGAACAGATCGAGCACCCAATGTACATTGTGTAGAAGCAACATGCTATCCATCGACAGAAATGTTTTAGGGTAGATTTAACCTTCGCGAATACAAACACACCAAAGCAGAATTAAAGAGTCGTTCTAAAAAAATTACTAAATATCGTTGAACTACTTTATCACCCAAGGCCAGTTCAAAGCTTAGCTCACTACGAAGGCATGTGTTATGTTCGCAGCTAACTTGATATGACCTCCACCCACTTAGCACGCCACTCTAGGGCTTTCATGCCATCAGGCCAAAATTCATTTTCCTTACCTATAAGTACGCTTTCAACCGTATAAAAAGGGGTAGTCCTAGCCTTTATCAGCGGCTCTTTTCAAAGACAACGAGATAGGAGATTAAGCAACTTTCCATACAAGTAAAAAGTTATTCGCAGGCATTGAAATCTGTTCTATTAATTCCATACCAGCAGCCCACTCAACCAACTCAGCCACATCGCGAATACCGCCACAGCCACTTTCTTTCAAGTGCTGATCAAATTCTCGGTTACCCTCACTGGTGTATTCACCATTCACATTCATTGGACCGTATTGACAAAATATACCGCCCGACTTTAAATTCGCCGCGATCGTTTGCATCATCAATTGCGCATCATTACGCTGCATAATATGGGTGGTATTCGCCGTAAATACACTATCAATATCTAAACTCGGCCAACCATTTTTACCGAAGTGAAAATCGATGGGTGAAACAAGGTTACTCAACGTCGCTTCAGCCATCCAAGCTTGAATACTACTGTGGTAATCAAACATATCACTGGTATTCCAAATCAAATGAGGCAAATGCTCAGCAAAAAACACCGCATGTTGACCCGTACCAGAACCCACCTCAAGTACGTTTTTGCGATCTGAAAAATGCACAGAAAGCTGTTCAAGAATAGGCTGTTTATTTCTATCGCAAGAAGGGGAAAACTCTTTTATCATATTCTTTTTCATAAACTCTATTCACCAAAATACCGGATGGATGGACAAAAACGAGATAAATAATATTATATTTTCAAGAATAAAGATTGTTGGAGTCAGAGGGAAATTAGTGCGTATTTTTATCTACAACCATTTAGCTTAAATCATCTCAAAACCAAAGCATTATTACTCCAAATGCCACTACCCCACATAAAATGGGCAAGCCCATGGATCGAGTGCGCTTCCAAACACCGAAGGTAACGAGTATCCCGACCCCAGTCGCTAACCAAGAAACAGTGTCAGATTGAGTAGGTACTAAAGAAGTGCCAAACATCGCTGCAATCATGGTTGGCCCCAGTATGGTTAACCAAGTCGGCATTGAGCCAACACCGTCCTCCGTTTGTCTTTTCGCCAAACTTCGTTTCATCCAAAGATACGGCAAAAGACGCAGTAAATAAGTGCCAATGGCAATGCTGACGAGCGCCAGCCACATAGACGTATCCATGCTTATTACCCTCCCACAATACGTTGGTTTTTTAGTGCGTAGAACAGCACTGCACCGCTCATAGCCGCCAATGGAATAGCCGCATTCGGGTAACCTAACATTTTCAAAATGACAGCGGTAACAGCAGACAAAATAATAGTCAGTGACCATAGACGATTATTGCAACGTGGAACGATTAAAACGAAAAACAGAGCCGGTAGCGCAAAAGGTAAAATATCGTTAATTAATGGCCAGCGCTGCGTCAATTCTCCACCAGCAATGGCACCCAGTGCGGTTCCAGCAATCCAGCTAAACCAAGCCAACACCGCTGCGCCTGTGTACCAGCCTATCCGTGCCTGTTCAGGCAGCTGAGGCAAACGTGCATGAGCCAGCGCAAAGATTTGATCCGTCAAACCATGCATTAATGGAAGCCACTTTTTATCTTGATTTAAGTAAGGAGAGAGATTTGGCCCGTAAACAACGTGACGCGCATTGATTAGCAGCGTCATTATGACCACCAACCATAATGGTGCTCCAGAAGCGGCCATGGCAACAAAGAGAAACTGTGATGCGCCAGCATAAATAAAGGTAGAGATAAGAATGGTCTCTACCACGCTAAAGCCAGACTGAACGGAAATAAGGCCAAAAGAAATGGCTACCGGAATGTAACCGCCAAGCAGCGGAATCGCGTCTTTTACGCCTTGTTTCCAAGGTGTCCCTGAAAGAGTTTGTGTCGTCGTACTCATAATGTAACGTCCTGTTTAGCATGGTCTTGTTTAGCATCAGCCTGTTTGGCATAGGAAATGACTATCATTAAGGTCGCCCATGAATCGTCAGTTTGATAACTGTGCGGAACATCTGCAGCAAAAGTATGCACTTTGCCAATGTCCAAATGGTGCAGGTCCTTATTTTCACCCGCCAGCAATTTTCCGCTTATTAATGTGATGGCTTCTGTCGTGCCAGCAATATGCGGCTCTGATTGCTTAATGGTGTTGGGCGCACAAGACATCCAATACACATCAACGCGCGGGTTGCCCTCACCTTGATCAATCAATCTTACCTGTACACCGTTTTCTCCCAGTGGTGATTCCACACTAGCAACAAGATCCCCAAACGGAGCATCCAGCTGTACCGCCAAACGCCAAATCGTATCAATTGTCGGATTGCCCTCCCCCTGCTCAATACGAGACAAGTTAGACTTCGCAAGCCCAGCGTCTAAAGCAAGCTGAGACAAAGACAGCCCTTTAGCCATACGTAACGTTTGTATATTTCGACCCAACGAGCCAAGAATTGGTTTATTCATCATGCATCTCAAATTGTTCTTTATATAGAACGTTCTATATAAGGAACAGCTGAATGTCAATGAATTGAGTAAAATGGAGTGGGTTGAGAGGGAGGAAAAACAACGGTGATTTGTCCCTTTGAGTGGCTGGTTAGTTGCCTGCGCATAATTCTAGTGCTAACATTTGTGTGTACAGCATAAATTAAAGGTAACGTATTATGGACACTCGCATTCAATTTAGAATTGATGAAGAAACTAAACGCTTAGCTCAATTAATGGCCGAAAGCCAAGGACGTACATTAAGTGACGCGTGCAGGGAGCTAACCGAGGGCTTAGCTGAAGAACAACGGAAATCTATGACGCATGATTTGTGGTTAACAGAGCAAATTAATGCGGCATTTGATAAATTTGATAGTGGTAAATCCATTTTTATTGAACACGATAAAGCTAAAGCACAGATGGAAATCAGAAAGAATAAGATCCGTAATCGGGATAAACCATGATTTTTTGGGAAGAAGAATCACTAAATGATCGTGAAAAGATATTTGATTTTTTATTTGATTTTAATCCAAGTGTTGCTGAAAAAACTGATCAAATTATTGAGGCTAAAGTTGAGAGTTTACTGGATCAACCTTTAATGGGTGTTCAAAGACATATCTTTCGTGGCCGAGTATTGATTATCCCAGAAATATCAATGATTGTTTCTTATTGGGTTGACGGAGAAATTATTCGCATAATGCGAGTCCTGCATCAAAAGCAGAAGTTTCCGCAAGAATAATAAGGTAACAAGGCTGTAGAATTACTCCAACAGCCAAATTCAATTAAAAATCGAGTCTCTAAGCTCAACTCTAAGCGTTTTTAAAGCACTAGGTAATGAATTTCGACCCCATAAAAAAGGTTATTTTTCTAAAAGAAGAGTAATTTTACAGCCTTAACGCCTTCCTAAGCGGAAAATAATGGTTGGCTATAATCGCGAAGTGATGGCCAACTGTTATTTTTCCGCCTAGCAACTTGTTATGTTTAATTTGATACGACATACGTTTTTGATTCGATATCTCTAATAATAGTTTGAATTAGTGCCTCAGTTTTATCTATAAATTCACAAACTAAATTTTCACTCATAATATAGAATTGAGTCTCACTTTCGTTAAGTTCTAATGAGTTAAACATATTTAGCATTTTATCTTTATTTTGCTTAATCGTATCTTTGTTTTTACCTGCAAACTTGCCATTTTGATGGACAATTTCATTTCTCAAGTTTTGAAACTGTCCTATTCGTGGCCATATACGCTCTATAGATGAAAATGGTAACCCTACAGTAATTTTCAAATACTCGACTGCCTTTTTGATTATATTTCCTCCAGAAAGGCCATCATATGAAAAATCAGCTTTTACCTTAAATTTAACCTCGGTACATATTTGTGCCAAAGTACTTTCTAAAACGGTATAAACCAAAACGATCGAGGAATGATATAGATAGCTATTAATGGCTCTTTGTTCTTCTAAAAACATTTCTTGAAGCAATGCTTCATGCTCAGGATTATCGATCGAATCTTGATATATTTGATCACCTAACTTTAACGTTCGTTCCTCTACGGATTGTGAAGAGAAGTTCATGTACTCCCTCAGGTATTTAATTTCATATGTGAATCTATCTGTTAATAGATTTAAATTAAAAGTAACTTCTGAAACATCTTCTTTCTTAGTGAACATAAAAACCTATAAGTTGACCTTTAAAGATAACGCCACAAGTAACTACGGCTGAAACGGAACTTGTTTTTGTGCGAGTATTTTGCCGCATAAAAACAAGTGGAGAGTAAGCTGTCAGATTGCCTTGTTTTGTTATGCATCTTTATTTTCATGTGCGCCGGCCGACTTATAATATGACTCTCTTAGAAGCGGAATAGGGTTACCACCTTCAGCCTGTTTATAGTGTCGAGTAAGCCAAGTAATTAAATTGTGCTTCATTACAATTTTTGAGTCAGCATACTCAAAGCGCTTTGAATGAAAGCTTCTTCCTTTTTCATACGCATCGAATTCTTCAATTGTTACTGGCTTTTCATCGATATTATATACTGTCGATTCTGAACCAAACGAAACACCATTTTTTTTATTGTATTTGTTGTTTAGAAACCAGCGATCATTTTCACACATTCTGATTAGACTGTTAAGATCATCGGTAAGTACCCATTTCCCAATAGCCTTATGGAGAAGCATATCTCTAACAACAAATAGTAAAGGGAGAATAACAAATGTGAACGCCCCTGCTCCCATTATCTTAAATATTGCCATCCATGAAATATCAAATATTTGCACAATCTTTCCTTATCACATAACGCCTAATTAACAGGCAAAAAATTGTTGGCTAAAATAAGCGACGAAGGAGCAAAAGCCAACTGTTTTTTGTCCTTGTTTAATTTCTTGTTATGTTTTATTTACGCTTAAACATACGAAGTAAGGCATTTAGGTTTATTCCTAGCCCCATAAAATTTGGTTTAAGCTCAATTATATCTTCAGCAGGACTTGATTGATTAACACTATTTTATAGCCACTCTCTACCATTTAAATTAGCTTTAACATGGAAATAGGTAAAACTACCGCTTAGAGGTCGGTGAGCAGTAGCATCAATATATTGTGAATTTAACAAATCTTCAATAATAGAAAGATCGTAATCAGAGCTACTATCAATTTTGTCTACACCACCTACAGAGATTAACTTATTCAAAGTAGCAATATGACTATCCATACTTTCCTTAAAACATAACAGTTTAATAGTGCGTATGCGCGTTAACACATATTTGAAACCTTCTTAACATCACTGTAAGTCACTGACTCTAAAGTCATTAATAGAGATATCAACAAAAGTCAAATATGGAAAAATAAGCATGCGCGTTATTCTTTTTATCCACAGCGCATTATTTCGACTGTCGATATTTTTATTCATTGATACTAAAAGACTTTCTTACTTCCTACCAGTACAAAATGCGTTCAAATAGTTTATTTAAAATAGCTAAACGCGCAACAAAGTGACCATTTAAAAAATAAACTGTATTTACTGACATAAAATACATTTTCTTTATTAGCTCTGAATCCGTTCATTGTCGGGCTAAAGCCGCGACCTACAATGAAAGCTTCGCTTTCAACGGCGGATCACGGTCGTACCTCCCTCATCGCGCCCTACGATTAGCTCCGATGATCTCAGTTCGACGCGACGAAGTTGCGCGACTTGATGGCGTTTCAGGGTCATTTTTTGACGGTCTATCTCCCACCAATTGAACAATCTATGCCTTACGATATAACGAGCGTCGGTAAAGCTATTCTTCGATGACAAAAATTAGGCATTAAAGATCTTAAAACGAATTTTTGGTTACTTTTTGGGTGCTTGCAAAAAGTTACCCGCTCAGCAGAGCGGAATAAACCTGTAGCTAAAAGCAATTTAGAAGTAACAAATAGACTCGAAAACCAAAGAATAACCCCTCCCTAGCCCTCCCCTTGTAAGACATAAGGGGAGGGAAAAAGAGCCTTCGTCTCCTTGAGAAAAGGGAGAGAATTTAAAGCTCGATAATTCGGGCGTTTTCGCCGATGCGGTTACTTACATGGCTAACTAGGATCAAGATATCCGCTTTGTAGTCGTTTTGCAGTGAGTGACAAATCGTTTCTATGGTGGCTTTGTCCAAACCATCGAATGGTTCATCTAGCAGTAAGACGGGTGATTGTCTTAGCAGTAGGCGCGCTAATGCGAGGCGTTTGCGTTGGCCTCCGGATAAGTTTCGCCCTTGGGAACTTAGTAGGGTTTCCAAGCCGTTTGGTAGGCTTTTTGTCCATTCGGCTAAGGCAACCGCTTTTAATACTGACCATAACTGAGCGTCCGTCGCGTTAGGGTCGCCAAGCAGTAGGTTGGCCGCGATGCTTTGTTGAAAGATATACGGTGATTGAGGCAGGTAGCTCAATTGCGATTGATAGGACGAATTGCTGTATACATCGCATTTTTCGCCATTCATTAAGGCTTCACCAGATGACAAACAATCACCGGCGATTGCTGCCAATAATGTCGATTTACCTGATCCGCTCATACCTCGTATCCAAACGGTATCGCCGGCTTCGACTTGAAAGTCGATAGCCTGGTTACCCATGCCGCTAGACGCATGAAAGCCGCGCCAGTGGGTAAATTTCATCCGTTGGATTGTATTAATTTTATTGTCAGGTTGGTGATTGGGTTCTTGATGTAGTTGATTCAACCGGCGCAAGCCTACTTGTGACTGCCCTTGCGCCACAAAGGATTGCACTAATGGCAAAACCAATTCATTGACCGCTAATAAAGACAACATGAAGCCAATGACCCAAGTACCCTGCACGCCGTCCACCAGCATCCAACGGCCCGTATTTTTTAGGTTAAGGCCTTCTTGATACTCACTGAGCAAATAAAAGCAGCTGACGAACAATATAATGGTCACAACATAGGCCAGTAATCGCCCCGTATTCACCGCTTGCTGGATACGAATTTCCGTCTGTCTTTGACGTTCGTCTAGTTGATTAAGGCGTTGCGCGTAATCTTTCCAATGACCACGAATGGTTAAAGTAATCAACGCGGAAAACAAGCTGACAAAACGACTACGACGATGCACACCGAGAATCTGCCCTACGTGTACGGCGTGACGGGCAAAATACCCACACACATACGGCACAATGAAGACATGAAACACGGCTGCAATCGCTAATGGCCACAGCAATGCAGGTAAAATAAAATAGGCCAAAACCGACACCGCAACATAACTCAATAACGCATAAACCCAAGGTAGAAATACCACCAACGGCCATCGAATGATCTGATCAAGGTCGCTGACTAAGCGCTGTAATAAATCACCACGGCTTTGTTCGTGTAAATTGGCTGGGTCTTTCGCGACACGCTGATCCCACACCCAAAGGCGTAAAATACGCAGTAAACCCAATAAGTGATTGTGAGCTGTAACTTGTTCGCCATAGCGTCCGGAGGTGCGAAGTATCGCCATAAAACGAACAATCGCGCCGGGTGTTAAGTAATTAAAAATGAGGCCAACGCCCATTGTTGTCGCTAAGCCCGCCGCCGAAATAAACCAGCCAGAAATGCCCAATAAAGCCACGCCTGCCAAGCTGGCAACCACGCCCAAAATAACGGGAATAACAAAGCCCCAAGGGTTTGCCAGTAACAGTTTTTTAAGCGATAGCGGCGAGGTTTTCTTTACGCGAATGCTCATGCAAAACCTTCTTTTGTCAGCGCCCAGTGTTTGTCAGCCCACACTATCGGATGCGTGTCATGACTAACAATCAGTAAGGTTTTTCCTTTTGATACGTGATCTAGAGTCTCTAATACCGCTTGTGCGGTTTCTTTGTCTAAACCAGAACAAGGCTCGTCGAGCAACCAAACATCCGCTTTCGACAATAGCGCCCGTGCGATAGAAAGGCGCTGCATTTGTCCGCCAGATAATCCTGAGCCAAGCTCTGTCAGTTTGGTTTCTAATCCTGCTGGCAACGCCTGAACAAAGTCATCACATTGGCTTTTCATTAAAGCAGTTTGTAATTCTTCTTCGCTGGGTGCTTCGACGCCCTCTCTACTTCCAAGGCCTAAAAGCAAATTTCGACGAATGCTGCCGTTCACCCATTCAGGGATTTGCGGTAACCAAGCTAATTTAGCTCGCCACTCGGGCAAAATAACTTGATGAAAGGGGTTTCCTTCAATCAAAAACTGGCCTTGATAGTCTTCTTCAAAACCCAGTAAAAGATGCAATAAACTGGATTTCCCGACGCCAGATTCACCGCTCATCCAAACGCGCTCACCTTTGTTGATATTCGCGGTGATCGGCGCTAATCGATAACGCCCCTCTTCGCACCAACTTAGGTTTTGGAAATTGATAAAGGTAGATGAATTCTCGCTCGATGTTTTATTAATCGTTGTTTCAGAAGCAGATAAATGGGCACTAGAAACCGTCGATTCAGCCGTATTAGGCCTCGCCACTGCGGTGTTTAATATTTCCAATAAATCCGTCGCGGCGGCTTCCGCTTTTTGCTTCGCGTGGTAGTCATTCCCTAACTGGCGCAACGGCAAATAAAATTCCGGCGCGAGCAATAACAAAAACATGGCTTGAGTCAACGTAACGGGGGACTCACCCACTTGCCACGGCAATATTTCTAACAAGCCTAGGCCAAGATACAAAGCGATCATCGCGATTGAGAGCGACGCAAAAAGCTCTAATGTCGCCGTGGATAAAAAGGCCAACACTAATACGCTCATCGTCGTTTTTTGGTACGCCGCAGCACTCTCTGACAATCGAGTTCTGGCTTCACTGGTGCGATTAAGACGTTTTAATTCGGATAAGCCCTGACTCAAATCCATAAACTGATTCGATAACATTGCCAAGACACTGAATTGACGTCGATTAGCCTGAGCGGCTTTGTGACCCACAAATATCATAAATATAATGACTAACGGTGCGGTCATCATGAAGACGAAAAAAGCGACCCAAGAAACAGAAACAACAGACAGTAGAATCACACAGGGAATCAAGGTCACCATAAACACTTGTGGTTTATAGCGACTAAAGAAATCGTCTAGCGCATCAACTTGTTCATAAACGCGTGTAGACAGCGCCGCATCTTCTTCTATTCTTAAGCGGGCGGGACCCAACTCAGTAAGATGCGACACCAATTTACGACG
>TARA_R110001632_G_scaffold37618_1_pt1 | contig 44997 bp, 44 predicted proteins | sample TARA_R110001632 | Tara Oceans TARA_R110001632 (sample SAMEA4398266) | marine metagenome | biome: Polar Biome; feature: [SRF] surface water layer (ENVO:00010504); material: water (ENVO:00002006), including particulate matter (ENVO:01000060) such as... | depth 5 m
ATTAACGCTAAGAGAAAAGCAGGAAAGAAGATGCGGAAGAAGGGTGCAAAAGGTGCTCCTACTAATAAAGCTTTTCTAGATGCAAAAAAGACGGCAAGGAAAAAGTAATGGCTAAAAGCTAGGGAGTAAACGATATGCATAAAGGATGTAAGTGTGGAAGTCGCAAGAAATCAAAACCTGCGAAAATGATTAAGAACAAAGTGACAACTAAAAGTAGTTCAAAAAGCCGTGGTACGTATAGACGAAACAAAGGGAGTAAGTAATGCCAGCACCTAAAAAGAAGCGAAGTAGTAAAAATGTTAAACTTTCTGTTGGTCGTGGTGAAAAACTATCAGTTAAGAAGGGAGCGGGATTGACTGCAAAGGGTGTTGCAAAATACCGTAAGGCTAATCCTGGAAGCAAGCTTAAGACTGCTGTTACCGGTAAGGTTAAGCCTGGAAGCAAGGCTGCTAAGCGGCGTAAGTCATTTTGTGCACGCTCTAAGGGTTGGTCTGGCGAACGTGGAAAGGCGGCACGCGCCCGCTGGAGGTGCTAAATGGCAGCTAAATCACGGACCGCAAAATACTATGCAGCAAACCCAGAAGCGCGTAGGCGCCGTGTTCGGCGACAGGCAGAAATCAATCGCCGCCCAAGTGAAAAGAAGAAGAGGCGGGATCTTGCGCGCGAGCGTAGAAAGCGTGGCATCATGGGTAAAGGCGGTAAGGATGTTTCCCACCGCTCTGATGGTTCTACGTTTTTAGAATCACCATCAGTAAACCGCGGGCGGCAAGGTGCGGGTGGTAAACCTAAACGTGCGCCCGCTACAAAAAGAGGTAAGTAATGTCAAATAAGACAACTAACAAAGTTGACCAACTAGAAGAGGTTCTTTTTACTGCTGTTATTACACAGCTAGAACTGGACCCAACTGCGGGCTGGGCACAGGTTGCCCGTGGCCTCCTTCAGGATTATCGAGCAAATATCGATGACATGCCTTCAGTTCAAAATGAAAACATGAAGGAACTCCTTAGAGAGGCTGCCCCGTTTAAACTTAATACAGGTGCACAGGGTTAAACTCCTGTTCACTATTGAGGAGACTAACATGAACCCAATTGCCTATAATGATATCCCAGATACGGTACCATCAGAAATGATCGAGGACGCGCGCAATCACTTGTATGCGACCATGAAGTACCTATTTGCTGTTCCCCCTACGCCGCTTCAGTATGCGATGATGGATTCTCTTCAGGGATGGAATACTGATATGCAGCTACAGGCTGGACGCGGTGCGGGTAAGTCAGTGCTTACTTCAATCCTCGCGTCGTGGTTTTTGTTGCGTGATCCTAATTGCACAATTATGGTACTTTCAGCAACAGCACAAAAGGCTGTAGAGTTTATTTCTATGACTCGGCGTATTTTAGATCTTGTTCCCTACTGTCAACACTTGGCACCCGGTGAGCATATGACGGATAACGCTTTTGCCTTTAACTGCGGTGTTAGAACCAAAGTGGGCCAGGATAGTTCAGTCTTTGCCCGTGGTATTACGAGTCAAATTACAGGTAGCCATGCAGATATTGTTATTAGTGATGATATTGAAATTGAAGGAAACTCGGATACTCAAGTACAGCGAGCAAAACTACTAGGCAGACTACACGAGCTCGAGCAAATCCGAAACCCCGGGGGTAGAGTTATTATGCTTGGCACCCCGCAGACCCGAGATTCAATCTATAACCAGCTTGCACAAAGTTATCCACAGATCAAGTTTCCCGCTGTTATACCAGACGCTACAATCGCTTCTCAGAGCACTAATGTGGCCAATTGGATCATGGAGCTCACTGGTGAGCCTGGAACAACAACTCAACCCGAACGGTTCTCAGATGAGCTTCTAGCTGACCGTATGGCTAAAATTGGCCCCGCTAAGTTTGATCTACATTACAGGCTTGACTGCTCTTTGGCGGATATTGATAAGTACCCACTAAGGCTTGCAGATTTACTTGTACTCGATATCGATCCTGAGCTGTTTCCAGAAAAGATTGTTTGGGCAAACGCAGAGCCATATAAGCAAATACCAAGCTTTGGTATTTCAGGTGATATGGTATACAAGCCAATGTATGTTGGTGGTGAGTATATGCCATACACAGAAACTGCAGTGTTTGTTGATCCCTCTGGACGTGGTCGCGATGAAACTGGACTATGTGTAGCCTCATTTGTAAATGGATATATTATTATCCATGAACTTCTTGGGCTAGAGGGTGGTTACGATGAACCTACGCTAGAAAAGATTGCTAAGTTTGCTCTTCAGTATAACGCTAAAACTATTCACGTTGAAAGCAACTTTGGCGATGGCACTGTTGCCGCGCTGCTTAGACCTGTAGTTGGTCGCATTGCTGGGCAAGTTGCAGTTATTGACTATCGTGTAACAGGTCAAAAAGAAGCGCGTATGATTGATAACATTGAGCCAGTTATGGCAGCGCACCGGCTAGTAGTTGATCGTAAGGTTATTAGGGTTGAGGAAAACCAACTTCAAATTACCCGCCTTACAACAAACCGTGGATCGCTTAAACATGATGACCGTGTTGATGTTCTTTCAGCCGCCTGTTCTTACTGGCGCGATGGACTCCAGGTTGATGTTGATGTCATGGCGGCAAAGAATGCTATTAAGGCACAAGAAGATTATATTAACATGTGGGTAGATGACAAACGCCGCGGGCAGCTTATTACTGATGCTCGCGGTGGAAGTGGAACCTCACGCGTAACAAACATGCTTGGGCCTAGTAAGAAACCCCGGAACTTTTTAAGGAGGGGATAATATGAATATTGTTGTAACAGGTATTGGACCACGCTCTGGCACATCCGCAATGATGCGTTTGCTTATTAACCACGGTTGGGCCCCACATTCAGTTGCTGAGCAATTTCCTAGCTATGTTGCAAAGGAAAAAAATCCTGAAGGCTTTTGGGATATATCTAAAACTTATTTAGATAACGCAACCCCTATTGCTCTTAAGGCAAATGAATGTATAAAATTATGGGATCCACATTTTAGTTACATGGACTGGGCTACTGTCGACTTGATGATTGTCATGCATCGGCAGGATTTTATTAAGCAACTTAAAAGCATTGAGCAATGCGCCAAAGCTGAGGGTCTTTCTATGACCGCAAAGCAGTATTCAGAGCTTTTTACTAATGCGCATAAAAATCTAAAAGAAGTATCAAACTTGGTAAAACAGCTTAGAATACCTATGCGGTATCTACGTGGTTCACCCAAGTCTGTATTAACAAAAATTAAGGAGATAGTATAATGGCAATTATGATAGCTGGACTTGCTATTGGTGCTGTTGGATCTATTGCTGGCGCGGCCGGGAAAGCTAATGCAGCTAAAGCCCAGGCTTCCCAAGCTGAGGTAAATCGCCGCTGGCAGGAATATGAAACACAGTATAATCTTAATCAGCAACGCGGTGCAATGGGTCTTTCTGAAATGCAGCGTATTTTAGGACAGAACCAATTCCAACGCGACTCTATGGGGCAATTGGTTGCACAACGTCGTGCAGTTAATGATGCTACCAAATATGCAAATACACAGTATAACCGACAGTTTCGTTCGGCTAAAGCAAACGTTACGATGAGTATGAATAGCCGAGGTAGTGGTCGAGGCGGAACGGCAGATGCGCTACAAGCACAACTTAACCATACCGCCGCACAAGATTCTCTTAGAATTAAACAAAATGGCCAAAATCAAATTGATGCACTAGCAAGTCAGCGTAATGCTCAGCTTATGCAAATCTTTGGTAAGCCACAACCACCAAAGCCTCCTACGTACTTCCCAAGTTCACCAATTCCTATGCCAGATACGTCTGGTATGATGATGGGTGCTGTTCTTGGCAGTATCGGCGGGGCAATCGGCTCCTATGCTGGTGCGAAGATGGCTGCCACCAATACTGGTGGTACCCAAGTCGATCCGGGTATGCAGTCAGGGGGTAGTTATATGAATAGTATGTTCCCTGGTGGTACTGTTGGTGCTAGTTCTTCTACTATATCAATGCCAAACTTAATTAATAGTTCAATCGCAACTCAGGTTCATGGTGGTGCTAGCGCTGCCATGAGTTTGCTTGGTTGAAAGGAATAATAAATGCCACAACCAGATAATAGACGAGAGCGTGGTGCCGGTACTAAAATGCCTGGCGGAAACGCAGTAGCACCAAGTGGTGTTAGCGGTGAGTTTAATAAAGATGGTGCTGCAATGGTCGGTGCCCTTGCAAGTGTTATGGGAAATACCGAGCCACAAATTAAGATTGGCCAGCAAGGTAGAATCATTGACAATGGTACCGGTCTCTATGCAGCACTTGAGGGTGCGGCTAGGGGTACTGCTAATGCACTAGAGCAATATGATAAGATGTATAGGTATACCTCTGAAAAAATCTTTAATGATTGGGATACCAGCAGACTTGCATATAGTGCCACAGTAAACAATAGTCCTTCTAAAATGAAGGAATGGACACAAAAGAATGCGTTTAAAGCAAACGATGTAAATGCAAAAGCATATAATACAATTATTGCAACCACAAATCTTAAAGACTATAACCAGTATGAAATTGAACGTTATAATAGAATCGCAGGTGATGCTTCCAACCTTACTACTGAAGCAGGTCAAGCGCTGATTAATGAAGCGATGGCCCAAACTGATCCAGGTAGTCCGGCTATGGCACGGTTTCAGTCAGACATGAGAAGTTATAATAGTAGACTTGTGGCTAGTGGCATTACTGCACGAGTTATGGCACGAAAGGCCGCTGGTCTTGGTGAGATTTTTGATACAGGTACTAGGCTTCGCGAATTAGGTGTATCACCGGGTGAACTCGGCGGTGAGCATGGTAATACAATTGCGACCGCTCTTATGCTTTGGGGAAATCGCCCAATTGAAGCTGGTCAAACAGGTATTCACGTAACTCAAGATGGTATTGTCCGCTTTTCCAATGGACGCATTAGTCGGAAAGGTGCTTTTAACGGGGACCTGAACGAAAACCTTATGTTTGCAATACGCGAAGAAATTGGCTTATCCTATGATCCCAATGATCAGGAAAGGTTTGACTTGACGGCGATGGCCATGGGAGTTAATTTCAATGCTGCCCATACTAGCCGACACGGCAATGGAAGTAATGGCCAACCTAGCACTAGATCAGGCGTAATGCGCAGCGAGGCAATAGGTGATATTCTTGCTGGAACATCAAATACCGTGGCGGTTATTGACAGTTTAATGGCGCATGGGTTTGCGCAGCCAGTAACTGCAGAGGAATGGAGTACGCTGGGTAAAGATGGGAAGGGTCTACAGGCTCATAATGCCAGCCTATTTAAGAACAATATAACTACGCTTATAAGCGAACTAGATAACCGGACACGCCCTGCTAACGTTTCTATTTCTGATTTTGCATTGAAGCAGGCACAAGTTGCCAGTAATTTAATGTTATTTTTAAGCAACGAAGATAGTCTTTTTGCTAAGTCATATAACGAGAACTACGAACTAAGTGATAGTGGTGGTGCTATTAAGCGCTTAGACGAAATGAGAATTAAGGCATTTGGCACGTTTGCAGGAGAAGATAGCGCAAAAATTGCAAATGAAATTAGCGACATAGGGTCTAACCCTAATAGCCCTAGATGGAGAGGTACACCAGAAAACCCAGGTCCCTATCCAAATGGTCTACCGCCAGCTAAAATACCCTTTGAACAGCAAAACGCTATTGATAGACATAACAGACTAACTAAAGATAAACTCAATACCCTTGGTATTAGTTATGATGTATTTAGTCTAGGGCCAAAAGGTGAGGTTCAACTTTCTGATGACAAAGAATATATTACACTTGTTGCACAGCGTTTTGATATAAACTGGACACCACTTAGCCGCTCCGGTACACCTACGCCCTTTATTTTAGCTATTAGACCTAAGTATGGTGAAATGGCCGGAAATGCAGAGGCTCTGGTTAGTGGGCAAGATCCCACTGGAGATGGTACAATTTTCGTTGCCGGTTCTGAAACTGGAATGGGTCCAATTAAAGAAGAACTTTACCGCCGAAGAGAAGCAGTTAGACAACGGGTAAATGCAGCAACTGTTCTACAAGCTATCAATCCTCAGGCCCCCATTAAAGGACCGACAGGTGTACTCCAGACAGCGCCTTCTCTTACACCACAAGATGTTAAAGATGCAACTAACTGGTGGATAGACCACGGTAAGAAGAATGGAAGTCTAGAACTTGCACTTTCATTGGGTAGCCCCCTGCTTGGTTCTCGGGTTGATGGTGACCGAATAGTTTCAGCACCAATGAGGCCCGGTGAAACACCTCTTTATGTTACAGCGATTGAGGCAATAGTTGCTGACGAAGAATATATTACGCTTGTTGCACAGCGTTTTGATATAAACTGGACACCATCTACTGCCGAACAACTTGCGGAAACCTTTATAGACCCAAGCATGGCGCTAGATCAAGCGCGCACCATGGGTGCAACATTAGCCGAAGCTAACAACGCGACTCTGTATGGTGCGATAGGAGACGCCCTATCGGGAACTAAGGAAGAGTCGCTTAGAGGATCACGTCATCAAGCAGAAAACAATGTTCGCGTATTAAATTCAACTGTTTGGGCTCATGCTAATCTTATGCCTCTTCTTAGTGGTATGGGCGTGGATACTACTGAGTACAGGAATGGAAGTAAGAAAGAAAAGCAAGCATGGCTAACTGAGCGGTTTCGGGACCCAACATTTGCTGGTGAGTTTTGGAATTTTACTACCAAGTCGTATGACAATTATAAAGCCGCATTACAACGTCGAGCGTCAGTTCGGGAAAGTGCTTTTGTTGGTGACAAACTAAGCAGCGTTCAAAACAATTTGGTCAAGGGCGGCTTTGATGCTAACCAACTAGCTGGTGCATCTTCTGATATAGCCAAGCTATTTAATCGCAAAGCTGAAGGTGATATCGACTTTCAAGGAGGTGGAAATGCTCTTATCGGAGCCCGTAAAGTTTTTGACGATATCTATGCTGCGCAGGCTCAAGGAGACTACAAGTCACATCTTTATACGTTAGTTGAGGGAATCGATAATAGCAGGGCCGAGAGCTGGGCTAAGGAAAACCCATTTGATGCAGCTGCTATTGGGATGTTTGGTCCAACTGCTCAAAGACAAGCAATCCAGATTTATACTGGAGCGGTTAATCAACTTGAAGCCCAAATGCTCACGAACCCAACCGGACTACAAAGCTATGCGGCTAATGCTAAAGGTGATGCTGGCTATACTCGCCATATTCTAATTGGCTATCCAATTGGCACTAGGCGGTACGACAGGCCCAACCCCATGTCAGGTACGTGGACCAGTCCAAGACCAAGTGACGCAGACCTTGTTACTGGTGCTGCTAACCGGACTAACGGAAAGATCCCTAACGACCGAACTATTGCAGTACAAAGAACTATGTTTGGGGCCGAAAGTCAAAGTGGACTAGCAAATTCAAACAAAGGTGAGGGCTGGGAACTTACACAAGAACGAGTAGAACTTCTATTTGATATTATCCGTGGAAAGCAAATAGGAAACAAAAGCAGTAGAGATAAAATTCTTGCTGAACTAGTATATGGCCCTGCTACTGAGGGTGCTTCACCTGAAATGGCTATTGTTATGTTTAATGATCGGGTTTGGGAAGATGAAACTTGGGTTGATGCTTTTGTGTCATTCTGTTATGTAGAGTCCCAAACCCTCAATTACAAAAAGAACAAGGACGGCGAGAAAACTAATATGGGTGGAACCCCAGATCAGCAAAAGGCGCTTTGGAAAGAGGCTATTATTGGTCTGCGCCGCATGCGACTCGCTCAACGACAAGCCAACGGATAAACTATTTTTATTATATTTACGCATGGCCTCGAAGGAGCCCCAGCGGAAAGGATTAAATGAGCACTAACACTATAATCAAACCAACAGGACCACCCGAACCAGGGAACACATCATGGGTGATGGGCCCACGTGGTGATATCACTTTTTTAAGTAATGATACAGCATACAATAGCTGGCGGGCTGAAACCTACGGCACAGGCGGTTTTAACGAAACGCGAAACTTGCTTATGGCAAGCAATGGTCTTGACACATGGCGAATGGATACATGGGCTGATAACGCTATGGTCATGAGCCTTGATAACAATGCTAGAAATGCACGCAACCTTGCTACTGCCCTACATGATGGCACCGGAATGATTTCAGCTATTTCACTTGATGACCCAAGTATTAGGTTACAAGAAATCACCACTAGAAGTGGACAGCCATCAGTAGGTAATCCTAACACGCCTGACAATATTGGTGACTCCCAATTTGAGGGTGGTGGTATGACGCTAACTACCCCAAATTCACAACTCGGTACTGGAACAAGTGAGCTTCTTTTACCAAATGGTACTACTAATATTCCTTCGGGTCTGGTTAATTCACTGGTTGGTATTCATCAATGGTTGTTTTCCAAAGTTGCTTCTACTTTTGCTGATAATGATGGACAAGTAACGCTTGATACTATGTATAGTGCACACCATAGTTCTCCGCTTGGAATTGTGCACAGGGCAAATCCATCTTTTCGACCATCACCTGAATATCTAGTCCAGGTAGGTCAAATGCTTGGACTTCCAGTTGCAGATGAAGTAGCTGCTGAATTACAGGATATGCGTGTCCAAGGTAAAGATGAAGAGAGCCTGTATAAGCAAATTAATACTTGGGATGACGAAGATGTTGACTGGTCGAATAGGCCAAGTAAACCAAAAACAGCCATGCAACGGCTTATGGCAGGACTTAATTCTGAACTTCCAACTAACTTTGATCTTTACGAAAACGTAGATATTAACAACATTGCTGACGAGCTTAATCTTCTTGAGAAGCTACCAGAAAATATTGCTGCTATTGTTGAACAGGAATCCCAAGGTAATGATATCCCGCGTTCACTACGAACACAGGTTAACCTACAGCAGCTTATGGATGCTTCACATGAAGCAGCTCGAACACTAATTCTACCAACCAGCTCAGGTCTTGCTGCAGATCTAATGGACACAAATATTACTGGTGAGTTTGCAACAGAGGGTGAAAAAATTGCTGCCAACCATACAATTGCACTAGCTACCGCTGTGTTCGGTCTCGATCACTTTGAAGCCTCCTTTGCTATTGCTGGTAGTGCAGCTTGGGGTCTAGACGAAGATAATCTTAAGAAAAGTTGGGACAAACTTGACCCCATGACCCAAAGACTCCTGGAGAGTAAGGGTTATTCAGCAAACTCATTTTCTGCTGCTAAAAATGGTGTCATTTTCAGTATCTACGCAAATCGTACCGCACAAGGGCTTGCAGCCCGTAATATGCTGGACATAGAAGCTGCTCAAAAAGTCATGGGCACTGTCGATGAGTTGTTTCATGTTATGGGTTTAGAGATGCTGGCAAACCCAGTTAGCGCAACTACCATGGCTACTGCAGGTTTTGCAATACCTGCAGCTTTTATTGCATCGCCAGCTATCTTTGCTGGCTCAGGAATCATGGCATCACTTGGTAACCTTGCGGTTGAAGGTCTTGTACTTGGTGGTATTGAGGCTGGTGTTGAAGAATCAATTAATAGCCTTACTTCCCAAAGTGCGGCCCAAGCTAGAGGCCGTGGTATTATTAATACGCCTGAACTAGTATGGGATGGTGTTAATGGCGCGGTTCTTGGTGGCACTATTGGTTTTACCCTTGGTGGTTTTATTGGTGGTGGGCTGGGTGCAGCTAGGTGGACAACCAATACAGCAACGCCAGCAGCAGCTAGGCGTGGGTACTTAGGCGTCAGTAAACAAGAAACACAGCTTGCGTATGATGCAATGCTTCTATTACCAGAAGATCAAAAGATGATTGCACTACAACTCGCTGGGCAGGGTGGGTTAGACATTACTACCGCCATGCGTATTATGGCTGATGATGATGCGGCAATTGACCAAGCAGAACTAATTCTCAGGCAAATCCTTGGTGATGAAAAGCTTGATCCAGATGTAACACCAGATCTGGCAGCGATTATTGACGCAGGAGAACTTAATGGCCATAATATGACTAGGGCTGAAGCTGTTAGTTTCCTGGCGGTTGTTGCTAGGGATCTTACTGGTGGTCAACAAAACATTGGTCGTAGCATAAGCGCTGAAGATCTTAATGATCTGTGGGTTGACTTTATGAATTGGCGAAAAACCAATGTTACCCCAGCACCAGATGCCGACGGTAGCTTTATTGGTCCAATGACAGCAGCCTCACGCAAGCGGACATTCCTTAATCATATTATTACTAATGACAGAAGTATCAGAGAACGCGTGGCAACATTTGCTTCTGGTAGAGATAAAAGACGTGGTCTCCGTGCTGGAAAGCAGCTAAATAGCTCACGTGAAATACTTGCCCGTGTTAGTGCTGGCGATAAAACTGTTTCTGTTAAGGAGCTTGAGAATGCCCTTGCAGACGGCGTAACTGCCGAAGATGCTGATCATCTTGCTTACATGATTGACCTTATTACTAATGATGCCGAAATTATTGCAAGAACAGATCAACCAACGCGCGCTAAGCTAATTGGTGAGGCAAATGAACGTATCTTCCTTGGGAGACAAGCTGTTACTGATGATCCAATGATTCTACGTATGATGCAGCTTGAAGAGATGTTTAAGCGGGGTAAGGCTGATACAGGAGTAACAATGGCCTCTGGCTCTGGTACCACAGTCCGTAAGGTGGCGGATTTTGTAGAGCAGTATCTTGCAACTGTAAACAATCCACAGGCCAGGTCAAGACTTCTTAAGTCAAGTGATCCTGGAATGATGAATATTGTAAAGCAACTTACTGACCCAGATCAGGTTGATGGTTTAATTGACGTCAGTGAACGCCCGATTACTGCTAATATCCGCGAGTGGACAAAGAGTGAAGCGTACGATAAGGTCAAGGCAATGGCTACCGCGCGAAGCCAGATTAGCAAGAAGTTGCGTAAGGCGCGTAAGAAGCATCAAGGTAATGATGCAGATCTACAGCGTAAGCTTAAAATTATTGAAGCAGAGGGTGAAGATAAGCTTGATGAAATGGCTAAATCACTTGGGCTTGACTCAGGTGAGTTTTCAGCTCGAGCTGTTATTAAGCGTCTAAAGGAAGATGCAGCTCTCTTCGGTATTATGTCACGACGTGAAAAGGCCAAGGTTGTATCACGGTCTCTTGGAATGCTTGTTGACCGCGTTGATCCAGAGCTGGTTAATATCGGTGCACTTGCACGTGATCGTGTTGCTATGGGTAGGATCTTTAAAGGTAAGATAAGTACAACACTTGGGGATAAGATTGAAGGGCTGTTTGCCCGTGTGGCACTTTGGCCGCAAGCGCAATCTCGCATGTTCCGTAGTAGTATTCGTTTGATCCGCGCTGGGTCACAGTTTATTTCTGGTGTGCACATTGGTTCAAAAAACTACGGTAAGTCAAGTATGTCATCTGTAGATAATATCATTGCTGCCACTAAACTTGAACAGTTGCCTGTGCAACGATTCCTAAGTGGTATGCATATGGCCCTTGGCGCTAAACGCTACCGTGAATTCCAAACACTTCTTATGTATCTCCGTAAAACTGGTACTTTGCTAAACAAAAATGTTGACGATGGCAAGCAACTCGCTAAGGAGATTGAAGAGTTCGTCGGTGAAAAGTTCCCTGAACTACTTGAAGCCTATGAAGGAAATGGGCAAAGGTTGCTTGATGATATTATTGCTGGTGATAATATGCTAACAGATTATTATATGAGGCAATTTGATGAGGGTATGACTAATGGTTCGCTTAGTACTGTAGCTGCAGATTCGCGTCGATATCTTCCTGATAATCTTAATATGAATCTTTCAGCCACTAAGAAGGCTGAGCTTGTTGCCGCAATTACGGAAATGGAAAAAGAACTATATAAAGATCCAAATGCGCCATTGAACGTCCATGTTCTTGTTGAAAAAGGCTGGCTGGCAATTGAGCGTAGAAGCACAGAAGCAGTGGAAACTGGACCTGGTGGTAGTGTTGCATCTGTTGGTAAAAACACCTATACCGTTCCAGAGGATTCACCATTCTTTGGTATTACTGGTGAAGGTGCAGAAGCTGACGCCCGGTTTGTTATAAAGAACCTTAATAATAAACGCGGTTTTCTTCGTAACCTGCAGGATGAGCTACAGAAGCCAGACACACCAAAGGTGCAAAAGACTGCTGCTGAAGTTAAAGCGGAGATTGCCAAAAGAAACCTTAAGAAAAATAAGGGTGAACGCGGCTCAAAGGCTAAGCGTATGTCCGATGATAAGGACCAACTTCTTATTAATGGAGAAACGGTTGAAGAAGCAAAGCTGCGTGAGGCAAAAGAAAAGGCTGAAGCAAAGAAGGGTGCGCCAAAGCCCAAGAGCGAGGACCTTGCTAAGACTAAGCGTACACCGGTTGGAACTGGTGCACGCTCTGGTATTGGACAACCGCTGCTCTTTACTGGCGAAGAACCAGTTGAGCTTGTAACACTTGCTGATGGCTCTGTTAGAGTTGTTACTGGTTTTACGGGAATGGGTACCTACGAACTTGCAACTCCTGGTTTGTTTAGTATTGTAAGATCAATTGAGTTTGATGAAAAGGTAGTTGCACTTAATAATGCAGTTCACGGTAATAATATTACAACACAAAACATTCTTGATGTTGACCCTGCTGACATTGCTGCAGAAAAACCAGACGTTCTCCATGTTAGTCCAGTTTGTAAGAATTATTCACAAGCTGGTTCTAAGGAGCGAGTCCCTACAGATCTTGATCGTAAAAGCGCTGAATGGACTGTACGTGCAATTAATGAGGTACGACCTCCAATCTTTAGTCTTGAGCAGGTTGCTGCTTATGCAACAGACGCAAACTGTGATATGATTGTAAAGGCCTTGCGCGACCAGGGTTACTCAGTGCGTATTGAAACTGTCAATGCCGCCGATTGGGGTGGGGCAGCTAATCGCAAGCGTATGATTTTGCGCGCACGGCGTGATGGTGCATATATCCCATCCTTTGAAGAGCAATTCCCTGGTCGTAAGACTGGTGCTGCTGACTGGTACACAACTATTAAAGATCTACTCGATGATGCTCCGACTGAGGATGTGTCAGACTTTAAGTGGACTGGCGAAAGTGTTGGCCCTGATGTGGATCGATTCCTGGATGATCGCAAGGGTGTTGGCATGCCACTAGGCGAAGCCAAAAATATTCAGGCAGCAATTAATGCTGGTGAGATTCCGAGTGGTAAGCCTATTATTGGTATGGGTGGAAACGCAAGTATGTGGATCCGTGGGCAGGTGGACGCCGATAGTGCAATGGGAACCATGACTACTGGTTCACTTGTTCGTATCTATATGCCAGATGGTCGTGTTATTAGAGCGACGCCTCGCATGTTGTTTAGACTACAGGGTATCCCTGATACCGTTAGTATTCCTACGACACTTCCTGATGGTAAACCGCTTACAACAGCACGCATGCAGTTTGGTCTTGGTAATGGTATGCATGGAAATACTACTAGACTTTCTCATGACTGGATGCAAAATTCTCTTTGGGAAATGTCACAGAAACCCGGGCAAAACGTAGATGCTACACGTGCATCACGCGCCCGTAACGCATATAATAGCACACTATCAACAGAAGCACTTGAGGCTACACTAAAAGCTAAGACCTCGAGACTCACTGCTGTTTCTGATGAGCTTGAAAATGCTAGTGGTAAGAACAAAAAGAAGCTTAAGGCTGAGTCAGATGCACTTTCTGATGAAATCAGTGAACTAAGTAATGAACTTGCGACTAAAAAGGAAACGGCACAGAACATTGGTGGCGGTACCGCATCGGGCATTACTGATCGTACGCCATTTGGTGGAACCGCTAGTGAAGATGCAACTGCTAGGGCTGCTGCAGATGGTATTTTCTTTGCTAACAAGGAAATTGTTGATCTTGAGGTTGCTAAGGCAGAACTGACGCGCCTTGACCCACGAGATATGTCAGTACGAGAGCGTATTGACGTTTTATTTAAGATTGAAGATATTAATGTTAGACTCCAGCAAGCAAATGCTAGAAGTACTGAAGCTATTAACACAATCATGGAAGAAGATTTTAGTACACAACGTGGCGGTCGTATGCTAACAGATCTTAGTGATACTGAAGTTGCTGCGGTTGTCAATGATACACGAGCTTATGACGCACTAAGCCCAGCACACAAGATGCTAAGGCATAGACTTGACCTTCTTGTTGAATCAAAAACGATTAATGAAGAGGCCGCAAAGATTGTACTTATGACGTATGCCAACATTAATCCGCATAAGATTACCGGTCTTGGATTAACTACAACAACTATTTGGGATCGCATGATTGAGGTTAACAGGGATCCGGCAAAGCGCGGTCAATGGGGTCATGGACAGATTGCAGGTGATGAGACCAATGACTTTGTTGAGCTTAATAAAGCACATAGAAGGATTCGGCGAGAACTAGACGGTATTAATAAGGATATAAGCAATGAGACCGATGCTGAAAAGCGTTCTAAGCAACTAACGGAGAAGCGAGAGAGGGAAAGTGAACTTGAGGCTATTAAGGATTTATTTGATGATCTTAAGTTGCGCATGCAGGATCAGGGTGTTTTAGACGATATGATTCAAGCTGCCTCTGAATTAGAAGGTACTGACTTTGGGACTGAGTGGTGGGAGTCGGGAGTGCTTGGTTCACGAGAAGGTACAAGGCTTGATGGAAGAGAAGAAGCGTTTGGTGGCGGGCGCGTCGAGTTAAGTAATATGCTTAGCAGAGATAGCGCTGAAACAGCAGCAAGAATCATTGTTCACGAACTTGGGCATTCTTTGCTTAATCATTCTACGCGTCCCATGAAACTTATGATGAAGCGTATGTATGACACATTTATGGACAATCCTGATGGACCTATGGCGGAGTACCTTCGTCGTGTTCTTAAAGCACGTGGGGATGGTAATCCCGAATGGCGCTTGGACTATGCCCGGCAAAATGTACATGAATTTGTTGCACTTCTATCTGAAATTAGTCTGGTAGATGCGCGAGCAGGAAACACACCACAGCAAGCTGCGTTTTTTAATCGTGTTAGACAGACCCTTAAGAACAAGACACAAGAAGTATTTACAAACCGTATTGATGCACTTAAGGCAATTGCAAGGGAAACCGGTGTTGATGAAGACATGGTAGATATGGTAAATGATGCAATGCATGTACTCTATAGTACTACCACTGAACAGGACAAGTTTGCCGCGCGTATGGCAGATTTCCTGGGTATTGATAAACAAGCTTGGAAAGATCAGGTTAGAAGAGATCGCGGGAATCAGTGGGGTGACGACAGGCAGCACGCATTTGCATCTCACCCAAATGCACTTACTGAGTCAGAGATGCAAGCAAAGCATAAAAATTCAATGACTGAGGATGAAAGTACTCGGCTTAGGCGTTTGCAAGAGGAGTCAGATTGGCGTGAACTAACTGCTGATGAACAGGCCTTTATTAATGACAAACTACTTGGCGCTCGTGACGTTGATCCCAATCAACAGTTGGATACACCAACAGATTGGGCCGAGGATATTAAAACACTTTCATCAGATGATCAGGCATTTCTTTGGAAGCTGTATGAAATGGCTGATGGTGACTTGTCTGATAATATCATGCGCCAGCTTATTCAAGATGATTTTACCCATACCGTCACCACAAGTGGTGCGGCAGGAACAGTATATCGTCTTAAGGAAATGAGTGATGATGAAATTGCAAGTTGGATTAAGAAGCGCAATCTACAAGCTAGCTCTGAAGTAGAAGGTAAAAGACCTAGTGAAGGTCAAGCTAGTGATTACGCGCTTATGCGGGGTAGTGGTGAAGATGGGAATCTAACCTATGCCGCGCGGTGGTCAACCTTCTTAGATGAGCAACATAATATGTTTAGTTCTCTTGCAGATATCGAGGGTGGTGCAGGTATTCACGAGGGTCTTGGTATTATTGGGCTGCTAGCAGAGTTTGGTGACGAACTCGAGGCAGCTGGTTTGATTTCAACGCGATCACCAGCTCAGCTACGGGTTAACTTGCTTGACGGCGTTTCACGACGCAATCAACAGGATCTTAAGAAGGCAGGCGAAGTTCGCTTTTGGTCTTCAACACTTAAGAAGAAAAACCCAGAACTATATAATCGCATGGTAGCACGTCTTCGAGAAATGACACCAGAATCAGTAACCAGCTACACTGCCCTTATGCAGTCACCTGGTAAAGCATTTAAAAACATGCAAGAGGCAGTCCGTACAGCCCAGGCAAACAAACCAATGCAAACACCAACCGTTAAGGATGTTGTAAACAACTCACCAGCTGTTGAGGCCGCAGAGGCCGCTGCATTGTCAAATCAAGCTGGAAAAATTGCACCAGATAGCGTTGTTACTATTGAAGGTTTGATCAAACTGGCAGATGATACTGAGGTTAATACCCTTGAAGAATTCCTTGTACTGGCACGATCAGTCTGGGGTGATGATGTTGTTCTAGATCAACATGAAGTTATTGCTGATTACTTTAACAAGATTAACCCAAACAGGGTTGAACAGATTGCTGAATGGGATCTCCAAGCGGGTACTGTTGAGCCATCAGCAGCTAAACGTGAACTACGCGGAAAGCTAATTCGACTTTATGCCGAACTTAGGCGTAAGATTGCAAGGGATGAAGGTTTGCCAAGTGGTAGTGATGTTAGGGCAACACTGGACATTGAAGAAAAGCTTAGGGCGCTTGGCGTTCAAGACTCATTCTTTAATGCGATGAATGATCGCTACATGAGTGCAGATGCACTTAAGACTAGACTGCGTAGTCTTCTAGAGGCAGAATTTGAGGCGCTTAATCGTGTTGATGATAAGGGTGATTTCGATGATGCCGTACGTGAGAATATGCTAGCTGTCGGTAATGATATTCAAGAAAGCTTAAAGCGTCTTGGCTATACAGATGAAGAGGTTGAAGAAATTGTCAGCGAAATTAGTGATGAGATCTTTGATAATGACTTTAATGCTGAAGCTGCTAAGCGAGGTTTTGATGAAGACAGTGATTCTACGGATGATGGTCTTACCCTTGATCTTGGGGATGAAGCAGATCTATTTGATAATACGCTTGATGCGCCTGACGCAGATGCTGGAGAGCGCACCGAACAACTGGAGTTTGCTAAACGCTTTGGACCATTCTTTTGGATGTCTTTAGAAAAGGAAATTCCTACTAGCTTACGTAAACTTGCAGAAGAATCAAACCTTGATATGAGTACTGTTGTAACTTTTGATGACCTTATTGAAAGAATGCGTTCTGAGTTGTACGATACTGAAGAACTTGAAGCGCTTTTGCAGCGCTACATGTCCTCAGCATACGACCGCTTTGATCGTATGGATTTGGTAGTTGCTGATATTGTTCAGAATATCAATAATATTGTTCCCGGAAGAGTACCATACCTCGTTAATAGTATTATAGAAGAGTTGGCTGAAAAACATAAGACCGATCTTGATACATTATACGAAAAACTGTTTGAGTTTAAGGCAGAGCTTGATAAGGTTACTGACCGTGATCTAGCAGCAACTATTGATAGGGATTTTGAACAGAGTATTAAGACTGCTCTTTGGTTTCTTCCACTCGATGCTGCCGATGAGTTTGTAAAAACTGGTAAGGTTTCTAAAGCAGCAGCAGATGAAGCTGCGCAATTTGATGAGTATGTGGGAATCATGGATGGCGCTGAATACTACCGAGAAGGTCAGCGTATTCTCGAGAACTGGTTCCTTGCTCCCGATGATATTAACGAAACAATTCTTGCTGGTACTTTTAATGAAGATGGCGATTTTGTTGGGGGACTTAAGGAAAATGATATCCCTGATTTTATTTGGAACAACCTTGAGCAAATCCAGGATTATTTGAAAGCCAGTAAGCGACTAAAGGAGCTTACGCTTATTTCAGATCCTCCTGTTGCTATGGTAGACAGCAGTGATTATATTGCACTTAAGGCATTTCAACCAGAAGATATGACAGATGAGCAGTTTGACCGTACATATAAAATCGGTGAGCACTTTCGTTCGTTACTTCTAGCATCTGATTCAAGTGCTAAGATACTTGATGATGATAATAGTTTTAGCGCTAACAAACAACGTCGTTTTCAGCGTATTGTTAATAATGAACGAACAGCAGACGATGATGCGCAGTTGGCGGAATATCTTAAGAGCTTTAAGGGGGATATTACCCTGGATGAAGTTATCGAAGCAATGAGAGATCATTCTAGGCTTGAGAGCAAGATGGAAGCATCAGATGTTAGTGCTGATACACCTGCACCTACCCGTTCACCTATTGATGAACCAGTAGACACTGATGAAATTCTTGCCGGTGCTATGGATGAGCTTTATGCAACTGAAGCACGCGGGCGAGCTAAGCCTCCAGAAGATGCTGGTGAAAGTAAGCCACCTAAGGAACCGCCTAGTGATTCTGGTAGTGGTAAGCCACCTAAGGAACCGCCTAGTGATTCTGGTAGTGGTAAGCCACCTAAGGAACCGCCTAAGGATCCACCATCGGACACAGGTCCTCGTGGTAAGGGTGATGGTGACAGCGTACCTAATAAGGCTCGTGAAGAAATGATTGACCGTCTTCTCGGCCGCGGAAAAAATTCAACTCCTTCTCATACTGGGAAACTTAACCCTAAATATGAGGGTGATTTGGTCGCGGACTATGATGATGCGCTTGAAAATGGCACTGCTATTCACGATAACAATGTCGAGTATGTTACTTCTAACTCAGCAAACATAGCAAAGACTAGTGATGAGTCCCTGGATACAGGTACTGATCTTAATATTGCTGTAAAGCGATCAGCACAGGGTCTTGATCATCGCTTAGCCCGTCGCTTTGACGATGCTACGTATGAAACTGATGCTGGTAAACGAATTGCAATGATGTTTGCAGAAAATATGGACCTCCTTGAAAACTTTACTGCCTATGGAACTAACTTTGCAGCGCGTATTCGCGTACAAACCGCAATGAACCAACTCTCTGGCGGTAGATTTAAGTACGATATTGGTGATCTTTTGAACAATATTGAAGAGGAAGGTTACGATATTATCCGCACATCAGCGGTTGATGGAGGTAAATCAGCTAAATGGGTTAAAAAAGAAAAGGAACAGTTTGATAAATACGTGCAACAGCTACGTCTAATGTATCTACAATCTATTGGTTACAACATGGCAGGTGCTTCAGGTGGCCAACAGGCTGTTACTGCCAGTTTGCGCATTGCGCAGAATATGGCATACTCTAAAGCTGGTGGCTTATTTGTGGCTTCTGTGATGTTTACAGAAGGGGCATTTGCACTACTAAGAAATGGTGGGCTTGGTCCATTACAGAATCTTAAAAATGCAGGTACCTTGTTGCTAGGTATAGCGAAGATTGTTGCTGGTGAAAGTGCTACTAACGTTCCTGGTATTCCTAGGCTTATGTCCTACTTTGGTCTTGATCAAGATAGTATGAGATACATTGGCATGGATATTATTGAGGCCATGAAGGTTAATAATGGTAATGTCATGGCTAAGTTTGGGTTGCCCGCGGGTGAAGGCGCTAATGCTACTGTGTTTACATGGACACAACATCTGCAGGCACATCTTCGTGCTCTTCGTGAAGCTGGTGAAGAGAACACCACCGATTATGCATTTCTTGTGAAGTGCCTTGAAAAACTTGAATCAGGTACAGGCTCAATGGCTGAGCTGACTGGTCGTGCTTCAGGCATGTCACAGATGCTTGATCTAGTTCGTATGATTGGCTGCTCAGTAGGAAGTAATGCCTTGGTAAAACATGGTGATAGACTTATTGCACTTGCTGAGGCTCTAGCAAAGTTAGGTGAACGCGAACAACGTGAGATTGGTCTTAAGGATGTTCGTACGCTAGCTAGAAAACATCGTATCCCACGTTCTGTCGCTGTTTTTGCTGCAGATGCTGGGCTACTACGTAATGCTGGGTCTAGCCTTAAGATTGCTAAGGACAGGTTAAATCTTAAGTTTGGTAGAGGTGGCTCACGCGGTGGTGAACTTGATATGGTTTTACTTCAGCGCGAGGTTGACAACGCTAATACAAATAGAGGTAAGGGTCGTGCAGCAGGGTTTAGACCCACTGATGCTGAGCTAAGAGCGGCTGAACTTGAGCAGGAAGCTATTACTAATCTTAGTACATACTTCCGATCTTATGTATTCCAGTACTCACCAGAGTTTAGGGGTGCAGATAAGTTTACAAGTAATCCTCTTATGTCACTTCTGTTTTCTATGACAACTTATCCAATGGCGGCCTATCAGCACCTTGTTGCTAATGGTGTTGCTGCACGTGGTGTAGCTGGATCAGCCGCAGTTTTGGGTGGTCTTACTGTTATGGAATTCTTTAATCGAACCATGCAGAGTCTTCTGTATGGTAATGATGAGGATAAACGACAGGAGGCTAAGGACACACTCAATAGTATCATGAGTGGTACCCCAATGGAAGAAGACTTGATTACTGCCTTTACCACATATGGATCCTCTAGTCCATTATTTGGTGCATCTGGTAAGTATGTTAAGGATGTGTTTGGAAATCCCACAGCTTCGGCTCTTGGTGGTAACCCACTAAGCCAGTACTCAGCAACACCGTTTGTAGGTGCTACTGGTGGTATTCTTACGGACATCTATAAAAAGGGTATCCATGCTCCTATCCGGGCTATGGCAGACCCTAATATGAAGTCTGCAAAAAAGGATTCTGCGTATGCAGGAGCCCTAGCTACGGGTATTGATGTCTTTACTCCGTTTAATTCTGCTACTGTTAATGCGGTATCAACAGCGATAACCGGTAAGAGGTTTTCCACGGCAATCGCAGACTATCTATTTAATGTAGATCAACAGCGACAGATGGGCAACACTGATTACCTATATCCTGATGAAGGTAGACAGCAGAACCTGGAGTTAACTAGCCCACGTAATCCCTATGGAACTACGAGTGTTGATGCACTGGATTCTAATGGTATTGAGATTTCTCAACCACGTAGTACACCAGTGGCTCCAGAGCAAACATCATTACCTGATCTTCCTACCAAAACTAAGCCAGTGCCTAAGAAGCCAGTGGCTAAGTCAGATCCTAACAAGAAGGGTGGATCTGATCTAATCGATAACCTCGATTCGAATTGACTATTGGCCGGCGAGAGTCTAGAAATAGGCTCTCGTCGGCCCGGTCAGTCCGGAGTTAGCTATACGTGTTTGACCTAGACTATGTTAATACTCCCCAGAAGTCCTAGGATTGATCACACCGTCTCCCAACCTATGTATTCATCCTTAAGTGAGTGGTTAGTTATACCCACCATTTCCCAATGTTCGGACGCGATACAGGAGATTTACAGCAGTTGTATTTGTCATCATAATAATGGTCACCCCGGTGATCCCCGCATATACTAGGATACCAACCAAGTGAGCCTTTTAGAGGAGAAACAAAAGATATGTATATATATATCTATAGAGTGAAGATATCGATAGGATCTAGAGGGTGAACGCATCGATGATACTATCGTACTGTCTTCGATGACCCACGTCATTCAGTAGAATTGGCTAGGGGGTTAGGAATACGCGAGAGGGCATAATAATAATAATCCGATTGATTTCCCCCCGGTACCCCCTTCAGTCTTCTGATGGTCCCATAACTCCAGGGAGACCACAGGGTGATCATGGGATGGATTGAGACTGAGTGGTAGGATGAACTGACTGGTGGAAACCTACCTATGTTGGAATGATCCAACACAATCATCAGACTGTATGACCAACAGTCTACTTCTTTTCCTCTCTTGGAGTACTCAGGTGACTGGTCACCACCACCCTCATGAACATGACTGACATCAACATCTATGACGGAACCCTGGATCTCACTGGTGGTTACAGTAACAAGAACCCATACAATGGACCACCACTGTATGACGGAAGTGTCTACCGGTTCTATTGGGAACAGTGTCCCAGTGAGAACATTCATGACAAACGGAGGTTCTCAATCATGTGTCTGTATTCCTTCCACTCACTGAGTACCCCTCAGATCTCTTCACTGGTACCATGTTCTGATCTTGTGACCATCAAGAACATCACCCCTCAGAGTCTCAGTTGTTACAAGGTCCGGATCAAGACCAAGTATGGGAGTGTGTCCATCAGTGACTACTTCGGAGATGTGGAACCTGAAGAGGTCAACAGTGATGTGGAACCTGAAGAGGTCAACAGTGAGGAAGAGGTCAACATGACCACTTGATAGAAGTGGGGACCTAACCCCTTCAGTGGGGTATCTCTCTCCCGTTGGGGTAGGATGACAGTCCTTCCCCCAACCTTGATAGGACAGTATGATATGACTGGTGGTGTGGGAACCATCAGTACCTTTACCCTCTTGGAGTAACCAGTGGACACCCATCCACAGACCTATGAACAGACCACAGAACATCAAGACCTCAGGTGGACCCATGAGATCCACCAAGAGAAAACTGTCAAGGGCCCCTAAGTTCCATGGAATCAAGGGATCAGGTGCAGGGGACAGACCTGTCAACAAGACTCCAATTGTCCACCTGTGGGGTGGTACACCTGAGAGGTTGAACAATGGGTCTATCAACATCGGGTGGTGGAACCACGATATGTTCCTGGAGGTTCATCCAACCTTCCGACTCCACGGGTCGCGGACTCTCAACATGTGTAAGTCCTACCTCCGAGGTCCAGGAGATAATCCCTGGACATCAGGTCCTAAGACTTCCCATCTCAATGGGGTACAGGTTCTGGGTGACCGCCGCCATGAGTCCTTGATGAGGGATGAACTGGAGTACAGGAACAACTCCGTAGTAGGTGGAGACCTGTGGATCCAAGAGACCCGTCCTTCCAACAGGAAGTACAACGAGGACCGTCTCCGTAGAATCCAGAAGGAAAAACTATCGGAGGCCTGGGCGAAGTCTGTCAAGACCACCAACTCCCGTCCCATCGGGGATAAGAAGAGGGTCTCTGAGATGTGGACCAGACTCCACACCATGGGTGCCAGTGGTATGGGCCTCGCCCGCAAGAAGGTGTCTTGAGGACATTCTCACCACCCTGGAGTTGTTCACACTCACGAAGGCCACCATTGTGTATATGTCTGTTCTGTACCTGGTGTCCAGTAGGCGCGAACGTGATCCATCTCCAGACACACGAACCCGCGACCAGCGGATAATGGATGACCTGCGCCGTGGTATGTCGCGCGTGCGGGCGAGCAACAAGCACGGGGTCTCAGACCACTACATCGAGGGTATTGTGTATGCCGCAGCCCTCAAGCGAATTCAGTCCCTTTAGGGAAGGATGAAATGTCAGTTTGAAACCTTCCAATGTTCACCTGTGTGATTCACTTTCCATTCCTCTTCGGAGCCCAAGCGGGTACTAGCCCCGCGCATGTTATGATCTGTAAGACCAAAACCGTACAACTCTCAACCCGTACTACTGCTCACGATATCTCGTATCGTGCCAACCGTGTAGCCAAGTGGCTCAAGCAGGGACACGCTGTCGTGCTTGAAGTCAACCTACGCAAGCCGACTGATGACCTGCAGACAACTCTTGATACCTTCGCTACCACCTGTGGCGCTGAACGTGTCACAGTTACAAGTCGCAGCGGCTGGAAGCTTATTGCACGCATTGGAGGTGCTTGATGACAGGAAGCAAATACAACGAACAGTTCCATACCTCGTGTGACTTCCCTCGTCTTACTGACACACAGTACGAATTCCGTGTCGGTAATGATATGTATACGGTCGCCTCTGGATATCCTTCCAGCGAAGCGGCATGGGGAGGTATCCGAGTACTCCTCAATGCTTTGCAAGTTGACGATCAATCAGTGCAGTACTGGACGGGGCTTGTTCTATGGTACATGGAGACCGAGATCGGTGAGCACAGACCATCGTATACTATCAGCGACTTGATTCGTGCGGGTAAGGCATGTCAAGTCATCAAGGAGGTACCTACCTTCGCGTGTCTCAACGGGCTGATTGGCTACAGGAGTACCTTTGGGCAGGAATGTGACACTTGGGATATCGTATATTCCAGGTGCGAGGCGTACAACACCAACAAGGAGGTTTGCTGATGCAAACATACGAAGCTACCACAAACATTGATACCGTGTCCGATCTTCTAAGCAACACGGGCTTCACTGTGCACGATGTGATTCCCCAGTACGTTGTACATGGCCCTGACTGTGAGCCTTGGGACTCGGCGTGCCTGGAAATGCAGCAGGATTATGTGTCCGTGCCAGTCTATGGTCGCACTACGTTTGACCGTGCACTCAACCAGGAGATCTATCCTGTTGTAAAAGAAGTGCAAGTGGATCCGTTCACACTCACGATGCCACCACTCGCACAACAGTGGCGCCAAGACTGGCGGGATCGTATTACCCGCGCTAGGCGCCGAGGTGTATCTATCTGCCAAGGGCGCATGCGTGCGCCAGAAAAATTCATCAAAACGGGTGTGTGGCCTAAGGATGAGCCACGGCCTATGACCCCGGACTTTTACTCCAAGAATAAGGATATCTCTTGATGACAAAGTACACGAAAACTGCATTCACAAGCACGACACTAGAAGCAGCACTGAAGGTTGCTTCCCAGAGCCACGAGAAAGCGGTTGCTAGTGATGGCCCACTTTCACTCAATGCTGCAGGCTGGCTCAAGGAGATCAAGCGGCTTCAACGTGCCATTTGGGAGGGTGACCAGGAGGTTGAGGATGTCGAGATGAAGAAGGCTACACTCAATGCAAAAGTCATGCAGCTCGAGAAGGAGAAGATCCAACTTGATGCGAAATATGAAGCACTGTACGGCGAGGCCCCTTTTGTTAGTCAAGAACTTATTGACAGTGGTTTAGCTCTTGATGCTGATTTGGAAAGCCTTGTACCAGCTAAAGACCATGGTATGGTTGATGATCAGGAAGAACTAATGCTGCAGAAGGCATGCCTTCAGCGGCATATGCTGCAGAAGGCAATGGATGAAGTAGATTTGCTCAAAGACTTTGCAGATGACCAGAATGAGGAGTTCCGCACTACTGACATGAAGAAGTCGGAGCCCATTGAAAGGTTACATGCCGAGGCGCTGTGGTTTCACCGAGGCATAGCGTATGCGCGCACAGAATCGTGTGGCTGCTGCTCCGAAACAATGTCATCGGATGCAGATGACTACGACTTCAATAAGGTTATGACTAACCTCGAGTCCTTGGCGGAGTTTGTTGAAACAGAGGAGGCTCGCGTGCGCAAGTTGCGTAAGGATTATGACAATTACTGCGCACAACAGGAGAATGGCTGATGGTATGCAAGAACATTACAGCAAAAGATACAGCCGCGACAGCTAGTTGTATTACATACACAACAAAAAGCCCGCGGAATGGTGCTTGTGTATGTAGGCTATGGCCACACTCACGGCCTGATCGCTTGGTGCTACAGGTCTATACGACCACGGGATGGTCTAGGTTGGCATATACAGAAACCGTTGATGTCGTTGTGGACTTCCTAAACGACGTGGATGACTGGATTGACTTTCGTGATATTAGTGATGAAGCCATTTGGCACGCGTTCCGTGAATTCTGTGAAACGTATATCACAGGATGGGAACAAACGCATGAATCTTTTTGCGCACTGGAGCTTATCTGATGAAGAATTGTAAGATCAATTGGAGTACCGTAGAATCATTGGCTATTTGGGTTATTGCAGCACTTGTTGTTGGCATATACCTCGCTGGCTGTAATACCATGGCAGGCATTGGCAAGGATATTCAAGCTGCTGCTGTTGGTGTCCAGAGTGAAATGGCACCTGAAAGCAAGGAGTGATACAAAACGTTGGGTGATAGTGCACTAAGACATACATTCAGTAACAAAGGAGAGTTGTAATGACTGATAAACCAACACCCGATCAACTTCAGTTTTATGCGGACTATTATGGGCAAGTGGAAGGTAAGATTAGATACTGTGGTACTAAGGATGGCTTTCCTATGTTTAAGGTCATGCGAGAAGATGGTATCGAACTCACACTTGAGCTTTCCCGTGATGAAGAAGGCAATGGACCTGGCTTTATGTTTATTGGCGCAAAGGAACCTGAGTGGCTGCTTTGGCAAAGGAGAATGAGTGCTCAATCGCATTGAAGCTTTCCTAGCATGCAAGGGGTTTACTCGCATCCTATATATTGAGAACGAAATCAAAAGAAAACAAGATCCTGTAATTCGTGCCTGTGTTGGTACGTTTTGGGGTACTGTCTACAACCTTCATGGAGAACCTACTGATGTCAACTGAAAATACTACACGTATTGCCGAGCTTCTTTCACAACTTTTTCTTAACGCTGCTGAACAGCAGCCAGATGTAATGACTAGTGAGCGCGTTGACTCTGTGGTTAATAAGGCGCTTCAGGATCGTCTTCCACACGGTGATGTTGTTACTGCACAAGACGTTCATGAGCTTGTTAGGCGAGAAGTATCAGACAGTGATACACTCGATGAGGATGAGATCCGTGATATTATTCAAGGTGAGATTGAGGATGCAGTCGACTCTAATGTCGAGTCGGCACTCGAGGATCGCTTGCCATATGGCGAGCTTATTTGTGCAGAAGACTTTGATGACTACCTCCGTGACAGCGACCGCATGAGTGACTTTGTAACTGAAGATATTGTAACTGAGCTTTGCATGGAACTGATTAGTGATCATACCATGTTTGCAGAGACGACCATGGAGGTTGTAGATGAACTGCGGCGCGATCTTAAGACTGACATCAGTGATGCAATCGTAGATATCCATGCATACTATGATGGGCGCCGCTTGTCATCTCGCGTAAGAGCGTTTGTTAAGCGCGTGTTTACACTCACCAAAACTGGTTTGTTTGATATCACTGCGTACCGGATTTCGTTTAACAAGAATGGCTGAATTATTAAGGTTAGGTTAGGATGAAATGTCAACCTAAAACCTTACAATGTTCACCCTGTTTGTTTTCCTTGGAGTCAATACTGATGCTTGATGTGTATCCCGAAATTCTTTCTCGCGTAACTACAGTTAGCCGTGGCCCACTAGAGTATCCTCTGCAGTATGTCGAGTCTGCTACTGGTCCATACGGCTGGAAAATTGATGCTGTTCGTTCTGTTGAGGCTAATGACCACGATGATATTGTTTGTATACACAAGCGTGGAGACTCAATTGAATCATGGCTTGCATTCCTGTGGGCTGATGAAAATGTAGATCGTGACTGCTATAGTCTTTGTGATTGGTTTCGAGCAGCGCAAGCATGTAAATACTGTGGTATGCTGTTTAATGCTAAAACGCTTGCACGTCTGATTGGCTTTAAGCAGCGCTTTGCTCACGGCGATAAACCAGACCCCTGGGATGTTGTCCGCTCTAGGTGTGACTCACTGCTGTATGATATGGAACATGCACCATGAGTATTCTACCAACTATAGTTCAAAGTTTTCTTGTTATTAGTGTTATCATATTCATGTGGTTTATTATGATAATTATTGCAGGTTCAATATTGCACGGTTTTTATGACTGGTGGAGGTGCCGCTGATGAATGTATTCTATCTTGACCCTAATCCATATACCGCCGCTGAAATGCAGTGCGATCGCCATGTAGTAAAAATGATTCTTGAATCAGCACAACTACTGTCAACAGCACATCGTGAACTAGATGGTGATGTATGGGCAGACAAAGTAAACTTATACAAAGCAACGCATAAAAACCATCCGTCTGCTATCTGGTGCCGTGCATCTACTGATAACTATCGCTGGCTCTACCAGCATTTTATTGCACTCTGTCATGAATATACGTACCGCTACAAGAAAAAGCACCTGTCATACACAAAGCTTGCTACAGCCTTGTTCTTTACACCATCCAATCTTACTGCCACAGGTTTTACTGAACCTACACCCGCTATGGATGATGAGTACAAGCGCGAAAATGCGCTCGAGTCATACCGTTATTATTATGCAAATGCTAAATCTGTGAACGACTGGTTCTGTTATAATAAGTCCAGACCTGCACCAGGATTTATCAAAGAGTATAAGGAAGCCCGCTGAAGTCCAACCAAGTGAGTCTTCTAGAGGAATCCATTGTTAGACTAAATGATATAATGTAAAGGAGTCTATAGATGACTATTGAATCTATTGAAATCGTAAGTAAGTTCACTCTTATGTTCGACGGCGAAGAAATTGCTGAGGCAGACATTGAAGAGCTAAGTAATGGCAATATCGAGGTAAATGATGGGTGCATGTCATGGTGTATCATGGATGATGATACATTTGCACAACATGCATCTGACGTGCTTGATAGTATCGCTGAGATGTATGAGGATGAAGTACAACAAACCATCGATGCAAACGTTGATTACCTGGCATCCTATGTGAAGTTTGATTATGATACTTTTCGTCGCGATCTCGAGCATGATCGCGATGTCCAGGTTGCTACATATGATGGTGAACTCCACGATATTCTCATCGATGGTACCTGGTGGTACGGTTGGAGACAAGACTGATGATTAGTGCTATTAACACTGATATTGTTTTTGATGTATACAATGGCTATATTTCTATGGAGGAATCACTGATGCCTACACAAACTGATCCTTGGGATACACACGACCCACGCAACACTGATAGTGATCGTGACGACTGGGATGGGGAGTACAGTTCTACTGATGAATGCGATGATGTAAGTCATACGGATATGGATTACGAAGAGTGGAGTCCTATTGATGATTCCGACCTTTTTGACAACGACCTAATTACTGGAGAAACAACCGATGCATAATAACCCGTTTACACTCACTGACGAAAACATTGTTTACATTGACACCCAGAGTAAAACAGACCAACATACCATGGCATCATTCAAGGTCGGATCCCTTGAGCTCGATGTGATTATTAACGCCAGTATCTCTACTGCACGTCGTAACCTTGATATGTGGCTGCAACTGTCGCAGCACAATGAAAACGTGATGCAGCTCGAGCAGGAAAAGATCCAACACGAAGCGGGTGATGTAGCAGACACAGATGAGCAGTGATTCAACTAAAGCGCTCACTATCATGCTGATGATGACCGCTTGGAACATGATCATGGCTGTTGCGATGCTTGCCGGGCTTCACGTCGGCTGGGGAATGCCTATCGCGTTCCTTGGTATGGCAGGCTTCGTTATGCTAGCGTGGTATACACTTACACCGGGGCAATACCCTTGGAGGAAACCCTAAAGCGATGGATATTTATAATTACTTTAATAACAATGGCCCATTTCAAATTAGTCAAGGTAAGGTATATATCAAACAGAGGTATGTACCATACACATTTGGTAGTTACGAATTAGAGGAAATTATTAATGCGCGCCTTAGTCGTGTTAATGAAGAACAAGCGCAGTGGCAATTACTTGCGGATGAGAATCAAAAACTTATGGAGCATAGTTGATGCACGTAACTAATGGCTATGATATTGATTATTGGAATGATGTTGAACTAATTGATAAGATGGGTAGCGATCTTGCTGTCTGTGATGCAGCTCGTGTATCTTTTGATAAGAATGCCCATCAGTATAGTATTGAGTCCAACACAAGTCTTATTGGGTATTTAGCCAAGCACGACCATTGGTCGCCGTTTGCGCACTGCATGCTTAAGTTTAGGTTTCGTGCGCCCATCTTTGTAGCACGTCAGTTTCAAAAGCATGTAGTTGGGTTTGCGTGGAATGAAGTATCACGTCGGTACGTGAGTAACGATCCATGGTTTTTTGTACCTGATACTTTCCGTAAGAGGCCTGCTAGTATGAAGCAGGGTAGTGTTACGGAAGGAGCAATTCCTGTTGAAGGTGATGTACTAGTTGCATATAAAGACCAGATCCGCGAACACAGCAAAGACTACAAGGCGATGCTTACTCAAGAGATCTGTCCTGAACAAGCCCGAATGTTTATGCCACAATCAATGATGACTGAATGGATCTGGACAGGTTCATTAATGGCATGGGCGCGCTTTGTTAAACTCCGTTCACACTCACATGCACAAGCTGAATGTTGGCCGTATGCTGAGTCTGTACAACATTGCCTTAGTAATAATTTCCCTCTTTCAAGTCAAGCACTACTGGAGATTACCCCTTGACGGATACAAACGAAAACTATCTGTATGAACGTGTAAAGACTATGTATAATAAGTTTAATCTCAACCCCGAGGTTTTTTCTCATAGAGATAAGACAGCCCGCATCACCATGATGCAGGAAGAGCTAAACGAATACCATGAAGCCGTGACAGATATTGATGAGGCGGATGCCCTGGTTGATTTGCTTATCTTTACAATTGGAACTATGGTTATGTGTGACTACCCGCTTAATAGCATCTTTAATGTAGTAATGCATGCGAATGAATCCAAACACCTTGGTGATAAAGGTCGTGGCACTACGCGTGATCTAATTAAACCTAAGGACTGGGTTGGACCTGAACATGAGATTCGTAATATATTACGTGACACTAATAAGGAAGCACCAAAGATGTATGAGGACAAAGTAATTAAAGACGATGCCCAAAAGAACCGCCTAGAGCTTCTACCATTTGATACATTAACAGGTGTGGCTGATGTGTTTGCCTATGGCGCGGATAAGTATTATAAAGACTCTTGGCGTTCTGCCACGCCTGCTACTTATAGTAGATCCTTTGGCTCTATTCTACGTCATCTTACGCGTTGGTATGCTGGCCAAGAGTTTGATCCAGAGTCTAACCTTAACCACATTGACCACGCAATTAGTCAACTGTTAATTATGCGCTATAGTATGATCAATAACCCAGAGGCTGATGACCGTTACGTGGAGGATAGTGAATGAGTAATCCTCTTGAAAGGAGCATATACCTTGATGAGTGCCACGCACAATGGGATGAGCTTATGTGGTTCTGCCGCGAGCGACAGCGTATCTTTGAGCGTAAGTCTGCTGGCCTACCTGCACCTTGGACTGATGATGTCACATTGCAAACCAAGAAGTTCTGCAACATCTTTCGCGACCAGGATCGCCTCAGTGTGTTCATTAAAGATTGGATAGGTGGTACAGAACATAAACTGCTCAATCTATTGTACGCCCGATTTGCCTGTCGACAGAGTATCCTAGAGTCAGGCTACCTAGAGTCATGGCAGCCAGATAAGTACATTGAGTACATCAATGGTATTAGCGGTGGTAAGATCTATGATAAGGACGGTAAACCCAAGAGTAACCGTAATCCGGTTTGGGGTTGCCCATATCAGGTATCCTCTAGCTTTCATAAGCTAGGATATAGATCCCGAGAAGATATGATCATCAACCACCTACCTAAGGTATCTAAAGCTCTGCTTGATATTGTTATGGACATTAAGCCTGGCGAAGACCTACAAAAGTCTGGTTGTCTGGCCCGCATGAAAGAAGCGCTTGGCTTCGGTGCTGAGTTTGTAATGATTCAGGTAGTGCTAGATATGGTCATGCTTGGGCATGTACATTCTGATATCACCTTCCCACTAGGACCAGGCGCTAAGCCTATTCTCGCTATATTTGAACCGTTGACGGGCGTGTCGAGCAATGGGTTGTTGCACGCTATCTGTGAAGATTGGAATCATGGTGGAACCCGCCGCTTTATGCATCCACTTGATGCAGAGCAAGCACTATGTGAGTACCGTAAGTATATTACATGGCGCGATGGTAAGGCTAATGGTAAAATATACAAGGGAGGCACCGGATGATGGATACTACCACTAAGATAGCCTTTAAACTTGCACAAGCACCTATTAATTCAGACGGTATGTCGGAGTACATTGGTGCACAGTTTGTCTGCGATAAACCATACATACTTCGCCCACCTAATGATGAGTACATTAAACGCGAGATTGAGTGGTATGACTCAAGATCCCGATATGTGGATGATATCCCAGGCGAGACACCAAAGATCTGGAAAGAAGTGGCTGGGCATGATGGTAAGATTAACAGTAATTATGGCTGGTGTATTTACTCTAGCGAGAATGGATTTCAGTTTAATTCTGTGGTTAAAGAACTACGAAAAAATCCAATGTCTCGTCGTGCTGTCATGTATTACACTCACCCACTTATGCACACTAAACAATATGATGAAGGCATGAATGATCATATGTGTACGACGCATGTTCAATATCTAATTCGCAATAAGCAGCTTAGTACATATGTATATATGCGAAGTAACGATGCTGTTTTTGGTTTTAATAATGATTATGCATGGCAGCAAACAGTCACCACCCGTTTGGCTAAAGAGCTTCGGAGCATTGTTGCTGGAACGCCAGAATTAATTGAGAAAGTCGGGCCTATTGTATGGAATGTTGGTTCGCTTCACGTTTACCCAAGGCATCAAAGCCTATTGGAGAACTATCGATGACATCAGATGAACTTAAAGGACTACGATTGCGCCGTACGCAATTGACTGCAGAGCTACATAGAATTGAGCTAATTCTTAATCCCCCAGAACGAAGAAGTAAGCCTATGCTACGTGAGCAATTCTACAGAGATGCTGAAAATGATTTTAAAGACTGTGATAGCAATGGTAATTATTGCGCACATGACCCCGGTGATGAAGACCCTAAGGCGTGGGATGATGAAGAAAAAGCGTAAAAGAATACATAAATTCGGTGGCAACCTTGCAGCAAGCTACGAAAAGTATCTAGATCGGGAATTAGATAAATGCAGGCTACAAGGTGCTCGAGTTACTGTGAAGGTTTATAAAGGCCGCGCGCCTAAGCTGTTACTAGATAGGTACGAAATGTCAAACCAAGAACTCAAGGATGAAAATCTATTGATTGTTGCACTGTACTCTAGTAAGGTAATTATTGCGTATACCTTGATTGAATCCGCCTTTTACTTTAGAGCCATTAAAGCACCAGCCTCTGCCGCTGGTGCCGAGGATAATGATTACATGATCGAGTGCGTAGAAAACACATTCCTTCGCCCACTAAGGAGGGCTATTGAAACACAAGACAATAAGACTAACCGTAAACATCGCAGTAGCAGATCTTGAGCGTAAGTGCCGACAGGTTCAAGCCTTTTCAAACAAGGGGCTGAACACCACTATTAACCTAACACTTAAGGGACGACAGCGCGTCTTTAAAGAAAGGGCTAATCAAACTATGGAGGTATTTATAGATGGGTTAAGTGCTCAGTGCAGCCCACCAACGTGGAATGGATTGGTGTTGTCTACTACAGTAGCACCAACCAAGTGAGTCTTTTAGAGTAACAGCTACATTAGGAGATCGACAATGTACCAATGGGAAACCTATACTACTACTCAAAGACAGCAACTCATGAATCTACAGCTCGGTCGTGAAGAGCAGTGGAAGCATGAGGTAATGATGAAGACGTATGATACACGACCTGAACATCTTGATCCCTTTAATGATACAGTAGACAGTGCTGCTGCTTACCTTTCAACTTGGATTCAAGAGGCACTCAATGAGGAGCTAACGAAACGCGAAAATACATCCTCTAAAAACCGTTTACCCGAGTGGACCTACCAAATTTGGAACCTTGGTCCTGACCGTATTGCCACAGTCTTTGTTAAAACACTTCTTGAATCTGTGTTTAAGTCTGCGCGGTTTAAAGATATGGACTTCGCCAAGAATATCTATGCACTTCCTACAGCACAAGGTGTTTCTCGCGATGTAGGTAATGCTTGTTGGGATATCTGCCGTTGGATTGCAGCAAAGGATGATTCGTATGGTTGGTATAAAAAACAATCTAGGTTCTTTAAGAACTGGACTAACAAGCGACGACGTGCCTTTACCAAGAAAGTAAATGCACTACCGGAGCTTAGTCTAAAGGATAAGGATAGATTTGGTCATGCAATCCTCCGTATTGCGGAAGCTTCTGGTATCCTATCAACACGTGCTGTACGCGAAATCGCGTCAACCAAAGCTAAGAAAGGTATCATTACGCGTAAGTATGTTATGCCAGCGGAAGGACTTATTGAATCCTTGTATACGTCTGTTGACGACTACATCACCGCGCTTATGCCGAATCGTTTACCTATGGTATGTCGACCAGTTGAGCATATTAAAGGCGAAGCCGGTGGCCTAATGGACTGGACACTACGATCAAAGCGCAAAACCGCAAAGATTAGGATGAGTGCAACTGATGACATGTTTGAAAACGATATAGCAGATGTTGACCCTTCTTGTATGTCTGATACGACTCGGACAGTTATTAATGGGTTGCAAGCAACTGAATGGCGCATTAATACTAATATTCTTTCAGTCATGGATAACCTCTGGAAAAATAATAGGATCGTTGGAAGCTTACCCGAATATGAAGCGCCTGATCATGAGATGGAAAGTAAGTTCCCTGAGGAGGGGACAAAGGCAGAACAACATGTTTGGCTTAAGATTAGAGAGCAGCGTTGGGCTAAGTGGCATAAGACTGAGGCACTACGCCAGCAGCATATCTTACGGATTAATGAAGCGCGTAAGCTCACTAACTTTACTTTATGGCATGCATACTTCTGTGACTTTCGCGGTCGTTATTACAGTGATTCATATTTGTTGCACCCACAGGGCGGTGACCTCGATAAATCTTTAATTATGTTTGCAGAACCTACTGATGTAGAACCTGAAGATATCTATTGGATTAAGGTTAATCTCGCCAATCTTATGGGCATTGACAAGGTGTCATTTGACCAGCGAGTTACTTGGGTTGATTGTCAAATGGCCCAGTGGCGTGAGATTGTTTCTGATCCTTACGGTACTACTGAACTTTGGGAAGATGATGCGACTAAGAAGAACGCATCCTTCCAGCGGTTAGCAGCGATCTTTGATTTCATTATGGCAATTGACGAAGGAAAGTCACAAATACCAGTTCAACTTGACGGTGCATGTAATGGTGTACAACATTGGGCCGCACTAACCCGTGACGAAAAGATTGGACCAGAGGTTAACCTCTCGCCTAACGATATCCCACAAGATGTATATCAACTTGTTGCTGATGGTTGTACTAACCTGTGTATTGCAGATCCCACCGATTGGCATGAGCGCTTTCTACTACACTGGCAAGGTACTATTCCCCGCGGTGTTTGCAAGCGCTCAGTAATGTGTGATCCGTACGGCATTAGTTCACACTCAATCGGCAACTACATTCTTAACGAGGGACATCTCAATTGGATTACAGATCATGATGAACAGAGACAAGCAATGGATTCAATGCGTAAGCTTATTTGTAGTTCTAAAGATAAGCAGATGGCGCATTGCAATCATGGTAAGGAGCTTGTTAAGCTTCTTGCTGGTTGGCTAGGTGATACTCCACTATCCTGGAAAACACCATCTGGTTTTACTGTAATCAATAAGTATCGTAAGCCTGCAATTGATACAAACGCAGTACGTATATGGAATAAACAGTTCCAACTGAACTTTCAGATCTGGACAAACGAGCATCATAATAAAAAAGCAGCAACAGCTATGCCGCCAAACTTTGTTCATTCTTTAGATGCTGCGCATATGTCATTGGTTGTTGTCGCACTAATGGCAATACAGTGCAAGTATTTTAGTTTTATTCATGATTCGTTTGGTGTTCCAGCACCGTTTATTAAGCAGTTACGTACTATTATCAAGGAAACATTCTATGAAATTCACACCAAAGACCTTCTCCAAGACCTCATTCACCGTACCGAAGTCATCATGGGAGAATCACTCCCAGCCCAGCATCCAGCCCACCAACACAACATCAGAGGAAACTTCAATATCCGAGAAGTCCTTAAATCCGAATATCTTTTCGGTTGATGAACCGGTTATTGCACTTGTAACTTGGGTAGATGCGGCTAGTCATGGCGGACCTGGATGGGTAGAGCTTCTTGATGCGCATGAGTTTGCACAAGCTAGCTCACCGCTCATGAAGACTATTGGCTATGTGCTCTACTATGATCCAGAACCAGATGGCTGGATTTCTATGACCGATACGCTTGGTGATGACGAGTGCTCAAATATCCATAAAATACCTTCCTGTATGATCCGATCAATGGAGATGCTACCATGCAACAAATTAACGTAAAAGACCTTGATGAGTACGATAAGTTCGTGCTTAATATCGATGACCCAACTACAACAAATCCACTGTGTGAGTCGTGCAGCGATCAACGCTGTGATACTTGCCCATTTCGCGAAGGAGCAGATTGATGAGCAGGGTTCTTATTATCGGTGATACGCATGCACCAGCCATGCGCGCACATTATCCAGAGTTTCTTGAGGATATTTATGCACAATGGGATTGCGATCGTGTTGTGCATATCGGTGATGCAGTAGACTTTCATGGTATTAGTTACCACCTAAAGCATACCGACCTCCCTAATATTGAAAATGAAATTGAAATTGCCGTTGAGCAACTTAGTGAACTGTACGATAGGTTCCCAGTGGTAGATTACATGACTGGAAACCACTCGGATCTACCCAATCGCCAGGCAACTGGTATTGGTATTCCGGCTAAGCTCATGCGCTCACTAGGTGAAATACTTGATATGCCTAGTGGATGGACGGTCCATCCACGATTTGCAGATCTTGAAATTGATGATGTTTTCTACCGACACGGTGACAAAGGCAAGAGCAATACGCTGAACGCAGCGCGCGCTCAGGCTGATGCCGAACACCGCTCAGTTGTTGCTGGACATTATCACGCACAAGGAGGAGTCAGTTTTGGTGCTAACCAGAAGCACCGATGGTTTGGAATGCAGGTTGGCTGTGGAACTGAGACCAATAGCCCCTATATGCGGTATAGTAAGATCTATGCTGCTAAGCCAATTGTTGGTTGTGGTGTGGTACTCGATGGAGAGTATCCCATCTTCGAACCTATGCCGCTCGAAGAGTATGTATAAGTCGAACATGAATAGTCTGATGACTAAGCCCCTTGAAAGGATTTAATTGATGTCTAAATTTATTACCCCTAAGTGTACCGTTACCTTTGCCTACCTTAATAAGCCCGATGATAAGTTTGGTGAGGACACCGCGAACTTCAACGTTTCTGTTGAAATGACTGATGAACTTGCTTCTCTTGTAAAGAAGGCTGCTAATGACTTAGGTGCCAAGAAGGTTAACGGAGTGTCTGAATATAATGGTGTTAAGACCATTAAGTTTAAGAACCGTTATATGGTTAAGGAAGGTATCCCCTCATTCCCATGTGTCGACGCTACTACAAAGCCAACCAAGGCAACAGCAGCTAGTGGCGACGTTGTAATTCTCGCTGTTAGCCCACGTAAGATTTCTCGGGATGATTCTCTGTCCATCTATCTTGATGGTGTACAGATCGTAGAAAAGAATAGTGCTTACGGCACTGGTCAAGCAAATGCTGGTTTTGCCGTCCAGGAGGGTGGCTACGCAACTGAAGATACCGTGTCATCTGCTGGTTCTGCGTTTGAGCCTAGCCATGAAGAGACGAGTACCCAAGCTACGGAAGTTAATGATACTTCCGACGATCTGCCATTCTAGTGTATCATCCACATGGCAAACTTATTGTGCCTTTAAAACCTGTTACCAAGCCCTCGTTTCAACACTCAAAGAAGGGTGGTGGGCATTGGGGTAAAACAGGTTATAAAAAGTTTCGTAAAGAAGTGCATGATTATCTTACCGAAGTCACCACTAGTATGGATATGGATATTCTGTATGAGCCGCTTGATGTTGCTATTATAGTAAGCTGTAAGCCACCAGCATCAAGCAAGCTACCATTCCCGCTTGGGGATGTGGATAATTTTAGTAAGTCTATCCTTGATGTGTGTACTGGTGTTGTGTGGGTTGATGACTGGCAAATACGTAAAGAAACGATTAGCAAGGAATGGTCAACCACAGGTGAAGATTCTTTTACACTACAATGGGAAGTCGTTGATGAATACAAGGATTTCTTTGTATTCCGTGAACGCCTATTGAAATGGGAGGCAGCTAATGGCAACTGATGAAGAGCGTAAGCGCTATAAGGAACAGCGCACTCGTCAAGTAGTATCTGGTAACTATGGAAAAGGTGACCGCCCTAGAACAGATGTGTTTAGCACAAAGTATCAATTAGGCATGCGCCTGTTTGAGCTTGAGCGTGGTACACCCGAGTATGAAGAAACACTTAAAGCATGGCGTAAAGCCAAGGGAGACTAATGATGAGCAATACCACTGAAGCAGAATCTGTTGTTGTTGGACGTGAAGCGTGCCCAAAGTGCCGCGGCAACGGCCGAGACAACTCGGGTGATAACCTCGCCCGTTACAGTAACGGTGGTGCTTATTGTTTCTCTTGTGAATACTATGAGCGCGGAGAGGGTTCGGTTATTGCCGAGCCCTCTCCCTCCGCTTTTAAGGTTTACAGGGGTGACATTAAAGCACTTGACCACCGCAAGATTGATACAAAAGCATGCCGTGTTTTTGGTTATCAGACAGCTAGTATCAATAACAAAAACATTGAGATCGCTAATTACTTTAAGGATGGTGCGCTTGTTGCCCAGCATATGCGCGGTCCAAATAAAACATTCCATTGGGTTGGTAAACCGCGTGGTTGTGAGTTGTTTGGCCAGCATCTGTGGGGTAATGGTGGTAAGAAAATTGTTATCACAGAGGGTGAGGTTGACTGTCTTACTGTAGCACAAATGCAAGACTGTAAGTGGCCGACCGTTGCCCTGCCCAATGGTGCAGCTAGCGCTGTTCGTGATATTAAAAATAACCTTGAATTCGTTAGTTCGTTTGCCGAGGTTATCCTAATGTTTGATATGGATGAACCCGGCCAAGCCGCGGCGAAGGCTGTTTGTGATATCCTTCCCCCTGGCAAGGCGAAGATCGCTTCGCTACCATTCAAGGACGCTAATGAATGTCTTATTAGTGGTAGTAGCCGATCCATCATCGATGCGATTTGGCAGGCCAAGGTTTATTCGCCAGATGAAATTCTACATGTTAGTAGTATTATTGACCGTAGCAGTGAGGTTAATACACAAAAGGTATGGCCATTCCCCTTTAGGTCATTGACAAAGTTTCTTACTGGTCAGCGCGCAAATGAAATTACCTTGTATGCCTCTGGAACTGGCTCAGGCAAGTCTACGTTCCTCCGTGAGATCGCACACGATCATCTTAAGTCTGGTCGCAGCGTTGGTATGATTATGCTTGAGGAGTCACCTGAGGAGACTATGGATGATATGATCTCTCTGATCATCAACAAGCCTGTGCGTAAGATCAGGTCTAGCCGCATGATGAATAAACTTCTTACATCAATGGGTGAACCTACTATTGATATGGATATTATTGATGACCTTACTGATGATGAATATGCAAAGGCTAAGACAGACATTGGTAAAACTGGTCTTTATATCTATGACCACCTCGGTAATAATGCTATGGTTAATCTTATGGCTCGCATGGAATACATGGCTGTTAGTCTTGGTGTTGATGTGATTATTCTAGATCATATCACAGCTGCAGCAGCAGGGCTAATGAATACAACTGGGAAAGACATTGAAGGTGGTGCTTCTGAGCGATTAATTATTGACGCTATGATGCGTGACATGCGCGCATTAGCGGTTCGTACAGGTGTACATATCGATGTAGTCTCACAACTTAAGAAGACTGATAAAGCATTCGAAGAAGGCTCGCGTATTACGATGCAAGACTTACGCGGTTCAGGCGCTCTAGCTTCAGTACCTAATACTGTAGTTGCACTTGAGCGGGATCGCCAAAGTCCTAATAACCAAACAGCCAATACAACTACTGTACGTGTTCTTAAGAATCGGCTAGATGGTCGATCTGGTATCGCCAGTGCAATTTATTATAGCCATGACACTGGCCGCATGGAGGAAACTGAGTTTGTTATTGAAGAGAGTGGCAATGTTGGATTTGCCCCGCAGATTGAAGGTAACTTCTGAATCCCTATTGAAAGGTAACTCAGATGAAGAGACTTGTATATGATATTGAGGCCAATGGCCTAGTTAATTTAGAGCTTGATAAGAAGGGCTCTATACGCCAAATCGCAGATACTATCCATTGTATCTGCGTTGAAGACGCAGATACTGGAGACCGCTGGTCATACCGACCAGATCAAATCGAGTATGCTGTTGAGCTACTTAAGACGGCTGATGTTATCATCGGTCATAACATTATTGATTATGATAACCGCGTACTTGAAAAACTTTACGGCTGGACGCCAACATGTAAGCTAATTGATACGCTAATTGTTGGTCGCCTGATGCATCCAGATCGCACTAATATGCCTAATGGTCTTGAGTCACACTCACTATCTTCTTGGGCGCAGTACGTTGGTGATTATAAGATGGACTATGATGGCGGTTGGCAGGTGTTTACTGAAAACATGCTTAAGTACTGTGTACAAGATGTTGCAGCAAATGTTAGTATTCTTAATGCACAACAGGCGTGGGTTAATAGTAATTGGAAGCTAGTGAACTTTGAACAGAAGGTAGCCCAAATTTGTGCCACAATGGCTATGACTGGCTTCGGTTTTAATCTTAGTTCAGCAGAGCGGCTTGAGTATGAATTAACAGCCCGCCGCGCTGAGCTTGAAGATGAACTACGCCATGCTTTTCCACAGATCCGGCAACGCCGCTTTAGTGATAAGACTGGTAAAGAGCTCAAGGCTAAGGTGGAAGACTTTAACCCAGGCTCTAGTAAGCAATGGGCTGAACGGCTTAGTGCAAAGTATGGTTGGAAGCCTGAAATAACATCCTCAGGTAATGCTGTTGTGGATGAAGAAACACTTAGTTCTTTGGCATACCCTGAAGCTAAGCTTGGTCTCGAGTATCGAGATATCAATAAGAAGATTGGAATGCTTATTGATTGGATCAAACGAACCGTTGATGGCCGTGTTTGTGGTCGCACAAACAGCCAGGGTACAGCTACTGGCCGCGCTTCACACTCACAACCTAACTTAGCACAGGTTCCATCTGATGCTCGTTGTCGGGCCTTGTTTGGCCCGGCGCGTGAAGGATGGGTGCAGATTGGTTGTGACCTTAGCGGTATTGAACTTCGTTGCCTGGCCCATTATATGGCACCCTATGATGATGGTGCTTATGCTAATGAGATCATGACTGGTGATATCCATACTAAGAACCAGAAAGCGGCAGGCCTACCTACCCGCGCAAATGCCAAGACATTCATATATGCCCTAATCTACGGCGCAGGTGATGCTAAGATTGGTAGTATTGTTGGTGGTAAAGCTAAGCAGGGCAAGGCACTGAAGGCATCATTCTTCACGGCTATCCCAGCACTTAAGCAGCTTATTGAAGCCGCACAGTTTAAGGCCAAGAAAACCGGTAGACTTAAGCTTCTAGATGGACGCGAGGTTCTTATTCGCTCAGACTATAAAGCCCTTAACACGCTACTCCAAGGTGCAGGTGCGGTTATTAGCAAGGCGTGGATTATCCTTGCTAAAGAATATCTGAATGATATCCCGCATGATTTAATGGCTTGGGTGCACGATGAACTACAGGTTTCTTGTCCGCCTGACCGTGCTGAAGAAGTTGGGCAATTACTTATTAAAGCCGCTAATGATGCGGGTACTCGATTAGGCTTTAATATGCCAGTAGATGCAGAGTATAGTATTGGAAAGGACTGGTCAGAGTGTCACTAACGTATCAACTAACCGCATATGATTGGTCAAGTTTTCATTGGGAAAATCGTTGGGTATCTAAGTATGCAAAGACTAAGGTAAACCATGTTGGCCTACGTATTAATGGCGTGGAAATACTCGCAACACGAGACGGAGCAAGGCTTCTTCCTTACTCGCGTATCGAACGGGCGTTTAACAAACCCTTGTTTATGACGTCACCTAAACCAATGACCCTCGAGGCGTGGGATAAGTGCATGCCTATTATACACGGGTACGGTGTTATACACCCATGGAAGTGTGTCTTATATCATTTCACTGGTGGAATTTTACCAGCACCACGATCATGCACTGATTTAATTCAGCGGTGTCTTTGTGCTCTTGGTGAAACAACAAGCGAGAAAGTTTATCCCCACCTACTAATAAAGGAGTACTACAAATGCACGTAATTGCACTTAGCGGCATGGCCCGCGTTGGTAAAACTGAAGTTGCTGATATTATTGAGATGGAAGCAAAGGCTAATGGTATGCATCCGCTACGCATTTCCTTTTCTACGCCACTAAAATATGATGTTGCAGCGAAACACGATTATACAGATCCCATGAAGTTTAAAAAAGAACAGCCTGAGGCATATAGACATGGCTGTCAATCTATAGGCGCAGAAATGAGAGCAAAAAACCCTGATCATTGGGTTAATAAGTGGGTTGAATACGCCAAGGTAGAGCAACGGCGTGAACTTACGCGACAGAGTCAAAATGGCATTTGGGAAGAAACAGTGCTTATTGTGGATGACTGCCGTTATCTAAATGAGCTGGAAGCTGTAAAGCAATTTGATGCTGTTACTGTTTTTATTTATGCCGGTAGGCGAAAGCTTGAAGAGCATGGCGCACCTTGGAGAGTGCACGAATCAGAGGAACTTGCACAGCGGGTTGAAGGTGGTGATGATACACTTGTTAGCTGGTTTGATTGGAGCATATATAATGACGGAACCCAAGCGGACTTAGAAGACAAGCTTGATTCGCGGTTGCCATATCTACTAGGCGAAGATCCAGGACGCTTTGCGAATGCCTGCAAGTGCACAGAGTGCCAAGCGTTTCGTTTTGATGTTCAAGCCCATGAATTGATTGAGGGTTTTCGTGAGGCGCTACGTGAAATTCAGGATGATAACGATTTAGACGTAGACGCAAAGAGGCGATTGCTTGAGCTGTTTACACAGGCTGTTAGCGACCTTGAAAGCGGTAAAATAACCCCCAAAGAAATGTTTAGAACTGAATGGTGGATTAATTTTAACCCTAATAGAAATGGACATGATGATGATGACGATGCCGAAGATAGCGATTATTGATGGGGATATGGTTGCCCATAGAACTGCCTATATTGCTGATGATATTGATGATATGCCTATGTTGCTTGCTGTTACAATCAAAGGCTGGACCCCACCTGGGTGTACAACTGCATTTGTAGCTATTTCTGATACGCGCAGTAATAACTATAGGCGGTCTGCTTATACAGAGTATAAAGCAAATAGGGATAATAAGGTTGTTGATGAGGAGCTCAGTGAACGCCTAGCGTATGCCAAAGAATTACTGGGTGAAGACTCAACTTACAGGAAATTTGTACCTACGCTTGAAGCAGATGATCTTATGGGTATTGCTGCATCAGCTGGGCAGGCTGTTGCGGTAACACTTGATAAAGACCTATTATCAGTACCTGGCTGGCACTATAGGCCTGTTTATTCACACCTAGGTAAACGGGATGAGAACGGAAAACAGCATAAGGTTACCCATGAGGCTGAGCTTATTTATCAACCAGAATGGCGTGCAGATGAAATGTTTTATACCCAATGGCTAACCGGTGATGTTACTGATGGATATAAGGGTCTATATCGCTTTGGTCCCAAAGCAGCATTGAAACTCCTTAGAAAGAATCGTAGAGCAAACTGGGACGCATGTGTTCTCGCAGAATACGAAAAGCGTGACTATGACTATGAATATTGTATAGCAATGGCCCGATGTGCACGAATACTACGCGTTGGTGAGTGGACTAAAGAAACTGGGGTTAAGCTCTACGAGAGCCCCTGTAATGTTCCCACCAAGTGAGCCTTTTAGAGGATACAAGAAAAATATGCCTATAGGTTATCTATAGATAGCTTATTACATTACTTTTAGGAGAACATAATGATTAAATATACTTTTGATGGTGAATTCCCACCAACTGTTGGCACTAAAGGCGCAGCAGGGCTTGACCTATGTGCGCAAACTGTTACTAATAATGTTATTTCTACTGGCGTTCGTGTTGAAATCCCGAGTGGTTGGGTTGGCATTTTGTTGCCTCGCTCGAGCTGGGGAGCTAAGGGTTGGACCCTTGCAAACACGGTTGGTGTGATTGATTCTGATTACCGTGGTGAAATTATGGCCTCAATGGCAAAGAAGTTCGGTGCAGGCTTTGATAATATTAAGCCCGGTGATAGGGTGTGCCAGCTGATTGTTATTCGTGCCGCTGGAAACTTTCAACAGGTATTTACCGAACTATCAGTTACAGAGCGTGGAGATGGTGCCTTTGGTTCGACTGGTGGTGCATGATGGATATGACACCATTTCAAACCTTCATCCACCAATCCAAGTACGCCAGATGGCGCGATGACCTCGGGCGACGTGAAAACTGGAGCGAAACTGTTGACCGATGGTGGGAATGGATGCTTACCAAAGCACCGATTCTCATTGATCGTCCGGACATTAGAGAGGCCGTATATAATCTTGAGGTGATGCCGAGCATGCGTGCTCTCATGACAGCGGGTATTGCGGCCAATCGTGATAATACATCTGTTTATAATTGTTCATATCTTGATCTTGATTCACCTGTAGCTATGGCTGAACTCCTATACATTCTTATGAATGGTACGGGTGTTGGCTATTCCGTTGAACGCCGTGTAGTCGAAAAGTGGGGCACTATTCCTGCTAACATCTTTCGTGACGAGGACGTAGTTATTAAGGTTAAGGATTCTAAGGAAGGCTGGGCGGATGCCGTCAAGTCTCTCATGGAACACCTGGTATCTGGTATCCACCCGACGTGGGACATTAGTGATATCCGGCCTGCTGGCTCCCGTCTTAAGACGTTTGGTGGACGCGCTAGTGGCCCGGTTCCATTGGAAGATTGCCTTAGGTTTATCACCAACGCAGTATACACCGCTCGCGGTCGCTGCTTTAGGCCTATTGAGGTGCACGATATCGCGTGTGTTATTGCCAATTCTGTTATTGTTGGTGGCGTTCGCCGTTCAGCAATGATCTCTCTTAGTGATCTTGATGACCATGAGATGGCACGGGCTAAGTCTGGCAATTGGTCGGAGACACACTCCTATCGCTCGCTAGCTAACAACTCGGCCGTTTACACTCACCGTCCTGAGATGGATGTGTTCATGGAGGAGTGGCTAAGTATCTACCGGTCGTACTCAGGTGAGCGCGGCATCTTCAATCGTGAAGCTGCTCA
>TARA_R110001632_G_scaffold222266_3_pt1 | contig 44387 bp, 52 predicted proteins | sample TARA_R110001632 | Tara Oceans TARA_R110001632 (sample SAMEA4398266) | marine metagenome | biome: Polar Biome; feature: [SRF] surface water layer (ENVO:00010504); material: water (ENVO:00002006), including particulate matter (ENVO:01000060) such as... | depth 5 m
ATTTCAGTAGGGAATTTCTTACCGTCAAATTCGAATTCGTCATCACCCGCAACTGCAGCTTTTGCGGCAGCTTTAGTAAATTCATTCGCTTCTTCGATATCTTTTTCTTCAAGTGGTGTAGAGCCCCTGCGCTTATCCTTATCGATCGAATGTAGATCAATAAAGTCGTCGTGAGACTTACTTGGTTTGCGCGATGGAATATCTTTAGCATTTTCCAATACTGCATTTACAGCACTTGCGATGCTTTTAGTTTCTTTGTCTTGTAGATTCATTGTAGTGTTATTTATAATAATAAGATGTTTGTTAAGGCTTTTCCTTTAATTTCGCGAGTCTTTCTGCTTCAGCTTTTTTGATTTTAGGTATAAGTTTCTTTGCGATTTTTTTAATTACCGCTTTTTTCTTTTCAACCTTTTTATCTAATTGCCCTTTAGCTGCCATTGACATTGAATTATAATCAGTTCCTTTAGCAATTTTTTTGCGTATAACATCAGTTGCCTGTTTAATAGCGCGTTTTTTTAGCTGCTCCGGGGAAGCTTTTTTCCTCATAGCGAGCTTTCTTTTCATCATGATTTTAGGCATCATGCGTTTCATAGCACGGCTTCTCGCGATTCTCTGTTGAGGAGTTAGTGCCTCTTTGAGGTATTCTTTAAATGACAACATTGCAATTATTATTTAATCTCCTCCTCCGCTTATAACCCACACAATTGCTGCGGCTGAAGCTGTTATAATTGATGTAACTGTTGTCCACACAACCGACTTAATTGTCTTTAACGTTACTGTGTTGTCATGCTGAGACTGTTCAACAAGCCTGAGTCTTTCATCTTGGTCAACCATTCTTTTTAAGATGACGTGCGTGGAATTATCTAAATTTACGATTTTTTCTTCAGCGCGTGCTAATGCAATCACTGCTTCAGACATTTTATCGATTTTACCTTCGATACGATCCAATCGCGTTTTGTTTATTTCGTTTGCGGGCATTTTGTTATAGTTAAGTATTAGCCACCAAACTCGTGGCCGGCAACTCTCTTCATCTGTTTTGTGAATTCTTCGAAATCTGGTTTTTTCTTATATAGCTTAATAGAAATTTCATCCCGGTCTTTACCCTTAATACGCCACTTATATCCCTTCTCCTCGTGTTCAGGCTTAGATGTTTTTACCACTCTTCGCTTAAAACCATCTTCCCATGTTTCGCTTTTACCAGGACCTTCTTTGAAGGTTGACTCTGCTTTGCTACGAACCTTATCCGCTAAATCCTTGTCTGCTCCACCCCACGTGCCTTTACCCTTCGTCACGAAGGAATTAACACGAGCAAAGGCCCACTGGTGAGGTGTCGCGCCAGGACGATGGCCTGATTTCCAAGCTGCCATACCACGATCAAACACTTTCTTTAAAATTCCATAAGGCATACCAGTTTCGTCTGCCTTTTTACGAAGACCTTTTATTTCTTTCTCTTCGATTTTTTTAGCTTCATACGAAACTTTTTTATAGGCTTTAACTAGCTCATCTGTTCCTTGCTCTAAAGCTTCGTCTTTACCGAATTTTTTGTGATAAGCCTTTGTATGCTTCGAAGGTTTTGTTTTAGCTCTTGCATCTCCTGGGGCAGGCTTATACGATCGAGGATCATCGTCAGACATTTTCGCCTGCTTGTTAAATTGCGCTGAACGTTTATCTTTGGTTGATTTAGATAGGTCTTTACCGTAGGCAGGTTTCAGCTTCTCAATAAAATGTTTTTTGGAATTTGAATCAACAATATAATTTGACTTTCTTTCAGCGATTGTGATCTCTTCTTCAGATTCGCTGAATGCTATATCCCCGACATTAAAGATTTCACCAGAAATATATTGTTCGCGTTTCTCTGAAAGACTGGGCAATTGGATATGCTTACGAAAAGTAACCATTTCTTTCAAACCCATTCTTTTGCGTAAAAGATTAAAGAGTGTCATATCTTCTCCATACTCTTTGGGTAGTCCTTTAGTAAATTCTTTAAAATTACCTTCTGCCGCGGCGGCTCTCATTTTAGAAGCGCTCATACCAGAAACATCTTTGGAATCAGCGTCTCGTTCTCCAGCAGAAACGATTTCAATACCATCTTTAAAGTCATAAAAGCCATGACGACCTTCAACGTCGTTATACTTCTTAAGAAGCTTATTGAAATCTGAAATTCTATCGGAGCCTACAACCATTTTAATCTTAGTAAACCCTTGGCCATGAAGAGCTGATGCGATATGCAACACAGTAATTGCCTTTTTATCTTCAATAATGTTTCGGCCGTGTTTTGGAAACATTTTGCGCATTACACGAATCTTTTCTTTATATGTAAGAGGATTCTTTTTTGGATCAGAAGAGTGTGACGCGTATATTCGGTACTGGTTACCCTTTGCAGTTTTTGCCACTTGGGCAATAAGCTTTCCGTGACCTGTTGTAGGCGGATTAAACCTCCCGAAGGTAAAGACTACCTCGTTTACCTTCTCCTCATTAAACTGTTTAAACGATTTGACCATTTTAATATTAGCACTGTTTTAACGCTCCCAACCTTTTATCACATCAGGTGAAAAATTATTTGTTGAGAATTCTAATCGATCGACCAGTTTCACCGCACCACTATTATCATTATCAATAGCAACAAATCCTTCGGATCCTGTCACTTTAAAACCATTACGGGTTCTAATAAAGGTGTCGATTTCTTTTAGACGATCTAATTTATTTATAATAATTAATTTAGCGTCTACAATAGCATTCATCAGCTGAAACATCATATCAAGGTTCTTTCTATTTTCCTTAGAAAAGAATTTCATTTCGTTTTCATTCTTCAGTGCTATATCTCGTTTGCCTTTATCACTTTTGCGCTTTTTGTACTCGGCCTTATGTTTTTTATCAAACCAAGCAATTAGATCATTTACGTGCTTCGAAGTGCTTTGAATCCGCTCTTTTTTACGGACAAGAGTATTGTTAAAAGTTTCGATCTTAGAAGCAAGACTCGGATTGTTTTCAAGTTCTTTAAGAGTAGTAGACTTAATCTTCTGAAATATTTTTCCAGCTTTTGAAAGCTGTTCAGTGACTTCATCAGTATCAACCTTTGTTAGCGTAGCAACTCCAGTCAAATCTTTTACTGGAAGATTAGCATCTTTACTCCACACTGAAGATTTACTTTTAAGTGAACGAATATCTACACCATAAGATGCGGTCATAGATTCAAATGTGTCACCTTTATAAGTTGTATGCCAAACTACTCCCAGATTAGCCTTTTTAATTGTCTTCGCTAAATCAGAGTTGGCAGGAACTGCATACACGAGGGTGTTAGGCTGAAATGTAATATACTTCTCACCGTCGATTGATTCCGCAGCAATATCACCCTTTGTAAACATAATATCTCCCTGAATAACGTTTTTAATACCAAGATCTTTAAGTTCATTGAATGCGATTACTAATTTGTCTGCTAAGTCTCCAGATGTGTCATCCCTGACATCCTTTTCTGATTTATATACTTTTGGTTCTTTGTTGAAAATACCTTTTTTCGCCACAAAAAACTTACCGTCTGATGGATCAATTCCGGCAAATACTGCTGGTGCGCCGTCCCATTTGACTGTTACATTTGTTGATACACCGTTCACCTTACCAGCAATCATGTCTCTCAATGACCGGAGTGCAAGAATAGCTTCTCGAGAACCTTTAACACCACCGTAAATGACCCTATCTTCGATATGAGTCATGTGCGTATTTTTACCGTCTTTAGATGCTTCAGTTATGTAATCGCTAAACGTTTTCATGCGGGATTCTTGTATTGAAATCTTGAGATCTGTTGACCCGCTTTTATAGAGGCGGTGATACTCCATTCTATTTATGCAAAAACAATCACCAACATTTAGTTCTTTGGGAACTGCATTGTCCATTTGAAATGACCACCCATGTCCTTCTAGTACTCTGATTTTGCGGTGCGTATCATCGCGATGCCATACTAATTCTGAAGATTCGACACCAGCTTTAAAGGTTCGAATCTTCATATCGTTTTTTATTGTATCTGTGTATGGTTTATTCATATTACCAAAAGAAATTGCCGCCGCCTTTTAAACCAAGCTCTGATGCGTATCTCGGAAGATTGCACGACCAATAGCCAGGTGTTGTTTTATCTTTTTTGGCTGCACAATTATGACGAGCAGCAAATGCCTTCCGGGCCGCGGGGTCGTTAATCTTTGCCTGAAGTCCGCTTTCAGCGTCACCGAATTGAACCTTAATTACGTTCCCTTTATCGTTCTTAACGTACACGTAGAATTTTTTATCACCACCACGTTTAGGTTCGTTGAGTTCAACTTCGCGGCCTTTATATTCTGCCTCATTAATCAAAGGATGATCAAGTGGAACTTCAACACCTTCGTACATTGCCAGTTCTCCGATATCAGTGGATAAAAGATACTGATCAAAGTCACTCAAATTAGTAGACTCATTAAGTGACCGGGCATATCTAAAGAGCTCATAATAGTTCTCGGAATGCGGCCGGAAGATATTCTCAGAAATCGGAATTCCGTTTTCCTGGTGAAAGTGAAATGCTGCTTTTGTTTGGTTCATTACTTCTCCTTTAGTACAATGTATGAACTAGAGTCGCTTGTTGAGCTTCCTGCATAGTTAATGATTTGGGTGATGAATTTGTTTGCCTTTACACCACCATTTGAGATGAGATTTAAAACGTATAAACCTCCTAATTTTCCATGAGCCCAAACAGCGGGAGCTTTCATACGTTTAAGCTCTTTGTTGACTGCGCTCTCAGTAATTTTCTTATCAAACACTTGTAGCATTTTAGTGAAAGAAGCAATTGCCTTTTTATCTCCTTTAGCAATTAACTGCGCTTCTTTTTTAATGGCAGATGTTTTAGGCAGCTGCTCTTTATAAATCCTCTTTGCGGCATCAGTCATAACACCCCAAGAAGCTCCGCCACCTCTTGCACCCTTACCCTTAATCTCAACCTTATGAGAACCAAAAGCTGAATTGTCTCTGAGATCAAGTTGCCCGTCTTTGTGCGTAATATAATTAGCTTTAGTAGTATACCACTCTCCTCGCTTTAGCGCTTTAATGTGACCGCCAGTGAATTTGTAATCTTGCGTTTCTGGAGGGCGTTCAACGTTTTTTTCAACACCTGTTACACCTTTTGAAACTTTTTTCAACGAAATACCGACTAGTCTTTTTTGCAAATAGAGATCTAGGATATCGTCGTTCATTCCTTCGACTGTGGCTTTGGAAATTTCTTCAATTTTAAAATCGCTATCGGCAATCCAAATATCGCCAGGATTCCATTTATCATCCGGCAGTGGTTTAAAATCGTTATTTTTAAAGGCGGTATTCTTTACAGAGTATATCGCTTTCATCACTTTGTCATCGCGATGAAATGACATTCCCTTTTCGATGATTGAATTCTTAATAGCGTATTGTGCGCAAAGATAAGATGACATCTTCCAACTATCATCAATTGATAATACTTCCTTTATAGATGTTTTGCCAACGCTTACCTTTTTAAAAGCTTTAGTTAAAACTTTATCAGTAAACGATTCAATAGGCATTGCATGGCCAATATCAAGCATGGCGGCCATCCAGACGCATTGTGCTGATTCACCGATTGCTGTCGAAGCGGTTCCTCCACCAGCTCCAGATCCTCCACCAAATTCTGCTGTTTTAAACAGATCGGAAGAAGAAATTTCTTTACCTTTAGCACCGATTAGTTTAAAAGGTTTATTATCCTTTTTAAATTGCTCAATAGCGTCTAGACCAGCCTGGATATCAAGCACCAAAAACTCTCCAGCATTCTTTGCTAAGGCGAGAGGCTGTTGTTTACGTATTTTATTGGCAAGAATGTCGATTCTTGCCACACCCATATTCGGGCCGCCGGAAGCAGATTTCTTAAGCTCTGCCGGAGTGAGGCTGGTACCCTCGGTTAAAAAATTATAAAACGATTTTAGATTGAGCATTTCCCATTAAGTAAATTAAAGTATAATTCTATTTATAATAAAAAGCATTTTAATAAAACGCCCAATTCGATTTTTTCCACTTACTCTGCTCAAACCAACGAACAAAAAGGCCTCGTTCTCTCCCATGAGCTTCGATCTCCCATGGGAGATCATAGTAGTTAATTCTAGTCGTGTTTATTTCGGTGCCTTTCCATTTACAGTATTTATTCGATCTTGCAAGATCCTTTAATTCGCCTCGTGCGTACTGCTTAACATGAACCATTTCATGCGCTGTTGTTTCTAACATATCTTGCCGGGACTGCGACGAATCAACTCTAATCGTAAACTCGCGTGGGCGGCAACTGCTGTCTTCCCATATACAATCACCCGCCAAAGACTCTTTGCTCTTTAAATTGGCGATAAGGTGGATGTGTATGTTTACCTTATTCTTTAAACGCGGCAGGAGCATGTCGATCGCATATTCTGCGATTGAAATAACCATAGCCCTTTTGATTTTGCCTGATCCTGTAACCTTAACCATTCTGATTATTCATTTATTATAGCACAATCTTAGTAGCTTGTACAACACTTTTTCACATAACCGCGGTTTTAGGTGTTTTCAAGCCAGATCAGATTTTAAAGGCCGAAAAGTCGTTATTCGCGGTTGGGGCGGGTGCAATTTCATCGCTGAGCAGTGTTTGTGCACTGTCTTCGCAATCGAATAAGCGCATTTTTGCTCGGTCGATGCCTACGACAAATCTTTTATTTTGTGTAGGGTCATTGTAGCGATTCTTCAGCTGTTTAATCATAAGTTGATTCGAGGCTTCTAGCTGTTCAGTTGAAATCAGCGCGAGCATTAAATCAGCAGTAGCAGGAAGACCAAATGACTCTGATGTATCTGTCAGCTCTACATCAGTATTACCAAAACCTGAACGAGTGACTTGAGTAGCTGACCAAATTGGAACATCGTGCTCAACAGCTAAACCTCTAAGTTCTTCAGCAATTGCTTTGATAAGAGAATATGTATTAACAGAACCACCTAGGCCTTTGATTCTTGATGATCCCATGATGTTAAGATAATCAACATAAATGACGTCAGGCTTAAAGTTCTTCTTAAGCCTAAGCTCATCAAACAAAGCTCTAAAATGGCCGGTATGGGCTGTCGCTGTAGGATATTCTTTTACGATGAGTTTGCCTCTAGACTTCTCCTTGAGTTTGTTAACCTTGGTATCAAAAAGTTGTTTAGGCAACGTCTCAAGTTGATCAATCGGGACATCAAGTAGATTTGCATCGATGCGCTCAGCAATCCTTTCTTCTGCCATTTCGAGAGTAATGTATAATACGTTGAGTCCAGCGGCGAGATTGGCACTAGCAAAGTGACACATTGCCAAACTTTTTCCCACACCCGTACCTGCCAATATGATGTTGAGAGTTTTATTCGAAACACCACCTTTTGTAATGGTGTTAAGGAGCGATATGTCGAAAGGTATTTTATCTTCTTGAGCATGATAGAAATTGTATCTTTCTGTTGAGTTTTCAAAATAATCGTGGCCAACATTCGTATCAAAAGACACTTGAAGCGCCTTGGATAAGATTCCGGGGATAGCACCATCGGTTAGTTGTTTCTCCTTTCCATCGATGATGCTTATAGATTTAATGATTGCAAGATAGACCGCTCTATGCTTGCACCACTCCTCGGTAGAGTTCAGTAGCCATTCTCTGTCAACCTTCTCATTATTTTCCAAATCAAGTATGACATTGTGTATTTCATTGCTATTGGGCTTATTTATACAATCGGACTTTTGAAACTCAACATCTAACGCGGAAGACGTAGGCAATTTGTTATAATTGCCTAAAAACTGCAAAATAAGCTCATAAACAGGCTTATATTCGTTCTCGAAATATTCTGGTTTTAAGTGAGGCAGTGTCTGCCGGCAAAATTCTTCATCACTCGTTAGGTTCTTTAGTATCAGCTTCTGTAGATTCGTCATTTAGTTGGTCTTCGATTAGAGAGATGAGTATATCTCCCATAAAGTTTTTGAATGTTTTCGATTTCTCGAGTTTGGGTTTTTTCTTTCCTTTAGGAACTTCATTGATTGTAAAGTCAAACTTTACAATTGGGTCTTCTACCGTACCGTTGATTGCAACTTTACCGTAAGTGTATACTACACCAGTATAGGGGCCTTGTAAAACCTTTAATGAATACAATTCGCTATCACCTTTTTCAACAAATTGGATATACCGGTCAACATTTACTTTATTCGCTGGCATCTTTAACCTCCTCTGCTACCATTTCAACTGTACCAATCTTAAACTTCTTTTCAATAAAAGAAGCAAAGTCGGTTTTTTCAAATACAGGTGTCCAAAACGCCTTTTCAAGAGTTTGTTTTGCACGAACATTACCAGACAATTCTTCTTGACTTGCAGGATTCTTAGCTTGATACCAACCATTTTTAGGTTTGACTACATAACCGCCGTCTATTGCAACATTGAGTAGGCCAGACCATTTTTGAATTCCGCCTTCCCAATTAACTGAAATTGGGATTTTAGATTTTTCTTTTACAAATCGCGATTTTTCTACGTTAATCACGAAGTGATAACCTTTAACCTCAGTACCATCTTTATCCTGCTGACGGCCGATAATCCAAACATTATCAGCTGAATACATCACACCAGTTCCACCAGAAACAACTGCTTTAGGAAACATGCCCTGCTCCATGTATGTGTGATTAATAGCAAGAAGTGGAATATCTTTAATTGTAAGTGTAGGAGTGATCATGCGGAACAAACCCTTCAACGCTTTTGCGCGGGTCATATCAGCAACTGACTTCATGTTTTCAGCATCTTCAACTTCTTTTTTAGAAGCAATGTTGCCTACAGAGTCAATTACAATAATTACTTTATCTTTGCGCTCAATCTCGTTTAGCTGATGAACAATATCGAATTTTAGTTCTTCGATATTTGTGACGGGCGTGTGGAGAACACGCGATGGATCGATGCCGAAGGATTCAAAGTAAGATTGTGGAGATCCAAACTCTGAATCATAAAACATTAGAATTGCGTCGGCGTGCTTTTTAAGATACGCTGCTGCCATCAAAAGGGCAAATGATGTTTTAAAGTGCTTTGAGGGCCCGGCCAGAACTGTAAGTCCTGACGCAAGGCCTCCATCAATGGATCCTGATAAAGCAACGTTTATCATTGGTACTGGTGTTGCGGTTAGCTCTTTCTCAGAAAAAAGCTTTGATTCAGAAAGGATCGCGACTCCCGCCGACCGGGACGATTTTTTTAATTTATCTAAAAGTGACATGGTTTCTTAGTTGTGGATATATTATAGCATGAAACGCGACGCGTGTACAACACATAATCACACTTCATTACCTGTTTTAGTTTACTAAATAAGTTTTACACATTTCTGTGTACATTTGAACACTTAAATCGTTCATTTCTAGAACTTTTAAGTCTGACGGGTGGTATTTTAGTGTGTTGAATGATTTTACGAGGCCTAAACCGAGCATGGCTTTCTGCCTACCGCGGGGATGATCTTTTATCCCACACGAAGAAAAAACTTTATCGCGGTCAACGTGATCGTAATGAGATCCAGGTCGTACATAGTTTTCAACCCATCGAATGAAATCACAGCATACATCTTCTGCATTATATGGAACAGATCCTAAATCCTCGTAAATCATGTCCATCACAGAGTCTAAGGTTTTTTCATCTCTCTTTTTACCTTCGATTAAATACGAAATGCACTCTACTGCATTTGTTCCGTAATAAAAATGCGACTCTCGGTTTACGAACATTGGAAACCAATCTGCTAGGTCCGCTAAAAAGGCAGCGTATTGAAACTTGTATCTGCACAGCCCGTTTCGCTCATTCCACTCAAACATCCAATTTCCCATTTCTCTAAAGTCCCGCTTACCGCCGCTTTCTAACCAAGAGGCCATCTCATCGACAAGCCTTGGTACATATGTGGAAAGATAATAATCACCACCTCTTTTGTAACCTTCCGGAGGTTTAGGAAACTTTGGAAACTGATAGCCAATTGAAGTGTAAAATGTTTTACGATAATGCGGAACCATTTTTGCCATTTCTTCAACAGTATCACACTGGTATAAATCAAACAACATTGTATTGTGATACCCTGAAGGAATTGTTCCATAGTTAATAGCAGAACCAGTAACCCGGTGAAGAAGAAAAACGTATAACCATTCTCTAAGACCGTACACGTCTTTGCGGCTATTCCATTTCTCGATCATGTACTTACGCTTTTTGTCAGCGTGGCCAGCATTAATCTTATCGTGATACGGATGTTCCTCTGATTCGCCATAGAAAGCGTCATTGACAATCTGTGAGAAACCCGCGAGCTTTCTTTCAACAACATCGTAAAGCTGCACGCTGTTCATTAAGTCATCACTTGTTGAACCCTCATAGTCGTTCCAGCCTAAGTTAGTTTTAGCTTGTTGATCTTCAGCTAGTTTATAGTAACGCTTAAACTCCTCGTAATATTTAGTTGTTTTCATTTTTAGGCCAGTCTTTGTAACTTTCAATTGCATCACACATTGTTTCATCCTCTAAAACAGGTTCCGCGCCTACATTCCAAAACAGAATGTCCTTATCTGAGTTCTTTGGAATGTACTTCCAAACTTTGCCATCATACGTATCTATAGTCGGAAACGGCGGTAGATTTTTTGGCTTCTCTGAAGCAGTAAACGCAAGAGCTTCAGAAATAGGTTCTGCTCTTCCAAGTTCGCCTGCTTTCATATTTCGTGATACACACACGGATGTAAATTTAGTTTTAGGCCAAGTGATTTGAAGGGCTCTTGTGAGTACCCCTGTAGATGTTGCGCAATACACTTCGTCCGGTGGAGTAATACGAGAAGCTGATTTGACAATTCCTGCGGTTACCATTTCATGCTTTAAACCCAATGGAACAAAAAACGCGTTATCACGCTGATCCGCCCATTTCTTTGCTATTAGATTTAAGTTCGGCATGGCCGCGATACGATGAAAGGAGTATTCACAGCCACGTTCAATGCAGCATGCTTGATGACGCGATATACGCTTGCTAGAAGGCATAAATAACATTACTTTTTTGTTATGGCGTTTTGCGACATCTAGTAATGAAACGCCGGCTAGTCCTGTGCGGGGTTGAACATAAACAATCGTGTCGATATGTTCAGGAAGAGATGAAATTAGACAATCACCTCCACGCACTTTAGAACCAACGAGGAGGTCATCTCTGACTACTCTAATTCCTTCGTGTTTAGTGATCTTGGGTAAGCCATAGGGGTCTTCCCAGGTTTCTGCTAATTTAAGATAATCTATTTTAGCATCTTCAATTCCAAATAAGGGAGAAACGTCCTTATTAAATCCATCTATTACGTGCTTATTGTGTGGCATTCTGTTATGAAAAAAATTCGTTAATACCCCAGTTTTCTGTGCGGTAATATGTTGGTGCGATATGAAAGCTAGATGACAACTCCATGTGTGTTTTAGCATACTTCTCGGGATCCATGCGATACCAATCTGATGGAGGGCCGACAATGTGATCTGGAGACAAATGATCGGTAATTACCGTTATAAATTCACCGGTCAATTCTTGGCGTTCTTCCCAAGAACCATAGAAAGGTGTTCCTTTATAAAATCCGCTTTTTGGTATTCTCCTGCCTTCAAACTCAACTGGTACCGGCTTCGCGAAAAGCGGTTTCTTAGTTATCGAATATGCCTGATCAACATATTCTTCGATCATTTTCTGAAGACAGGTTTTATGTCTGGAGAAATGATGCCTGATATCAATTGAGCCTAAGCAAAATGTGACTGGGATATCTATAGCATCAATACCTCTCATCAATGATTTTAAGCCAGCCTTTAAAGCACCATGAAGAGTTTTGCCGTCATTGCGGAAGATAACATCACCCTTATTTGCAAAGGCAATACTATGAGAGTCGCCTACGGTGATTCCCCTTTTCGCGTTTTCGTGATCTTCCATTTTAAAAGAAGATACCATTTTGCATCTCTTAGAAACGGTATCACACCAATCTTCTGTTATTCCAGCGTATGTTGTATTTGCACCGATGCGCTTTTTAAGCATCTCGCCATAGTCAGGCATGTCATGGTCTAACGAGATAATATTATCCGATGTCATGACCCTGTTAATCCTGTCATAAACGTCTTTGTTAGCGCCGCCGAAGAGATTTAGTGTTCCTCCAAAGTTCGCCCCATGTTCAATATAAGTTGTAGCATTGAACCGCTCACACTTGTGGTCAATAGCAAGATCAAGCAGTTCAGACCATTTTTTAGCCCATCCGTGAACATGGGACTTACCGTTTATAGGTATGTTCGAAATAGGATTGGTAATCATCTCAGTCCTTTTTAATTGCCCGATTTAAGAAATCTCTATCAGGGTCTTGGCCTTCGATTTTTCCACGTGAGTACGCTACAGCAAATGACGAGTAATTAATTAAATCTTTAAGAGAATCTTCGATAGACTCAAAGTTTGGTTCGTACGTTGGATCATTTTCCATAGCTTCAATAAGAGACCACAGCCTAATAGTTTTAGTATTAATCAATTCCATAATCGACATTACGCCTCTAGGATAATAGTCTGCTTGCTTGATCCGAGAATTGGGATTTTGGTAATCCTTAGATTTTTTCACTTGAATGTCTGAGCATTCCTTAAGTACTTTAATTGATTCCTTTTCCATGTTGGTACATATTATACACTAAATTGGCAACGTTGTAAAACATATTTTGCTTCGTTCCAATAATATTTTCCGTACAGAGAGTAATCTGCGGTTTTCTTATTACCGAGAAACACGTACAAAATATCGGGAAATCCTCTCCATGTTTGTAACTTGGCCTTTTCGGCCCTTTCCAAAACAAATGGAACATAATAATCTCCTTCAGTAACTTTAATTTCAACCGAGTTACCTTTGGTGTTAATCACATCTTTATATTTACGATCATCATCAGTGTATCCACACTCTTGAATAAGATAAACTTCTGCGGCGTGGCCATACAAAGTAGTCTCTAAAATATTCTGAAACGTTCTGCCATGACGAGTAGTATCTTTCGAATAAATTTCAGCCGCCTCGGCCTCAGCGCGATTAAGATAAAACTCTTTGTTTAGTTCGGCTGCGTTAAATTTCATGCGTCACCCATTGCTGATGACGCGAGTTGCATCGCATTTTCATCACTGATTATTTTTTTAGTGCTTTCGCATATATAGCTTTCGATAAAACTGAAATGCCGTTCGTAAACATGCAAAGAACCGACCTGCCACGTTATATTTCCTGCGATGTAATTCATCTCACCAAGTATATTTAGATCATTTACTAATTTATCTAAAACGTACTTCTGCCATGCGTAGTCATTGCGATAGCCAAAAACGACATCGTTTGAACGCATTTGCACCACTGCGTGAACTTCGTTTTCTCTGATAACGTATTGCACACCGTTAGTACAAATAAAGTCAGACATTTCATCAACGCTGAAATCTTTGTGCATTGACGGTCGCTGATAAATCATAACAGCTCGCCGAGAGTTAGTGTCGCACAAAAGCTGTTGAAGAACGTTACGATATTGATTACCATTTTCTTCGCTGAATACAAGATATCCATAATTAGAATTAATCATCCCGCCTTTCGAAGAAATCATTTGCCAGATAGCTGGTGTTTCACCTGGAATATCATTCACGCTAAGGCTTTGCGAATTATACCACGCTATCTCGCGATTAATATACTCATGATTTGGCTTACCGAAGATTGCGGTTTCATCAGCAATGAACGATGACCCAACTAGTTCAATCGTTTTTACACCAGTTTTGTCAGTAACGAAATCATTGTTGACGTATAAGTCGACAAAGAGATCGCGGATGTGTTTAACTTGTTGCATGTGCATATTCTACTAAGTTTCCTTGATGATGTACATACCTATTTACAGTTCGCGGAAAATATTAGGTTTTCTTCCGGCTTTGGATTGATAACACGAAGGTCTTTCAGTCCATATGGAATAAGGTAAATTAGTTGTATTTGCCTTTTTCACATCTTCAGTTAAAGCGCGGTCGCAGTCTACGCCAAATTTTAAGCATGTAGATTCTTGGCACCAGGTTCTGTCTTTATAACAAATCATTTTATTCAGGGCTTAATTTCGTTCAGGGCTTACCACGATATAATCATGGAATTTTTTGTAGCTATCAGCATACTCGACACACGATTTAAAGTCACCGGCATGGTCAACATACGATGAGTCAACCACATAATACGGGCCGTTCGGAGCTGGGTATTTTTCTGAATTCTTCACCAAATGGGTGGAAGACATTCTCCATCCTTCTGAGTTTTTTCTAACAATTGTTTTGAACTTAAGAGTATCAGAAGGATGAGAATCTTTTTCAAATGAAGATACCATCTTATCAATCTGCCACTTAGTTAAAAAAACATGTGCTTCAACTTTTTCTGGGTTCGTCACGATAACCTTTTCTACGATCTCAACATTTTTGGGTTTGTGTGTATTCCAAAATGTTACACCCCAAATAGGGATAATTAAGCCGAATCCTAATAGTATTGTTCTTTTCATAATATGATATTTTAGAGAATGAATATTAAAACCAATTCTGTACTCTGGCCTCGTCGTGCTTATCGAGAAGGTCTTCGAGTTTTTTAGAAATCTCTGGATCGTCTGAACTAGTCCATCCGACGAGGAAACAAAGGTCATCGCGCATCTGGGTTGCAGCACTGCGCTCTTTTACAAACTTATCAAAATCTGTATCTTCTTTAGTTGCTGTGGCAAGTGGTTGTGTGGTTTTCATATTCATAGTTTCTAGCTTGATTATGCATATATTTTAGCACGTTTTTTAGCAAATGTACACAACATTTTTCTAAATACCGCAGATTTTGCCGAATTTGCCGCAAAATTGTCTAAAAATGCTAGGATGATACACTTTTGAGAGCAAAATCAATAGCTCTTGCAGCTTCAAGTTTCACTGGTCGGCCTTTGTACCAACCTCCATTTTCAGAATCTATCTCTCGCACAAGCGACTCGATATCCCCTGGAGTGATTGGATATTTCTTGCGAATTGCATTTGCTGCAATACTCATCATAATTCTATACATATGGTGATACCAGCCAGATTGATTAATAGTAACATACTCAGACACTAGCTGTTTATTTACAAATGGGCAATCCCTATAAGAAGACCAGCAGATGCTAGTATTTGTAAGTTTGTTTGCGTAGTGTTTAGCAAGTTCTTTCTGTATAGATTCCGGCAAATTGTCGCTTAAATTATTACTCGAAGAATTGACAAACGAATGTTTAAGCATTAATTTATCGGGATCTAAAAATGGTCCGTCATGTGTAAATATGAAATTGTACGCATTAGGATACTGTGCTGGAACGTAATACATTCTAGAAAGATCTTTAGTCTGCGGATCTCCAAGGGAGTTGTATTCTTTGTTTATCGCAAACCACAAATGCTTTATCTTTTCAGCTTCTACACGCTTCGTCAATGGGAAGACGATCCTGAACTTTGGTTTTTCTTTCGATGAAGATGCAGAGCTATAGCACACGAATCTATTACCCTTAAAGGTTTCGATCGTTTCTTCAAAAGAAGCTTCATATTCATCAATGTCCATAGCAACCCAACTAGCCCACTGAAGCACATTGCGATTGGCACGAGTGGTACCTTCATCATACGTCGCGGGAGTAATAAGAGGTGATCCATTTTTTCTTTCTCCTTTTTTTGGTTTATAACCTGGTTGTTTACTCAGTGAATATAGCAAATCCTCAAACTCTTCCCATTTGGAAAAAGCCATTCTTCGATGGGTTTTATTATCGAAAATCGAATTGAATATTGTGAGAGAATACATCTTAGGAAATCTTTTTCAAATCGGCATGATTGCCTTCGTGAGATGGAGGTACCCATCCTTCAGGTTTAATCAAATCTGGAAGGCCAAGCGGATTTGGTCTAGTTTCTTTTACGCCAACTTCTTTATTCATATTTGCTTCTAGAACTGCATCCCATGCTTTATTCGCATCGACACCAAACGCATCGAGTGTACCAATAGCTACAACACAAAGATCAATAAGGCCATCAACTAATTCTTCTGCGTCGACGAAGGCCTCCTTATCTGATGCTAGTTTTGTTTCATTTAATTCCTCCTCAAGGAATTTTACACGAAAGTTTAAAAACCTGCGTAAGTCCGATCTAGTCATTTTTTTAACTGCAGGACGTACACCATATTTCTCATGCATATCGTTTATATCTTTTACCCAATCTTTACTCATATTATTAATTTAGTTGTATTATACAGTATTTACGTAGTTATGTAAATACTAAAAGAAGAATTCTTGAAGGTCAGCACGAGGTTCAGCTGACCAACCGATAGCATCAAGGATAACACCAATAGGGTCTAGAAATGTCTTTTGAAACTGCATATCGTAGTTGATGTACTTATCTAATCCAAGCTCAACCGGTAGATGACCAGGAAAGGATACCACATTTTCTTGAATAACGTTTGGAACCATGAGGTACAGGAACTTGATTTTATCACCGTTCTGAATGAGTTCATACTTCTTTTCAAGCGCAAGGGATTTTACTCGGCGGTTGTAAAGCAGAGAACCTCTAACGTGAATAGGCGTGCCTTTACTATATATTGTAGAGCGGGATGCCCATTTAGTTATATTGTTGACACCCCGCGGGAATGCGACCTCATCTGCCGGTAGCGTTTTAAAGTGATCCTTGAACAACTTAACCGCCTCTTGTGTCTTAGACTCATCACCACTCATAATGATTTTAAACATCTTATTCATCGCTTCTCGGCAGATTTGCGGAGTTGAGGATTTTACTGCTTCAATACCCATTATCTTAATACGCGGCTCAGCATATTGCACACCCTCGTTGTTGTGAACATTTAGAATGTATCTTTTCTTAGCAGTCCATATACCGCGGTCGGCGATCGCTTCGCGCTTCATCACCATACGATTTATGTACGCATTTGATTGCTCAGCGAATTCTCCAAAAGTCTTTTCGAGCATAGGCTCGATTGCTTTACTGCCAAACTCGTCGAGAAACTTAATAGGATCATTCGGTTTAAACTTCTCAATAAGGTCGTTGACACAAATATAAAGCGAGTCCGTGTCCATAGCAATAACGCGATCTTTAGACTCTCCGATAAATTCATCAAGGAAATCATTAACGTTTTTCTCTCCGTGCTTAATGACAGCTTGCCCGGTTAGTGTGATCCCAGATGCAATACGCAAATCAAAATATCTGAAATATTTATTACCCATTGCGCCATACAAAGAATTAAGCAGAATTTTGATTGCAGTCTGTAGAGTTTCTAACCGAGCAACTTGGCCAGATGTGTGAGCATAGTCTTTACGTTTACGCTTTGAGATAGTTTCTAGTTTAGTTTTAGCCTCGAGCATCTCATTCTTAACTGTTACACGTTTTGTGTACAACTCTTCAACAATCTCGGGAATGATGCCTTTCTTAGCTTTACTGAATACCGCACCATTTGACGCTGTTGCACCTTCTGCTCCGGGCATAGACAAAAGTGTTTCGGGCGACATATTATATTGCACAATTAAGTTCGGATACAGCGAGTTTAAATCGAACGACATTACCCAATCGTGCATTCCTACTTGGGGCTTTTTGACATAGCCTCCTGGAAATGCTTCAGTGGTCTTTTCCTCTGAAGGAAGTACTGCTATTTTAGAACGAGCCAAGCGGCGGAAGATAATAGAGTCCCATATTGCAGTCGTTCCGAGAGTATCCTGGTAGTTTACACCGCCGAGATATGCCATAGTCATGACCAACGTAATAAGACCAAGCTTATCTTCCATACGTTCAATAAGCTCAACATCTTTAATGTTGTAGTCAACAAACACCTGAAAGTCTGCATCATACAGATCACGAAGGGAGCCAATTTCAGAATAGTCTAGTTTCTTTTCATCAAGGACAACGCTTGAAATATGATTGAGAGAGTACGACTCTTGATTACCGTATGTGTAAGCAAACTTTTTAAAGAGCTCCATGTAATCGAGATGTTGAATACCTGCAATATCAAACGTTGTTCGTACTGTGCCTTGTATGCGGATATCTTTACGCTCGATCTTACGCCATGGGGAAAGACACTTAACTCTTTCCTCGCCTAGTAAGAAGACCATGCGGGAAGTCATATACGGAATATCGAAGAAGCGAGTGTTCCACCCAGTAATAATATCTGGGGTATTTTCAGGAGTAGACCAATATTCGATGAATGCATCAAGCATTGACATCTCGTCAGCGTATTGCCGATACTCGATCTTAAGATGTTTTAGCTGTGTGATTTCTTCGTTGTAAGGCTTAAGCCCCCACACGATGTAAGTGTCTGATCTCGAGCTCTTGTAAGCGATTGTGAGAATCTCGTTGATCGGATTGTCAATCTCAGGGAAGCCATCACCAAAGGAGGTTTCAATATCAATAGAAGCGATATCAATTAACCGTCGGTCGTAAGGAATTTCACCCGGAAACTGCCCTTGGATGAACGCAGGAATATGCCGTTCGTTACCATATAGCTTGAACTCCGGGACTCCTTCGTACGTTTTCTTAAACTGCTTTAGCTCCGACATGGAGCTAAATTGCAGAGGCTCAACTGGAATACCATCTAAAGATTTCCAAGTTGTCTTTTCTTTTTTCGATTTTAAATAGAGCGTTGGTTTGTATTTGATGCGGTGAGTTACTTTCTTGCCATCATCATCATAACCACGATATAAGAGATTGTTAGCAAAACGCTCGACACTTGTGTAAAATCCACCTAGATACATGTAAGTATTATACTAAATCTGTGGAATATGTAAATACTAAAGTGGCTCTTTTTACAATTCAAAGGTGAGAAGTTCAACAAATCCTAGCCCGGTATTAGTGCTTTGCGATGTGTCTTCGGTGCTTCCTAAAAAATCTCCAAGAAATTGAACTGGAGTTTCATTAGTATTTGTGAATGTTTCTGTGCTCATAATAAAGTAAGTGCAGCCCTGGTTCATGCATGGCAATCCCCAGGGCTGTGTTATTTATGCGTGTTACTCGTTTAAAAGTTCTTTCTTTTGATTAATTTTGAACCTTTTAGGTTTTTTCTCTTCAGGAATTCGTTTTTCTAAATATATAGATAGAATTCCATCTACAAGATTAACCTCTTCTAGTTCGATGTATTCACCGAGCGTGAATGTTTTATTAAACTTACGAGTTGCAATTCCTTTATGAATATATTCTTTATTACCATTTAGATCAACATCTTTAGATGCGACGGTAATAACATTTTCTTTTTGTTCAACGAATAAATCTTTCTCGTTAAAACCTGCAACCGCAATCGCGATTTCAAATCGGTCATCATCGTGCTTCACTACATTGTGAGGTGGATAACCAGATTGCTGTGTATTTAGTTTTTCGATTCTATCGAACATAGAGTCGAACCCGACAGTCCAGGATTGGCCTGGCCATGTTGTTGTATTTGTCATTTTTTTTATCTCCTTTTTAAGCGAGTTAATATTGCGGACTCCTTTCGGACGTCCAGTTTAAAAAGCTTCGTGCTTTTCAAAAGTTATTTATACGATTTAACGTTACCAATTGAGTATTTTGTTTCAAGATTCCATTCTTTTTTATCGCGATGCGAAATTATCTTAATCGACCTTAACGTTGTTTTAGGCTCGGCCTTAGAAGGTAATACTATTTCCAACAAACCCCAATCAGATAAAAGTGTAGAAATTGTGTTGCGGCGACTTAAATCATCTTCTGTAAAGTTAGAAGGTTTTCCATCTAACAAAAATAGTTCTTTAAAGTGAACAATGAAATAGCGGCCTTGCTTATGTAAAATGTGACAGCTTTGAAAAAGCGTGTTTGATTCTTTTTTAGAAGATACACCAATGCGTGTTAGAGTCTCTTTAATTTTTAGAAAATCATCGGGTTCTTCTATACGAATCTCAAGCATATCAGATGGTGCCCATTCTATAATATCTTCATCCATAGAACTATTTATAGAAATCTAACCTTCACCATAATCGGCGATTTTAAAAAGGTGTCTTAGGAGAACTCTTTAAAATAATATCAGCTCCGCAATAATTGGACCATGATTCTTGAGTATAATTGCTTAAACAGTAATCATACAATAGGTCTTCAATAATATCCGATGGGCCAGTGTACCATTCTTCTTTCTTCGCTTTGTCGTAGAGGCATTTGATTTGTTCTTCGGCTTGGGCGAGCATCTTTCTAGTACATTCTGCTACCTTTTTAACTTCTTCTTCAAATTCGGCAGTCATTTTAATTTTAGCGCTCATTACGTTTTATTTTTAAATTTGCGGATAATTAATCTAACGGAAATAGCGGCCGCGGCTAATATAGCAATTGTTTTTTTAAGCTTCATTGTCCTCCTTTATCGTGTTTTTTGTATAATTTGTTTATTTCTTTTGATGTGAAAATGGGATAAACCGCTTCTGCCTTTTCTCGAGAGTAGTCATATTCCTTTTGAATAATTTCAATATCTTTAGACGCGTTTTTCTTTTTACCCCATTTTGAAAATCTTCTTTTTGCCGTCACAATATGGCGATAGAAATCGTACTGCATACGATTAGGAAGTGTGTGATTAATATTTAACTCATTAGCAAACAGCACTGTATCTTTAAAATAAGAAAAGCTACGGTTAATGACAAACGAAACGTAATGCTTCTCAATAGAATCCGGGTTTGCCGTTTCTAATGATTGGTCAGCTTTACAATCCTTTAAAAGGTGCCTTCCTTTGCGTCCTTCATTGATAGATGTAATAAACGTAAATGGTGTTATATTGCTCATTTCCATTCTGATGATGCCATGATTTCAGTAAGACACGCAACCGTGTTTAGCTCTCTATCAGCTACAAACCCTACTTTATATTGGTAGTCAGCCAAAATAAGAATAATAGCAGGAATAGATTGCGGTTGTGCAAAATCGTATAGTGTGTCATAAATTCGGCGGAATATCACAGAAGAGTCAATGTCTGTATTATTGTTTACCCAAGAGCGCATGCTTTTAAAGTCCTTAGCCTTTAAGAATCCTACGAGAGCTGCAATGTTTTGATCCGATAAACCGATAAGAATGTCGGAAGTAATTTCACCAGACGATGCGTATCTTTGACATTCGTTGATTACTCTACGCCAATCCGGCGCATATCGCATAATCAATTCGGCGAGGATTTTATTGCTATAGTCAACCTTCTCATTAGTTAAAATGAACTGAAGACGTTTCATAAAACCAGCAGCAAGATCAGCCAACTGTTTTTTAGTAGTATTAAATTCTACAACGGAACATCGCGAGTGCAGTGGCTCAATAATTCTATTCTTAAAATTGCACGTTAGAATAAACCTACAATTAGAACTGAACTCTTCAATGAAACCGCGGAGAGCCGGCTGTGTCGACTGCGCATTGAGATAATCTGCTTCATCAAGGATTACAACTTTAGTTCCTCCGTTTAAAGAAACAGAAGAAGCGAATTGCTTAATCTTAGAACGCAGAACATCAATGCCGTTTTCTTCTGAGGCATTGATGACAATATAGTCGAGATCGAGTTGGTTACATAACGCTCGGGCCACAGTGGTTTTACCAAGTCCGGCAGTGCCAGTTAATAGCATATTGTGCATTTCTCCAGTGTCAACGATTTGTTGAAAAGTCTTCTTTAGACTTTCAGGAAGAATACAATCTTCGATAGTTTGGGGGCGATATTTTTCAACCCATAGGAATTCACGTTTACTCATAGACAAGTATATTCTACACTAATTTTTACGGATTGTACATAATAAATGGCTCCGAAGGTAGGGTTCGAACCTACGACCTAGTGGTTAACAGCCACCCGCTCTACCGCTGAGCTACTTCGGAATAAATGGAGCTCCGAGTCGGACTTGAACCGACGACCTGGTGATTACAAATCAACTGCTCTACCAACTGAGCTATCGGAGCTATTATCTTACTTAAAAATATTGGCTAATCTAGAGAAAATGCCAGGACTTTTAACTTCGATATATTTCACGACTTCTTTTTCAATTACCTTCGCTTCAGGCTCAGTAAATTCAACAGGGTATGTATCCTCTGGATTTCTTTTTGCACGGTTCAAAGCTTTCTCCATATCATTGTGAGTAAAGAGGTACGCTTCACCATTCTCAGCGAATACGTGAAAATAATTTTTAGAAGCGCTTGTACGCGATTTTTTATTTTTAACAAGCTTAATATAAGCTCTTTGGTTTTTTGTGCTACTCATAATAAAGGTTTTTTTATGTTAATTGGCCCGTTTAACAACATAGCCAGGTTGATATTTTATTTCTCACTTTCTGAAGCATCCACATCTCCATCTACTGGTGCAGATGGAGGGCGATTGGCTTCAACGAAGGTAGCAAAGGCAGTCCGTAGTTGGCCTACCAATTCAAGCTCAGGGCCCCTAAAAGCTCCACGCGTTGAGCATAGGTCGATAACTTCTACAACCTGCGCAATGTGCTGCAAGGAAATTTGTGCATCTTCAACTGGTTGCTCGGGAGCGGTTGGAGTAGATACACCTTCATCGTTGGTTTCTTTTTGTTTGGACATATTGTATGTTTTTTTTTCTTTTTAAGCAGTTTTTGACAGTACTAAGGTCATGAGTGTTTATTTGTTAAACGTTGAACTTTTTTCTAACGCAATCCAGTATTTTGCGTTATTAGTTTTACCAGTCCACTGTGAAATCAGTTTCGAACTAACTGAGATGTCGTAATCATCAGGAAGGATTTTAAGGTTAGAGATCAGGAATTGGAAGTCAAACGCTTGTTCTTCGCCATCAGCGATATCTAGGCGGTAACTATTTGCAGTTGAATTGTTGGGGTCTTTTACTTCGATGTAAACTTTATTACTGTCAGGGGTTGACGTAATTGACACAACTGAATGACCTAATGCGCCTCCAGCCTTTCTAATTTCTCCAATGATTTCAGTCGTGAGTGTAACATTAACATCACCATCTGGCATATTGACATCCTTTTCGGGAGATGTTAAGATCGCTGGTTCGGAGTATCGGTATGTGACTTCAGCCTTTGCATTTTTGATAGCAACTGCATTGACGCCAAAAATTAAATCAGCGCTTTCTATGAGATTGAGCGCAGAAAGAAACTCATTGAGGTCATAGATTCCTACTTCGCGATCAAAGACCTCAGGCACTTCTGCGCTGGCCATAATATTTTTTGCATCGGCAATTGTAGACAAGCGGTTTCCCTCTTTGACTACAAGGTTGGGGTTAATGTCGGAAAAATTCTTAAGAACTTCGATTGTGGATTTACTGATTTTCATGGTATGTTGATATTATACACTATTTTCTTCACTTTGTAAATAATTAAATTCTAATAGAAACATCATACAACAGATTGCGTGGGCCGCATGGTGAATTTCGGTTTCGCGATCATGAGTTTCTCCCCTTTTAAGTGCCCAAAGATGGCGTTGTGCTGCAGCAAAATAACGATCATCAAGGTTTTCGAGGTTTTGCCAATTGTGTCTGTCATATTTTTTAGCTCCATAAGTTAAAACCTTAGCAACGTCATCTAAGGCATTCGGCGGAATGAGACTGTAGTCAGGCTTTTCTGAATCGTATTTAATTCCGGTCATGTTGAGAGAGATTGTCCTGGCTCCGGTAAAAGAGCCAGGACGTTATAATCAGGTTATGAATTGCAACACTCGCTGCAAAGTTTGTTAACTATCTTCATTGAAGATGGTAGTATTATAGCACAAATTTAGCGGCTTGTAAACACCTTTTTAATCTATTTTTTCATCTGACTAAAGTTTTTGATCTTCTCAAACTCTATCTTCATAGGAAACTTGCCTTCTAAAAGATCTTGTTTATGAGAAATAATAAAGACATTGGTTTCTTTTCCAAGTGTATTTAGAATCTTAAGGAGATTGTCAACACCATCAGCATCCATACTTGAATCGAATGTCTCGTCTAAAATTAGTAAGTTTGTATTTGCGCTGTTCTTCATACGAGCGATCTGTCTCCATGAAAAAAGTAAACTCAAATCTATCCTTTGTTTTTCTCCTTCTGAAAATGAAGAATATGTGAATTCATCTCTATGCCGAGATTTAATTGTCTCATTAAATGAATCATCGAGATGAAAAAGAACAAAAAAGTCAAGGACCTGTAAATACTGGTTAATGAGCTTATTCATAATAGGAAGATACTGTCTGATAACTTTTGTTTTTATACCAGTATCTCTTAGCAGTTCACCAATAGCATCAAAGTAAGAAGTTAATGTAGTCTGCTCAAATCTAAGTTCAAGAAGTTTTAAACTTTTTTCCTTATCCTCTGAAAGTTTTGCTTCTGCCTCAGTAGTGTCTTGAACATCAGCCTTTTGCGACAAAGCTTCAACCCTGGTTTTAAGAATATTAATTCGTGTCTCATTTTGTCGGATACTGTTATTAACTTCATTAAGATGCACTATTTCAGTATACAGTTTATTTACTTCAGATTCAGATACTTTTAGTTGCTCTTTTGTATTGACATACTCTAAATTAAGAGTCTTAGCTTTGTTTTGGCATTCTTCATTTTTAGACGTTTTAAGCTCTACTGAAATATCTTGAGAACACGTTGGGCAGTGATCATTTTTTTCATAAAACTTAGACTCCTTAACAACGTCATCCATATTACGCTTAAGGTTAGAAATTTCTACAGTGTGTGATGTTTTGTTGCTTGATGCTTTTTCGTGATCTTCAACAGTAGTTTTGTAATTTAAATCATACTCTCGTTGGAGGTCTAAGTTACTACCTTCTAATACAGAAATTTCTTCGTTAATAGAGTTTATCTCCTTTGTTCTCTTTTCTTCTTGTGTAGAATCAATCTTCTTTAATTCACTAATATGCGAAGTTTGAAGTTTAATTGTTTCTTTAAGAATGTTTAGTTCATTATCAGTGTCGTTCATTTTATGGCGAAGAGCCATAATTTTTTCTTTAAGAACACCATTCATTTTAGTGAAAATGCCAATATCAAGTAGATCTTCAATTACGTTCCTCCGTTGATGCGAAGGCAATTGCATGAATGGGATAAAGTTTGAAGATCCCAAAACAACTACCTGATGAAAAGATTTGTGGTTGAGTTTTAGAATATTCTGTTCAATAATTTTTTGATAGTCGCGACTATGCGATTCCTGATTAAGCAACTTTCCATTTCGGTAAACTTCAAATATGTTGGGCTTAATACCGCGGATGATTCTGTATTCAATACTTCCAACGCTGAATTCAACTGTCGTTAAACAATTCTTATTATTAATTGAGTTTACTAATTGCGGCTTATTGATACTGCGATGCGGCTTACCAAAAAGTGCAAACGAAAGTGCGTCGAGCATCGTAGATTTTCCGGCACCATTTGAACCGACGACGAGAGTGGCAGAATCTTTGTTAAGATATACTGTAGTTTCGTTATTTCCGGTAGATAAAAAGTTTTTCCAAGTGAGTTTCTTAAATGTAATCATTATATATTGTCTAAGGCTTGCGCTTCAATCAAAAGTTCTTGCATCATTTTCTTAAGAACATTAGAGTCTAAATTTGTCTCTGTTGCATCGATATAGCTATTCAACAGTGTTGGTGTGTCGTCAACTTTTACGTCTTCATCATTAATCCTGTCTCCGCCATATTCGTCGAAGTTTTCTATTATCCTAACTTCATACGGGTTAAAGTCGTATATTTGCTCCATGAATTTATCAAAAACATACAAATCTTTTTTGTTGGTAACGATGACTTTTATATAAGTATCCTTTACTACGCTAGACGTTATAGCAGGGATGTTATCTTCATCGTAGTAAATTTTTTGAAAGAGAACGTTAGGATTTATAACAGCTTCAAGCTCTCTAGTTTTCGTGTCAAGTATATGGAAATATTTAGGATCATTCGCATCTGACCATGTTAATTGATATTGGGTCCCGAGATACGTGACATTACCTTCACTACTTTTAGTGTGGTAATGCCCAGAGTAGACAGCGTCATATCGATCAAGTAGCGATTTATCCATTCCATGAGATTTAATATTGGCATTGCCCATGTATTTAAAACCTCCTAGCTCAAGGTGTCCCATCAATATTGAAGCTTCAGAGGTTTTAATAAACTCCATTGATTCGTCATGGTTATCTTCACAGATCCATGGGAGTAAACCTACGTTAAGGCCTTCAAAATTCCTAACAGTAGGGGCCGTGTGAATATGAATCCTGTCGTTATATTTCTCTAAAATTTCCTCTAAAGAATTTAATTCATTTGTGTTTTTATAATAAACGTCATGGTTGCCTGGAATAATATCCATGTGCATGTCGTAATCATAAAGCTTTTTAATAAAGACTTCAAAATTGTGTTTTAAAACTTTAAAGTTGACAAATCTGCGATGATCAAAATAGTCACCAAGATGTACAATGTCTCGTATGTCATTTTTTAGCAAGTATGGAAAGAAAACCTCATCATAGAATTTAGCAGAATAATTTAAGAAAATATCAGACCCATTCTTTATACCCGAATGAGTGTCGTTAATAATTGCAATTTTCATACTAAATAAAATCGTCTAACAATCCATTAATATTTCTCTTGGTTACCGTTTTCTTTTTGTATTTTTTACCGAAAGCTTTGATCGCTGAATCGCGATTTCGGATCATCTGCGACTTATACCTAACACGGTCAACAATGCCGCTAGCATCTGCGTAGGTACCTACTTCCATAAATCCGGATGCACCTGCGTGTTCCATATAAAGTTCTTTAATATCCTGATGCTTCTTTTCTTTAGCGATCCTTCTTAAAAAGGCATAATACGTAATCTGCGTGAAATAAGCAAAGGCGTTTGGTAAACCAGTTCTAGTTGCTTTTTTGACGTCATAGTTCATAATAGCTTTAATGCAGTTTTCCACAGCATCCATAACCATTTCTTCCCTGTATGTATATCCAGAAAAGTTAGGTTTGTGCGAGAGGCCTTCTGAGATCTTGAGAAAACAAGTTCCAATGTACTCAGTGATCCTAGGCTCTTCGACATCGTTGGCCCTCGCCTCAAGTACTGATTCAGTATATGCCACTACCGCTGTAGAAAACTCTTTATTGTTTACGTAGTGAGGTTTATCCTTAGCTTTCTTCTTCATAAGTTCTGTACATATTATACACCATTTTGAGCATTTGTACATCTCATAGTGGTACTATTTTAGCAGTTGTGCATTTTTTGATTTACATAGTTCGCACATCACTGTATAATAATTAAAAGCAAACAACCACTATCTAGTTATTGTAAGGATATTGCTTCATCCTCCATTCTAATGACTTAGAACTTGAGCTATAACCAACCGAATTATCCATATCATCCATATCGCCAATATCATCTACATCCTCTTGATTATCAACTTCAGGATAAAATAATTGATCTAATACGATTTTAATCTCCTTTTCAGTTAGAATACCATCTAAGTTAGTCTTAAGAATAAACCGATGATACTGAATTTGAATACTTGCTGAAGGCTGTGCGAATGCCATTATATTCGCATTAGAAATCGAAATTAAATCGTCCTCGTGAGCAATTAGCCAAGGTATAAAGAAGCAATCTCCTCTGCTGCCAATTTTAATCTCTATAGGTCGTGTCACATAAAACGATTTGGCATCGTTGTCGTAGTGATCCTCATTTGCAATGATGTGACTACCATCTGATAGTCTGTAGCTCATTAGATCAAACTCACTAAGATACTCCTGTATTGCTTTTTTATTCATACTGGAACCTCGTGTATTTTATAATTAAATTTTTCTTTAGCATATATCTTAACACGTTCTACAGCGTGATTAAGTGTGTAATTTTTCTTCTTTTTCCAAGAAAGGTCATCAGCCAAGTCGTAGATTGTAGTTCCTTGACCGTCCTCGGTTTTACGCAACCCCCGGCCTATTGACTGAAGAACCCGGATCTGCGATTTTGTAGGAGAGGCGAACATAATATTGTGGAGGTTAACTATATTTATCCCTGTAGAAAAGGTGCCTACACTTGCAACAATAATCGCATTCTTTTCATTCTCAGTAATTTCACGGATTTTCTCGCGTTCTTCAGCGTTCACCGCCCCTGAGACAAAAAAGACCTTTCTCCCGGATCCCTTCAGTCTCTCAACAAATGCGTTATACAGCGGCTTCCCGTGTTTCTGAACCAGATTGTAAAGAACCAGAGAGTTTCCTGATTGATCGCACGTTAGATTGACAATAAACCGGTTTCTTTTCTCGTGCGAAACAATAAAATCTATCTCGTCCTGGTATTTAATACCTCTACACTGCTTTCTTTCTTCATCGCTATACTTGAGGACAAGACACTGGATTTTTAACTGAGCAAGAGTATCAGAATCAATAAGCTCCTTTGTTGTTGTCACCTTATACACAGGCCCGAAATTGCCTTCTAAAGTCATCTGATTTGCTAAAGCATTATCGATTGTACCTGTGGTTCCTATTCTAAAGCCCGCGTTAACCAATCTGTTCATGATCGTAGTCAACGATTTAGCTTTAAATGTATGAGCCTCATCACCAACAACCATACCGTACTGCGCAAACCAAGATAACGGTAGCTTAATTGCGCTTTGCCACGTAGTTATGACCACCGAAGCTTCAAACCCGTGCTTTTCTTTACCCGAATATATCTTATGGACATCTTCTTCGGCATCAAACGAGGCATCCTGCCACGAGTATGATTCAAAATCTTTGTACATTTGTTCAACTAAAGAAGTAGTAGGGACGATAACTAATACCTTTTTGTCCATTTCACCGTTTAGATAATGGCGCATCATCATGTAAATGATCAGAGATTTCCCGGAACCTGTAGGTGAAATGAGTATAGCTCTTTTATTCTGCATTCCGTGAACAAATGCATCTAGCTGGTAATCTCTCGGGTTTATAAGTTTATCCTTTATGGATATCGTAGATTTTTCAATAAATTTTTCTAAGTCATCTCTTTCACAAAAGCTGGTGTTCTTTAACGATTCATCATGTTCCAGTTTATATCCACGCTCATAACAGAACTCGGCGACTCGTTTCATTAATCCGTAAGGGATCGTCTGAGATCTCGAATCATAAAGGCGTATCTTACCATCCCACAGCTTATTCCTATACGCGGGCATAAATTTGTATCCCTCAGCATAGAAAGTAAAGTATTCGCTCAACTCCATTAGTATTCCGCTGTCGTCAGAGCGCAGTAGCACTTTCGATTCGTCTTTCTTGAATGCTTTTATCATTACATCCCAGATGTAAACTTCTTAAATTCAAGAATATTCTTAACGTGTGTATGCCTCCATCGAATATTGCCCATAATTTCTTCGAGAGTTTCGACTATGGTTTTCTGGTAATCGATTTGAGCATTGATTTTAACCAAATCATCATCTGTAGAATAATACATTTCCATGTCTGATTTCATCGGTTTAGTGGAACCGTCGAACGGATCGTATTTCCACTTCCGCTTATCCATATCCTGTTGGGTCATTTTCCCATTGTAGTATAGCCACTTATCTTTTTTAGTAGCGTCACGCTCCATTTCCTTTTTCTTAAGCATTAGTTTCGCCATAGAAAATAGCTCTAAGTATTTAGAGTGTAATTTAGATGATTTAATCGTTTCGTCATCTAGGCACACATCATCAATAACTGCATCCCTTTTCCACATATTTAAAATGTCATTCAAATCCATAATATAAATTTATTTATCATTATTTTATGATAACAAATTCATCGTATCTAAATGAGACTTCGGCTTGAGCGTATTCGACATCATTTGCCTGCACATTAAAATCTACACCGCTTAAAGATGTCGGAAACGCGTTTTTAAATTGAAACTCTTTGTTGACCGTGTTATGACTAGTCATAACGGATAAAATCATGTCGGCATCTTCGTGTTCCGTGGTATTTTGTTTTAGCCAATCGTAAATTTCCGTATAGTTTTTCATATCCTCATCAATAGCAAACCGAACAGTAAGACCGCCAAATTGCCGAGACTCACTTGTTTGAAATGCTATTCCGCCACGAAAGTTAAGCTGGACTTCACCAGCAGTGATTTCAGGCAAACTAAAATTAGTAATAAAGTACTCGGTATTTGCATACTTCTGCCGATTGATCGTGAGTTTAAAACCAACAGGAGAAAGAAGATTGGTATTAGATGTTAGATTATTTTCAGCCATAAATCTATTTATAAAAAAAGAGGGCCCCCTTTCGAGGGCCCTCTAAAGTTAGGTGTTAAGCTTTACTAGCTTTGTCCACCGACGTTGATGTTCTTCACACGGAATGTGCGGAAGTAATCGTTAGTGTTCTGTGCACCGATACCGTCAACAACTCCACCAATTGGATTAGCAACAAGACCGTAACGTGTCTTGAATGCAATCTTAGGCTGGAAGCTGGCCTCGCCAACCGCACGAACCATTGTGAGTGGGACGTATGGAGCGTAGAAAATACCAGCGTCGTAAGGGGAAGCTCCCTTATAACCAACAGTAGCATAATCGGTAGTAGCATATGGGTCAACATAAACCTTCAGTCCGCCATTGAGTGTACCAGCAAATGTATTACCAGCAGCGTCAACGTTAAGTTCAGCACCACCGAACGCGATTGATCCTGCAGATGCAAGAGCAGAAGCGACATTAGCGGAGCAGATAACGAAGTTACCCTTACCACGACGAGCGTTGAGGGAAATTGCGTTAGCCTCTTGCTCGATCTGGAAGATCAAGGACTGGAACTTCTCAACAGCCCAACGGCCGTCTGCATCAGCAACAAGGTCGAATGCCTCAGTTGCGCCAACTCCACCTTTCTTACCAGTGGTAACGATGCTGCGGATAACCTCACGGTTGATCTCCCCGAGAATCTCACCGGAAAGAATGTTAGCAAGCTCAGACTCAGCGTCAAGGCCGTGAACAGCTTTGAGGTCTTGAGCAAGCTCCATGGAGTACTCAGCCTTAAGCTGACGAGTCTTAGCAGAAACAAGCGATTTCTCGATAGTGAAACCCATTTCTGGAAGACTTGTTGATTTCTCAGCAGTAGTAGTAAGAGTACCAGTACCAGTGAAAATACCTGCTTCAGGAGAGTCAAACAGTCCTGAGGCGGCTTGTGCGCCACCAGCGTCTGCAGTGCCAGAGAAGTCTGTATTAGGCTCAGTTTTGAATGCTTCGGCATCACCTGCAGTGATGTTGCCAGCACCGGCTGTCTCAAAGCGAGCTTTCATCGCAAAGATGAGACCAGTAGGTCCGGACATTGGCTGAACACCTGCAACATCATAAGCGATGAGGTTAGGCATTGCACGACGAACCAGCGAAATAAGCACTGGATTAGGATTCACGACAGAACCCGTGTTTGTCGATGCATCCTCGCTAAGTACACCGAATGAAGATGCTTGAGCCTCCTCACGGAGAGCAATTTCAGTGTTTTCGAGCAATTTGGCTGTAACAGCCTTCTTGTAGCTATCAGTGATAGCGGGAGCGTCAGCGTGCTCAAGCACGGGAGCCCATTTTTGTAGTTCTTTTTCTGCGTTTAGCATAATAGTTTTTCTTTCTTTTGTTGTTTGGTTGGGTTATTTGAAGCGAGAGAGAGTGTGAATATAGCGTTGCATGTCACCAGACAGCTTGCTATTGGGATCACTTTCCCCCTCGACGATTGTTTTTACGTTAGTTGAATCAATTGATTCGGTGATGACTTCTTCTGTAGTAGAATCAGTATTTGAGAAGAATCCTTCCTTAATAGTAGCGATCTTGCGTGCAAATGTTTCTGCATCAACAAAATCAACTTCTTCAATAAGTGAAGAAAGCTTAGCAGCTTGTGTGGAAGCCAAATCAGCAGTTGCTTCAGAAACAATCTTCTCGCGATTAAGCTTTTCAACTTCTCCGGCAAGAACCTTATTTTGTTCTTCAACATCTGCAAGGGACTCCTTAACTGTAGTAACTTCTTCAGAAAGCTCATCAACAAGATCAACTTTAGAATCAGGAACTTCAATATAATGCTCTGCGAATACACCTTGAAGTGACTTCATGAAGTTTTCTGCGATTTCAGTACGAAGCTTATTGTCGACAAACTCTTGATTCTCTTCGATCCAAGACTCAACTACATAAGAAAGATAATCATCAATCTTAGTAACAAGTGACTCACGGATGTAGCCAATCTCTTCATTCAAGTCATCTTGATACTGACTTTCAAGAGATTCTTTAATCTCGATAGTACGGTTTGCAACAGCACCTTCAAACAGAACAGCAACCTTGGATTTAAATCCTTCGGTCAGTTCTTGCTCAGAATCAGTAAGTACTTTAAGATCTTCAGCATAGCTTTCAGTCTCTTTTTCCTCGTGCATACCACCGCAAGAATCCTGAATAGCCTTATAAGAGGCCATAAGATCATCTTTCTTCATAGCCTTAAGTTGGCCATACATTGCGTTGATAATGTCTGCTTTGAGCTTAGGTACTTCTACCTCGCCTTCTTCTTCACTCACGTTAATTGCGCTATACGCAGCAACGAGTTGTGACTTCTTCATGCCTTTAAGTGCATCAAAACCTGCAGCAAGATAACCTGCTTTAGTTTTAACTTCTGGAAGAACAACTTCTTCGGAGTCATCTTCAGAGTCATCATCGTCCGTGTCATCTTCGTCCTCATCAGAGGCTTCTTCTTTCACGTCTTCTTCGTCCTCTTCGGCTTCTTCCTCTTCGTCTTCTTCCTTTTTAACGGCTTCTTCAACAGGAGCTTCTTCCTCATCTTCCTCATCTTCTTCAGACTCGGCTTCAGGGGATTCTTCTTCTTTCTTAGTGGATTCCTCCACATCTTCTACAGAATCTTCGTCTTCATCCTCTTCAGGGGATTCTTCTTCGGATTCAGTTTTCTTCTTAGCTTCGCTAAGAAGAACGTCTACGACGCTTTGTGTCAAAGGTGTGCCTTGAGTGTCCTCAGTAACTTCTTCAGGAATATCCTGCACAAGCTCCTGGTTCTCAACAAGGTCCTTTTCTTCTACGTCTTCGATAATTTGGTTTTCTTCTGACATATTTGTTATTCTTGTTTTGAATTAGAGTTTGGAGAGGAAATCATTGAAGATCCGTTGCTGAGCTTCGCTAATGCGCCCAATTGGAACCTTGTTAATTTCAGTCTCATATTCTTCAATTTGTTGAGATTTCAAAAGACCATTTTCCCAAATCCATTCAACACCTTCCATAATACCTTCAACGAAGGCGGAAGGAGCGGAAGGATCTTGAACAATGTCAACAGTTGAAAGAACGAAATCGCTCTTAACAAATGTTTTGCCTTCTTTCTGCTCAACAGTACCCATACCACGGCTAGAGACACCTAACTTGCATCCACCTTCAACGAGACCTTTCACGATTTTGCCCATTGGTGTATCAAGTATTAGTGCCTTTCCAACAACATTATTACCATCCCAATTAAGTTCGGTAATTCTGTGTGAAACTTTATCAAGGTTAATTGACGGTCCTTCAGGGTGATTCAATTCACCAACTGCTCGACCAGTCTTAACCTGTTCCCTTATGTACTTTGTACACGCTGCTTCTAAAACAGCTTTAGGATAAATTCTGTTATTGCGGTTTTTTTGCTCCGCTTGCATAAAAATACCTTCGATGAAAACATCCTTTTCACCGTTGTCCTTTGCTTCAGTAATGTACTCAAGCGTATCTAGATGTTCCGTAATTAATTTCATAGCTTTTATCCGTAAAAACCTACTTTAGTAAATAGGACGTTAGCGTTTGCACCAGTCCCTGAAACGGAAGTAGATGCGAAAATTTCATCCGTGGTGTTTTTACGAATTATAATGTTACTTTTAGTAGGAACATAAAAGGAAGCATAACGCGTTCCGGTTGTTCCTGTTTCTATATGTACATATGCTGCAGCAGTACCAGTATTTTGTACTAGTACTTGTTGAGCGGAACTTACATTTGAAGCTCCAGCAGTCAGCGAAGCACTTGCTGCGACTGTTAATGGTTCTATTTTCATCTCTATTAGTTCTTATTTTTTATGATACTATGTCTAACGTAGCAATCGCGTCCTCTAAATTGTCAAAATACGTAACTTCGGCAGATTTACCTCCATCAAATTTTATTCTGCCTTTATCAACAGTAAACTTAATTTTTGCTCCGCCCATATCTACAGTATCCTTGTTAACCGCTTTACCAATCTTAGATGCAAACTTAATTACTTTATCTAGATCAGATTGTTTTAACTTTGCTTCTTCGATGGATTCACCTAACACTACATTAACACTATCACTTGGCACTGTCATTGGATCAGCCTTCATTTGCTTAAGACCTTTCTTAATAGCTTGAGCAGGGTTACTAGCTTTCACATCAACTGTTTGACCCTTTAAGAGTTTACCAGTTTTCTTAGTAATAGTAACTGTCCACCATTTGATTGCTTCTTCAAGATCAGTATTATCTTCTTGCAACTTAGCCAATTTGATCTTTAGCATATCAACATACTTAGTGCCGCCATATTGCTTAACTCTACTAGGATCGGGATTCTTAATGAGCTTTTCAAGGTCTTTCGCAAGTAGTTTATTTTTGGTTGATTCTTCAACAACTTCTTCAAGTCCACCCCCGTAAACCGCCGCGGCGATTCCAGCCTTCCTCACATCGAGGGCCTGATCAAGTTTTTTATTCATAGCAGCCGAAAATGTCTCGGCCGAAGCAGTATCTGTTACGATACTCTTAAATAAGTCTTTAGCTATATCACTCATACTAGTTCTATTTATAATTTTTATGTTTTACATTAGGTCATCATCATCATCATCGCCCATTTCTTCATCACCATCTCCTTCGGATTTGGCTTCGTCTGCAATTTCGTTATCTAGACGCATGATGTCTTCTTCAGATTGCTTAAGAATAACTGTGCGCACATATTTGTCTGAGATATATTTGCCAACAACGTCTTCGAGCATTTGCGACATTTCCAATCGTTCTCTAAGAATTTCAAATTCTTTAAGTTCCGCAAAGTAGTTGTCTTCTAAAAAACTAACATTAATTGATTCTTCGATCTCTCCCCATTCGCTTTCGGTAATAATGCCCTTAAGAATAAGTTGAATTCTTAGAGCATCCATCAACATGAATGAGAATTTCTTTCTAAGGCGATCAACAAACTTCTGAAATTTAACTTCTTCGCGAGATACCTCGCTAGCCCTTCCGACACTAAATGCCGTGTCCTGTTCTAGCCTTGCGACTGGAACATTTAACGCTCGATATAGCTTCCTTTGGAAAAACTGGACATCTTCAATTTGCCCTAGGTTCTCTCCGCCAGGAAGTGTCGTGATCTCAGTTCCTCTGCCGCCCTCTCTCCGGGGAAGATAAAAATCCTCGAGCATAGACATCGAACGACGATCATCGCTGATATTACCACTGCTAGCGTCGTATACAAGCTTATTTCTATAACGAGAAACAACTTGCTGTACATACTCTTCCGCTTTACCCTTCGGAAGGTTACCAACATCAATATAAAAAATTCTACGTTCAGGAGAACGCGATACACGATAGATTACAAGTGAATCTTCCATATAACGAAGCTGATTAACGAGCTTCATGGCTTTGTGCAAGTGACCGATTGTGCGTGTCTTAGTTCCATCCATTAATCCAGAATTGACTTGGATAATAGCATCCTTAGCAAATTTTACTCCGGAAGTTAGATTACTGCCACCATCTAAAGATGGTGAATATACGTAATATTCATCAACAACCTTCTCATATTCTATGTTAGTTGTTTTATCGTTCTCTATAGAAACTTCCTTTATTTTCTTAATGTGCGTTGACTCAACCTGCCTAATTTCGGTAATACCCCTTTGAGGGTTTTTAGGGTCAATAATCACATTAAAATACGACTTGCCGTCAATGTACCAATCCCTAAAATATTCTGCAGCATTTCTGTTAAACTTGTAAAGCTGTAGAACCCGATTAAATTCTTCTATGATCTCAGTCTTTACTTTATCAGGAAGCTCAAGATCAATCATTGATATGGCAACAGGACCAGACTCCTCAGAAGCTGCAATAGCGCTGTCAACGATATCCGAAACCGCGGCATCGCACTCAGGCTGCTGAGCTGCCTCACGGTATTTGTGAATTAATTCATGATCAGAAACAACATTAGTATTAGAAAGATCAACTACTTGGCCGTAATAACCACCACCTGCTGGGATTGAAGTCGAGCTCTCATCATCTCTTTGTGGTATAGGAGAAACTGCTACTACAGGAGAGGTTTCTCCTGAGATCTTTTTACTAATTTCAAATCCGAATAAATTAATTGCCATAGTAAGTTTATTTATAAAGAAAACACCAGGAGGGTTTGGACCTCCTGATGCTTCTTGTTTTTATATAGTTAACTCGTAGTGTTTGATTCCCAGTATTGATATGCGAACTCAACTGTGAATTCTTCAATAGTGTCTGCGGAATCATTTCCGAGGTCAATTGCGGATACGTTCACCGGCCATGAACCACGGAATGTGTACGTTTTAATAACTTCACCATTTTTATCAAGTTGATCAACTGAAAGATCAGTTTGATAATCTGATGGATTAGTCAGTCCGCCGTTTGATGCGTGTGTAGCAATACCATTTTGCCACCGCTCCATAGCGTCTCGAACCTCAAATCCGGTATCGTTAATAACGGTAATTGACCAGTTTTCATATGTACGGTCACCAGCCATCTTAAGCTGACGGCCACGATAAGGTACGTCAATCTGACCAACTACACTTGACGGAAGTTGTGCTGCCTTACACATAAACTGCGTAAGTTCAGTATCTCCACCAGCATACCCTGGAAAGGTAACGGTTGCTTTGAATAGATTAGCTCTTGCCCCACCACCGGTGAGTTTTGCTTTAAAATCGTCTACTGTTGCCATAATAGTTTTTCTTTCTTTTAGTTATTTATTAGTTACCAGTTCCAACGATTTCAGAGAATTCAACACCAGTCCTCGTCGCAATAAAGTTCAGAGTAATGAAGTTGATCGAGCGAGCCGGTTTAATGTAGATATCTGCAACAAACCGATTAGTGTCGATAACGTCCCCAGTGTTGTTTGTTTCATCACACACAACAAGGAAGTCAGTAATTCCACGACGTCCTTTAACATCTCTGAGAAATGGCTCAGTCATATTTCTGAACATTGCCCGAGTAAACTCGTCATTGAGCTCGAACAATTGGAATTTAGACGCTGTAGAGATTGCTTTCTCTAGAACAATAAACAGTCTGCGAACATTGATACGATCAAAGGCAGAAGGTTTACTCTGCGCTGTTTTGTCACCGAAAAGCAAGATACCTTGTCCAGGCTCAGAGATAATCGGGTTAACACCAGCTTTATAAAGCGCGTCTCTTTCAGATTTAGATGGGTTCCACTTAAGCTTTGTAACACCAAGGAGGTTTCCTCGGTTGTATCCAGCTGGTGAGAACCAAGCATCGTTAGTGTCGTCTGTTCGCGCACAGAGACCAGCGATGTGGCCGTTGGCAGGAATATAACGATATGTATCGTTGAACTTATTGTAAACGTATACCGCGGAAGAATCCATAGCAACATACGAGTTATTGTAGCTAAGATCAGCAATAACCTCAGCTGATGTATCGGATGCAACATTCGGAGAAAGGAAACCCACGCAATCTTTGCGCGTTGTTCCAGTCAGATTTATGATATCGTTAGCAATCAGTTTAGCGCCAGCATCGTCTGCTTCTGCGAAAACCAAGTTTACATCGATTTCAACCGGATTGTCAAATTGCGATAATGCTGTAACAACATCTGATTTTTGCGCAGCTTTATCAGCATCTGTACCATCAGCTCCACCGTGAAGAGAATAATCAAAAAGATACGTGTTATTCAATGCAGAAATAGTAATGACAATGTTATTATCAGGTGAACCAGCGTTCGCAGATCCGAGAAGTGTTTCCGAGATAGTAACTGTATCCCCTACTGCAAAACCTCCACCACCATTTTTAAGAGTGACGGTAATAGGAAGCTCAGCAGAACTAGAAGCACCAATGGCGATTTCGAACTCTGCACCTTTACCAGTTCCTGTTTGTGTAACTCCAGATTGTCCTGTTTTTACAGTGTATGTCCCAGGTTTAGCATCCGCAGGAGAATCAAAATGTGGTGAGGCTGGTGTGAATGTGAATGTAGAGATTCGATTCGAACTTAACTGCACTGAGTTAAAGATTTTGGTAGCCGAACCAGCATCCCCAGGAAGAGCGTAATCCACACCAGAAACTGTTGCTGAAAAAATACTCTTAAGAGCAGCTTGGTTGATGTAAATATATTCAGAATCGCGGTTAATAACAGTCTTATAGAAGTTAGAACCACCATCTTTTCTAGCATCTGAATACAAAGAAAGGCCTTCAAAGATTTCTAAAACAGTTCCAGGTACACCTGTAAAAAGTCCATCCTCATCAACAACAGCAACGTGAATTTCATCATTCGCCGCTACGTCAACGAGAGGAGAAGCACTTGGATTATACCCCAGAGTTTCATTAGTTGCAGCCCACGCGGTTGTTGAGGCAGCTCCATTGACCTGTCCATCTAGTGTGCTCAAGCTGAAGTTTCCTGCTGACTGTGAACCTCCACCATCTGGATCAAGCAGCGGAGTCGCAATGTATGCTTTAAGGCTATCACCCATCTTACCCGGATAACGACCTTGGATTACTCCAGCTTCGCCTCCAAATACTGATAGACCATCAAATGTCTCTTTATTCTTAATAAGAACATTTGATGTTTGACTTTGGTAAATTCCGCCTGCTGAGTTTCTAGCTCCATCGGCGGAAGATGCACATGCACGTGAAACACGAAGAGTGTTACCGTACTTTAGAAAGCTTGCGGCCTGTAAAAAAGAAGTATAGTTGTCATATTGTCCGCCGTTGGTTGTATCCACTGGCGTTCCATATGCTTCGATTAGTTCCTTCTCAGAAGATACTAATCCTACTTCGTCTACAGGGCCCCAGCTGAAGTGACCTGCGAAAGCACCGATCGAAGTCGACACTGCAGGAATCACGTTTGTCAAGTCAACTTCTTTGACTTGTACTCCGGGTGATATTTGAAATCCCATTTTAGTTTATTCCTTTCAATTTTGTATTATAAGTTAAATTCATCACAAGATAATCTCAATATATCTATTTATACGAGATCAGATTTAGAGATCATGCCATTCCCTTACGGAATTAGCCATCTCTTCGTGCGGATCAACTTTATCTGAGCTATTTACAATAATTCCGAATGGAGGAACATCGTTATCTATTTGCTCCATCTTTTCTTTAAACAGCATTTCTTTAAGATCGACTGTTGATATATCTCCGAATGCTTCCGACGATACAAACCAAGCGAACAATACTAAATTCATAGCCATATCATCATTGTTTCCTGTGCTTGCTTCGTATGAACTCCCTTTCACCTCAAATGTTGACAATTCTAATATAGTATTTTCGTCAACAATATTTATTTTACCCAATTCAACTAAGTCTTTTAGGTTAGAACAGCCGATTCTTTTGATTCGCTTAGTCATCATAACACCAATACCGTTCTTTCGCACAGATGATTCAACAAACGTATTTTCATATTCGTGCTCGTAATAGACATCATTGCACACGACCATTCCAGCATCGTTGTTCTCAATAATAACAAGTGCATCATTATATTCCTTCCCGACTCTAACAATAATATCGCCAAAGATCATAGGAGAAATCATATTATCTCTGTATGTAGCAACCTGCCTAAAGTTTCCAAATGTAGCGTCAATAACGGTAAACGATGAATAATCTTGTCCCCGACCCTTTGAAACATCGACCGTCATAATATATTGATGGTCAAGCTCCGGGTCTTCGTAGTAATTGACTCCTCGATGGAGTCTCTCAGGCCTGTGAACCTGTAATCCCATTAACGTGTTTGAAGATATAAGCGTGTTAGACGTTCCAATAAATGAATTACCAAATTCCTGATCAAACTGAAGTTCAGAAGTATTTGCAATAGTCATTGCTTTCCATGACTCATCGCGACCCGGAACATCCCACCAATCAACACGAAACGGGCTATACTCGTTCTTCTTTTTTAGCGCGGCCTCCCACAATCCACAAAACATATTGCCTATGCCATTAGCAGTAGATGTGATAATGACCTTAGTTTCTTGCCCAGATGAAACAACAGGATATGTTGATGTGTAAAATTGAGTGGCATTTTCAACAAATGCGAACTCATCTAGAAACAGAAGGTTGACAGAAAGTCCTCGGATAGAGCTTGAAGAAGTAGCTGCAGCTACTATTTTAGAATTATTAGAAAATTCAACTGAACCTTTATTAAGCGCTTTACAACCAGGTTGAAGAAAAAACGGAAGGTTTTCAAGAGCCAATGTTATACGACTTAGCATCTCCCGTGCCGTAGATCCTTTGTTTGCAAGAATAGCAATAGTTTTTTCCGCGTTAAATATCGCATACCAGAGGATATAGATAACCGAAGAAATAGATTTACCAGACTGACGACACGCTAAAACAATGTTAAAACGATTATCGTTAAACTGTTCAAACATCTTTTTCTGATATTCATACGGTTTAAAGGAAACTAATCCATCATCAAGAGATATTACTTTTACGTAAGTTTCAGCGAAATAGATCGGGTCATTCATGCACTTAAGGTACTCTGCGACTTCCTCTTCAGAAAACGAACTCTGAATACCATCCTTTTTTACAAGCGGATTACCCATGTAACCGCCATTACCATTTACTAATGTATCAGACATCTATTGATTTATCCTTATCCTGCTTTTTTAGGAATTTTTGAAGATCTGTTGTGGAACCTACAAAAATAGAATTATTTGTAGTGCTATTTGTAGGCCCGTGTTTCCCTTGTGTAATATCCTTCCTAGTTTTTTGAAGTTTGATAAGATCTTGAGACATATCGCTCGTGTGCTTTATCATAGCTGATAATACTTCAAACGCGCGGGGGTGTTCTGACTCGGATGCTAAAGCCATCATCTGATTAATCGCTTCGCACGATTGATCAATTAGCGATTTCATTTTATCCCTAGAGTACTCGATATCGTCCTCAGTATCGTTAATGATCTGAGAATTAGACACCGCGTCTTTAGTTATTTGATAGTTTTCTTCAGTCGCATCAGTTATTTCATTATCAGGATCCATGATCAAAGCCAAAAGTGGTTGTTATAGTATCAGTAGAATCAAGCGGGGGTGAGTCATTAGCGTCTACTGCAACTCTAACATTTGCGTTATTCACGCCATAAGGATTATTAGTTTTTAACGTAGTATCAACATCATTAAAAATAAACGTGTCAACAGTTCGTATGACGCGCTCTCTAGTTGTTGATCCAGCGAACTTAATCTTCATGCTAAAATCGAGAGTATACAATATTGATCTCCTTGTCTCGAAATCACCTTCATAGTCATCAGCCAAGGTCACCGAGTTTAATATTATAGGAACATCTGTGACTGTGCCTGAACCTTCAAGTTCTTTAATACTGACACAATATTCTGGAGAAAATGTAGGTAAGATTTGTTCCACAACTTGTAAAGCTTCATCCTGGTTAAGAGCGTAAACGTTTAATTGCACTCCTACAATGTACGGAACACTTTGATAAAGTGTATTAACGCGGTTGCTATCTCCGCTAATTGTGATATTTCTCTTGTTGAGCTTATTCAATTTACTCTCGTTATCATATTCCATTGAGGTAATCTCAAAACTCATGCGAGGCAATTTAATAGCAATAGTTTCAGAAACAGAACCAGAAGTATCGGAGTTTATTCGCGCCAAAAATTTCTTTCGAGGGCCGTACGAAATAGGAACTTTTTCTTCGGTAGCCCCGGCCCGAAGAATCTTAATATTGTTAAAAAGCGTGCCAAAAACTGCAACTGATTTACGAAGTGTCTTATTATAAAAATGTGTTCCGCTTAGCATGATCTTAAGTGGTTATGTTCGGCATGCCAAACGGGTTTGTCTTAGTAAAGTCGATAAACGAGTTTCCTTCAGTTTCAAAATCCGAGTTATCAGCGTAAGGATCGTTATCATCTAAACTATTGAACGAGTCAATAGTTGTAATTGGGTAAGAAGGTGCTGGTGAGTTTTCAGATCCTATAATATTACCCCAAGATCCTGCAGTCGGAACAAAACCGGTGTTTGTAGAGTCACTCGATATTTGATTCACCACATCGATATAACCAGTTCCTACAACAGCCACTTCTCCTGTCACCGTTATATTACCATCAGTTTGTGTCACATCTTCTCCTACTGCGTATGCTCCTGTTCCGGAACCTAGATTTAACCGTGTACGAACTGCATAGCTTGTCTCGAACTTATCAACCTCTCCGATGCCGGTATCGATTTCTTGATTATTATACTCGAATTGTTGACATGAAAGCTTAAATGTCGGTACATTTTGAAGTTGATAAAAAGGTGTTTCATCTTCAACATAGTTTATTTCGAACAAACCATTAACCAAAGGGAAATAAATAAGATCACCTTCTTGAGGTCGCGACTCAGTGGGGTCCTGGAATCTAGCGACAAGTTGCTCCCACCTTCTATTAGAAAGAACAAGGTTGACAGTATCTCTGATCTCTACACCAAATTTTGAAAGAAGATCACCATCACCTCCGAAGCCGTCAGTGTTTTCGACGTACATTTCGATTTGATAAGCTTCCCCAAACTTTGAAAGCGCATCTTCGTTAAATATGGAATCGGTGTTGACTATACTCCTAGGGATATAAAAAACGTCGTGGCCATATATTTTAAGAGCTTCTATAGTAATATCTTCATAGAGTCTCTGTTCAGGTGTAGTCCCTTGACTAAAATATACATTCCTTGGCATACTAAGCTATAAAATCTAATGGTGGTAATTCGTGTTCGAGACGAACCTTTTCTTCAAGTTTTTCGACATCCGCAATAGCATCATCATAAACAGCTCGACCGTTCACAGTAACTCCTCCAGGGAGAGTCATACCTTCAAACTTAACAAGATTCATCCCCCACTGCTTCTTAATTAGAGCTGTCGTGTATTTTTTAAGGAACATATCATTGTAAACATCAACAAATGCTTCTGGGTCAACGGTGCTATATCCATCGAATACTACGTAATTACCAACACCTAGATCGGTTAGTGTATCAGCGTGGAAGTTAACACGGTTTTTATGTCTACTGTATTCTATATATTCGTATACACCATTAATGTTTCTATCAATAAGGGACAAATATTGTTTAGTCATTTCATAATTAACTATTCCACCAAATGAACCGCCTAAATCAAAAATGTCATTCAGGTGGAGTTGATAGTCAACAGAGAAAAGAGATGTTCCGGAATTGCTGTTGTCGATATTAAAAACATTATTGATTGAAAGAATGTTAGCACTATCAGGTATAGCAATATACCCGTTGTCGATATCAGTTTGTGTTACTTGGTGCTTTAGAAGATTTCTAACAACCGCATCCGCATGGAACTCCTGATAAAATTGAATTGCCTCATCAACGCGATCTTCAACCTGGTCATCATCGACGTTAATTTCAATAACAGGATGGCCCAGTGACCTTAAACAGTAGTCGATTAGTTTTTGTCGTGTGTTCGGTGTAGCCATATTTTCTATTTATATGATTTAACGCCTGCAATTCAGGTTTATTCTGAAGCAACCGCTTCCGCGCCGTCTTCAGCTTGTTTGTTTATCTTAGATGCTAAGATAAACGCAGCTTCTGCCGCTTTTAGCCCTTCGTGTTTCACCGCGATATCGATAAATTGCAAAAGCAGATTTGCTTCATCTTCGCTAAACGTAAAGTTAATTTCATTCATAATTTTTTTAATACTGTTTCAATTATATAGTGCACAACCCGTGCTGTACAGAATTTATTTATCTAATTCGTATTCAGCGTTTTCTGCTTATTTAGAATCGTAATATACATATTTATAGGTTTTTGAGTTTTAAAAATGCGTGTTTTATCACCATCCACATATCTAAATATTTATACCGGGCTAATCTGCCTAAAAAGATCGTGTTTTTTTCGTTGTCAGCTAAAGCTTTATAGTTTTTGTACGTTTCATGTGCTTTACCCCAGGGAATTGGATAACACGGAATGTCATCTTCTTTAGCATCTCTTGGATACTCCCGTGTTATGACAGTTAGACCGCTATGACCTGCTGTAAAATATGAATGATCATATTGACGCGTCCAAGCATTAGTACAGTTGCACTCATTATAAACTAACGCATCTTGTTTCTTTGAAGTCACTTTATGCTCAAAGTCAAGTGTTCTGTACGGAAGAGCGCCATAACAATTATTAAAATATTCATCTATCTTACCAGTGTAAATTAGTCTGTCATAAGACGAATTTTTCCAATCATCTTGAGAGCAACCTAAAAAAACTTCAATGCCGTTAAGCATTTTTTCAAACATCTTTGTATAACCTTCCTTTGGTACGCATTGATATTTTTGTCCTTCAAACCAAGTGGGGTTATCGCAATCCTTAGTCTTAGGGATTCTATTTGTTATGGTTGATGGAATCTC